>JAEEGJ010029831.1_pt1 | contig 10727 bp, 4 predicted proteins | sample 8958761 | NCBI WGS metagenome assembly JAEEGJ01 (sample SAMN16246546, study PRJNA631951) | gut metagenome | biome: gut microbiome; feature: rumen; material: RS-attached | host: Bos | place: Iran: Karaj | collected 2018-10
CTGAGTATCCTGCCCCCGATGGTGACCGGCAGATCAACTTCATGAAACTCGGTACCGTATCCTTTTCCCGTCAGATTGTCAACCGACTCGTACGAATAGATTTCTTTATCGTCAACATATACTTTTAAATTGACATTATAAGATGCAAAGCACAGGCAATCCGTATCCGCAAAGCCCTGCATGATCTTCTTCTCCAGCACCACCGGTATGCCGTCGGAGTTTGTGTGTGCATCATCTATGGTACAGATATTACCTGCCTGATCTCTCCAACCGTCGGGGATCGGAGTCACTCCGGCAGATCCCTGTACATCTTTGTCACCCGTAACCGAACGGATAACAATGATCATGATAAGCGCTACAGCAGCAAATATCGCGGGAACGATCCTTTTATTGGAGCTTTGTCTGTTTATCAAAAAATTCGCCAATTGTTTTGTTCAGCTCCTCGTTTGTCGTACTCTTCAACACATATCCCTGCGGTTTGAGCTTCATGACACGCGCAATACTCTCTTTGGTACCTATACCCGTCAGGAATATAACCGGGATAGATTCCGTATCGGGGTGCATCCTGAGCATTTCCAATATCTTCGGACCGTCAACCACAGGCATCTCATAATCGAGAAGTATCAGATCCACTTTATTTTTTGCAAGCCAGGAAATACCCTGCATTCCGTCGTTAACAGCCTCCACGTTATACGAATTCTCAAGCCATTTTATGATCATCTGTGCATAGAAAGCATCGTCATCTATTATAAGGATCTTCTTCTTGCCTTTTTTAGAAATGCTTTTTTTGATTTCCCTTTCTATCTCTTCGCCAAGCTCATCCATATCTATAGGTCTGTTTATCCAGATATACTTTGTAAGAGCGGGAATGTTTCCAAGAAGCGCATCTTTGCACGTTTCGGATCCTATAAGGATCATATTACGGTTAAGATCCTGGAATGTATCGCAAAGCAGCAGGACGCTTTTCGTAAGATCCATGTCTCCTACGATCGAATCCTGGAGATACAGAATAAACGCCTGCGTATCCGCAGCCATTTCACGGATCGCAAAGATATCATCCTTTATAAGAGATACGTTGTAACCCTTTTCGGCAAGCCCTCTTTCCATGGACTTGACCACAACACTGAACTGATGGGTTATTATTGCCACATTTCCTTCCATCACATACACCTCCGGACAGTCGGGACGAGCATTTTCATCCGCTCTGTCATTTTATCTTTAAACAATGCTAACCGTCAATAACGGACGCCATCTTTTCGTATTCGCCATTCTCCAGCATCATCTGAAGCTGTTCCAGCTTTTCCGCATCCTCCATGGATATCGGATATTCAATGATCTCCATGATAGTTTGGGATATTGTCTCTTCATCATGATCCCGGGCAGCTTCACTTATTATCTCATATACGCTCTCCATCAATACCGATTCAAAAACGTCTTTTGGCTCTTCAACACTTACGGTATCGGAAACCTCCTCGACTTTGGGAGCACTTTGGATCGACCCGCCCGTAAAGAATGCATTCAGTACATCCCCGTAACTCTTCAGATGCTCCATCACTTTCAGGTGATTGTCTCTTATGTAGTCAATATCATCGCGTTTTCCGGCCATTTCAAGCTCTTTGGCTTCCTCGGAAAGCTCCACGGCGCCGACAAGAAGCGATGAACTCTTAAGAGCATGGACTTTGATGGTGTAGTTTTTCCAGTCTTCGCTGTCATACAGACTGCTTATTTCACCGTAATTCGTATCCACGGATTTGTAATAAACTTCCAGAAGCGACTTGAAAGTATCCTCGTTTCCGCTGTTCTTCAATCCGACCTCGTAATCTATGCCGGGGATATCCTTAATAGTGATGACCTTCTCTTCCGCTGTATCCTCCGCTGCTTCTTCCGGAATGTATTCTTCCTGCGTATCATCAACCACAGCATCAGGAGTTTCTTCAGAGAGCATACCGATCAGATCACCCGAGTAACGTCCGCGCTCAAAGCACATCATTCCGAAAGTGCCGACTCCCATATAGATCGGCATAACGGAAGATGATCTGAAAAATACCACGTGCCTGGGTTTTAGATATTTTCTTATAAAATCCTTCTGCTCATCCGAAAGGCTCGTATAAACAACAACGATAAGATCAATGTCCTCTTTGCCCGCCTTCTCAAGCATATGATCCATGAATCCGGTTATGTAGTCATCAAACCCACCGCGACGCACTTTGTCGACGCCGAATACCTTCCGGTTGTAACTGATAAAGAGCCTAAGATCCATCGTGTTCATGAAGCTTACGATCAGCGAATCCAGCAGACCTTTCCTGTTTGCGTAATAAATACTGTCGGAAACAAAGCATGCATGAATGATCTTCTTGGCCTTTTCAAGTTCCTCGACTATCTTTTCGTATGTACTTCCCCTTACCGACATCCTTTGAGCCATAAGTGCGAGCATACCGACCGCAGCAGAGCTTGTTTCGGAATCTACCACGGTAACGTTACCGTATGATCGTGCCGCCTCGGTCGCGCGCTCGTACTCGGGACTCAATCCCGATGCCGCGGAAATATAAATAACGTTATGCGCCTTCTTCAGAATCCTTCCGAAGAAAGAAATATACTCATCCACTGTGGGAGGAACCGCCACAAATGATTTTCCCTCATTCATATAACGGATAAGTTCATCGCTCGTTGCCTCGATCCCGTCGTAATACCTGCCGTTTTCGGAAATGATCGTGTAGCAGACCGTCTCGATCTGATATTTATCAAGGACCGGCAGGGGAATATCGCATGTAAGGGCACATGTTACAGCCACCGGGATCTTACGGGTGTAACTGCTTGCGGTATTCAGCCTGACAGCTGCCGATGACATCTCTCCGCTGATATTGACCTTTGAAGGAGGAAGGTGCGTAAGCAGCGTTTCCTCAAGTGCACGTCCCGAGACAGGCTTGACCAGATAATCTTCAAAGCCGCTGCTTAAATACAGTTCCTTCATTTCGCTTCCGGCATTTGCGGTCAGAGCTATTATCGGAACACGGTTATTAAGTCCGCCCGCCTGATTCCTTATATGCTGGAGACATTCTATACCGTCCATTTCCGGCATCAGATGATCCATGAGTATCAGATCGTAATGCTCGGAAAGAGTCCGCGCAAGGGCTTCTTTGCCGCTCGGTACTGTATCAACACTTATAAGCGTACCGTCAAGGAGCTTGCTCTCGACCATGAGGTTCATTTCATTGTCATCGACTATCAGGACTCTTGCATCAACCGCGGTAAATCCGGGTTTGTATTCTCCTCCTTCGCCCATGGTGTCATATTCTTTGATATCGATCGATCCGACCGCATCGGCTCTTGTGACTGTCTGCTTAAGCGCTACCGTAAATGTCGAACCCTGCGTGTACACGCTGTCCACGGTGATCGTTCCGCCCATCAGTTCAACAAGCTGTTTGACTATCGACAGTCCCAGTCCCGTTCCTTCAATTCCGACATTCTTATCTTCATCGACTCTCTGGAACGCATCAAAAAGGTAAGGGATCACGTCCTGTTTGATTCCGAGTCCCGTATCCTCTATTGTAAATATCAGGATCACGTGACCCTCTTCGGCTGCTTCTTTCTCGATGTGAAGAGTAACGGAACCTTCTCTTGTATACTTGATGGCATTGTTTAAAAGATTGATGAGTATCTGCTTGATACGCACCTCGTCACCGTACAGTTCGGAAGGTATCGAAGGATCAAGTTCTACATTGAACTCCAGCCCCTTCTCCTGCGCACGGAGCATGATCATGTTAACGATCTCTCTGATCATGGATGCTATCGAGTAGTTTGTCGGAACGATATCCATCTTGCCGGCCTCTATCTTCGAAAAGTCCAGGATATCGTTGATAAGAGCAAGAAGCATGCGACCGGCTCCCTGGATGTTTGCGGCATCTCTTCGTATCTCGGCCGACGCATCGGGTTGCCTTAAGATTATCTCATTCAGTCCGAGTACGGAGTTGATCGGGGTCCTTATCTCATGGCTCATGCTTGAGAAGAAACGGTTCTGGGATCTGTTCAGTTCTTCAACCTTCTTTGTCTCCTCACGCGCCATTTCATTCTCGTGCGAAAACATCAGATTCTGGAACCATGTCATTACAAAACAGATATAACCGACTTCTATGACTGAAAGTGAGATGTCGATATATCTGACGTTTCTTGACAGTGATTCGCTAAGCTCGGGGTGCCGGTATCCGTACATGAACAGTCCGATCACGATGAGAGTATGAACGGCAAGAGAAGCTGCCCGCCATGCTCCCGTAAGCATAAGGCCGATATACAGGTACACAAAAATAAGCCACGGTATAACGGTTCCTTCGGTACCGCCGCCATACAAAAATGCGACCGGAACTACAACGAGAATAAGAGCACACGACAGTATCTTGGTCATCAAAATGATCCTGTCGGTCTTCACTCCTATATATGTGATAAGAGGAATTGCGATAAGTGCGATTATAAGTGTGATTATCTCAACTATATCGCTTCCGTAGATTATATCCCCGATAAGTGCGATCAGTGTAACAAGGGTCGCTGCAATAGTCAGAACGATAAATACGCGTTCCTTGATATCTTTCGAAGAATCATTGATAAGTTTTCTTATCTTCAGATCTATCTTCATTTACGCCCTCCTTCCTTCGGAGGAACGTTCTCTTTCCCGTTAAGAACATCAAAAATCCTTCTGCTGTAGACCGGACCCGGCAACGATACCGCGCCGGCAAAAACGGCTTCCGGATCGCTATTGCATACTATCATCGGGGTATCCGCCGGTATACTTACCGACTGCTTCATTAACCCTTCGTATTCCTTGGGACCGGTAACTATATGCGTAACCGTCCCGCGCTCCAGATATCTGTTAAGGTCGCGAAGAGACGTTGCATAATACAGATTAAAGCGCAAAGCCTCCGCCACATTGTCCGCCATGTTCTTATAGAACTCAAGCACTCTCGAATGCCTTTGAACCTCCTGATCAAACATACAGACAACATTCAGGAATCTGTTGTTTGTAAGCGTCATGCACGGTGCGGGATCCGTTATCTCCTGCGATACGCTCACTCTTACATTTGTGCCCTTTTGCTCCACGCTTTCCATATGAACGAATCCGTTCATACTGCGCACATATCCGTACACTATCGCAAGGCCGATCCCGATACCCCCGTTGTTCTCCGTATCGCTGCCGGACATATACGTCTGTTTCACTATATTGTCTATCCGTGATGCGCTCATACCCTTACCGGTATCGGTCACATCGATCACAAGGTTAAATCCTTCCTCGTGCCTGATCCCCGAAACGTGAAGATATACCCCACCGCGTTTCGTATACTTGAACGCATTGTCGATAAGATGCTCCATGATAACAAGAAGCTTTTCCGGATCTCCGCTCATCCGGGAAGGTACCGAGGGGTCAAGATCAACCACAAAATCAACACCCTGCTTGCTTTCGAACCTCTCCGCATATGAAACTGCTTTGTCTATAAGCGAAACTATCGAATACTCTTCCGTACATGTTTCAATATTTCCTTTGCATATACGGCTGTATTCACCGATATCCCCGATCCTTTGGGCAAGTCTTTCGGGATCTTTCTCGTTTGCAAGGTTCGTTGAGATATTGAAAAGAAGATCTTCATAATCATTTTTCAGATTATCGAATTGGCTGTCACTGTTTTCTAGTATACGTCTGTTTGATGAGCCGAGAATTACAACACGCCTTAACAGTATGTAGCAGCATATCTCACTTACGACGTGGAAGATCACACGGACGAGTGTTGCGACATCAAACTCGAAATCGGAATACCTGTTTTCGAGCGCCAGCTGCACGGCCATGATCACAAAATACTCTATGAAGATAAGGTTAAGAAATTCCCTTCTCTTTACAAGAGTGGCAGCTGCCATAAGAGCTACCGAGATCGCGATCATATCAAAGAAATTCGAACGGTGAACACCCTGGAAAAAAGCGATCGCCATACCGAATATCAGATAATAGTTCTCTCGCGTGTGCACATTCCGGAACTGAAAGATATGAAATATCCACGCACCGACAAGAGTACCGACCAAGAGCGGCGGAACCCAGAATTCCCAGTCCTGTGTGATACTCTCCGCAATAACCGCAATACAGGCTATGGTGATCATCACAAGAACCGTATTATGCGTTCTGACAAGCTGGTTGTTGTTTTCGTTCATCTTTACTGTTCCCCGAAAATCGCCATAAGAGCGGTTTCCTTAGTTACCATCGTATCCGTTGACACAACACGTATTCCCTTTGTGTCGGTAAATTTCATATTAAACGACGATGCGATAACATCGATACCGTCCTTCCCGGTCTGAAGTTCCAGGAACCGAGCGAGCATGTTCGGAGACGGTATTATATCTACTCCGCACGAATCCGAAAGCCACTCCCTGATCGTTCTTGCCCGCTTTGGATCATTGTCGATTATAAGCACCCTGTTTACATCAAACGTCTTTTTTGCGCCTTTTTCGGTTTTGACTTCTTCCGTCGATTTACGTGTTCCGGGCGGCAGAATGTTCTCGCGAATGTGCGCAGCAAGATCCTTCATATCAACAGGCTCCGAAGCCCACACAATATGACCCGCATCCGAAAGTTCACCGCACTTATTCTTTGATGCCTTATCAGCCGGTATGATCATGACGGCGCCTCTTTCGCGAACTCTTGCGGCAGCCGCATAAAGCCTTTCCGTTTTGCCTTCATCAAACGTATATGCTGACAGGTATGTAATGTAGATATCGGCTTCGGGAATATCCGATGCGTCTTCCGGAACATCCGGGCATATGTCCGTATCATATCCCGATGATTCCAGATATTTGGCGATGCCGGCTGCGATCGCATTTTTGCCGAATGAAAGAACCGCGATTTTTCCCCCGTCCTGAACTTCCTGTATCAGTTTTTCTTCCGGAAGGTATAAACGAAGCATATCATCAAGTTTTTCCGGATCGATCGGCTTCGTGATGTAGTCGTCAAATCCCGCTTCAAGATATTCCTCTCTTGCACCGAGCACGGCATTTGCTGTAAGGCACACGGCAGGTGTCGAAACATTCGGATTGTTCTGATTTTCCTTCAGTTCATGAAGCGTCTCGATTCCGTCTTTGTCGGGCATCATATGGTCAAAGAAAATGACGTCGTATTTCTTCTCTTCCGTAAGAGCAAGGCCCTCATCACCGCTGCTGGCCGTGTCTATCCTGATAAGCGTCTGTTTGAGCAGGCTCTTGAACACCATAAGGTTCATGAGGTTATCGTCGATCACAAGAATGTCGGCCTCGGGAGCGGTAAACTTCTGGTGGTACATTTTGCGCTTTTGCGCAAGCTTCTGATATGCCCTCTGGTAGTCGCCGAGTTCTTCATGCCTTATCACTTTCTGATCTAGTTCAAACGAGAAGCACGAACCTTCTCCGTATACGCTCTTTGCCTCAAGTGTAGACCCCATGAGTTCCAGAAGCTTCTGGGTAATGTTCATTCCGAGTCCGGTACCTTCAATACTGCGGTTTCGGCTCTCTTCTATCCTGTCGAACTGATTGAACAGCCTTGACATATCCTCGGCTTTTATACCGATACCGGTATCTTTGACCTCGACTTTCAGTGAGATCAGATCCGGCTCTTTTGTTTCGAACCCGATTGAGAAATAAACCGTTCCTTTTTCCGTATACTTGACGGCATTTGTAAGAAGATTGGAGATGACCTGTTTGATCCTGATCTCATCCCCGTACAATACCTTCGGTATCTTAGGGTCGATCTTAAGCTTCATCAGAAGACCTTTGTCATCGGCTTTTGTCTGGATCATATTAACAAGATCGTTGATCACGCTTGACAGATCGTATTCATCCGGATTGATATCCATCTGTCCGGATTCGATCTTGGAGAAATCAAGTATGTTATTGACAAGGCCAAGCAGAGTATGCCCGGCGCTTTTGATACTTTCGGAGTAAGCTATGATGTTCTTGTCGTCCGATTCGCGAAGCACCATCTCGTTCATGCCTAGAACGGCATTTATGGGCGTTCTGATCTCGTGGGACATGTTTGCAAGGAACGAGCTCTTGGCACGTGTCGCCTCAAGCGCAACGGATTTCTCACGTTCAAGGGAATGTACCATACTCTTTTCGTAGTAAATACAGTTATCCTTGTGGTTGAATCCGTTGAATATCGCAGTGGCCATCTGGGTACAGCTCTCGTATCCGCAGCATGTGCAGTTGATGTTTCTGTCCTCTTCGGTCAGCTTGTTCATGCTGACAAATATCTTATCAAGCTGTTCCTCATCCGGAATGTCGTATCTGCATTCCGCCGATCTGTCGGTATATGAGCGCAGGTAATCATTAAGATCAAGATCCGAAAACTGCTCGTTGTATTTTGCGAGCCTCTCCTCCGGAGTCGCATTTCTCGACCAGGCACTTCCGGCTTCCTCTTTCTTGGACTGCTCGCGGATATCAAGAAGTGCATACAGCGCGTCATCGGTCTTGGCCCTGTCGGGATCGACCGCCGTACCGCATATACATCCCTTTTCACAATTAAGCGCATCTATAAACAGGAACGGAGTCTTGTCGTTCTTTATCCTGTCCTCGTTGATATGCATCCATTCGTACAGATGCTTCTCTCCCTCGATCTGTCTGATATATACCTGATCTCCGAGGAACCACTTCACGTTTTCCGCCAGTCCCCCCGGCGTCGGGTAGAACGACCCGAGTCCGTATTCGATCTCGCTGTGGATCTTGCCGCCTTTGATACCGTGCTTTCTGACGTATTCCATCAAATGCTCAAAGGTAACGTTATACTGAACCAGCCCCTCATTGTTGGGGTCTTCGATCTCAAGCTTCTTCGCTATGCAGGGACTGATAAACGCAAATCTGTCGGTTATTCCCATTTTCTTACGGGCATAAACGGCCGCACACATAAGCGGACTCTGAACCGGGAAAAGCTTGGGGATCAGATCCGGCAGATATCTTTCAATGTATGAGACAACCGCAGGACACGGCTGTGAGATCCCTCCGAGAAAATCATGTTCTTTAATGTAATTCAGATAACCCCAGGTTGTTATGTCGGCGCCGAAAGAAACACTTATGATACGCTTGACGCCGATCTCCTTAAGTCCTCCGAGAACACTTTCATATTCGTCCGGATAATTGGCTTTAAATGCAGGCGCAAGAAGAAGCGATATACTCTGACCCGCTTTAAGGTCTTCGAAAAATCTCTCCGTGTCATCGGAGAATTCCCTTGCACCGTGAACACAAACATCGATACAGCTTCCGCAGGCAACACACTTGCTGCCGTCAACGCTGATATGAGCCTTTCCGTTTTCCTCACTTGAAACACAGGCACCGATCGCGCTGCAGACTTTGATACATTTGTTGCATCCTATACAGTTGTCATTTGTATATACGATACTTTGATTCATATCAGTTTTCACCAAGAAGTCTTACTACCTCATCATAATCATATTTATCCGAAGCACCCCGTATCTTATCGGACAGATCGTCCGTACAGTCTTCAAGCTTTGATACAGCCTCATCAAGCGCAGCACAGTCCATAGCCTTGGCTGCTTCTTTGATCTTTTCATATATCTCTTTTCTCGGATCGATCCGATTATCAAGCGCCGGACGGAATACTTTGTCATGATCCCCGAGAGTCTCGGAGCCTGCCACTTTCTGCTCGATTCCGAATGTTACGGCCGAACCCTTACCGGTCTCGCTGTCGATATGAAGCGTTGAATCCATAAGTCCCAGAAGACTCTTTGCATTGCCGACTCCCAGGCCCGTTTCTTCGGTGATCACGCCATCACAACTTACGGAAATGTTCATAATGACATGATCCTGCGTTGAAGCCAGCGATGTGGTGCTCACATACAGATCGACATTTCCTTTATCCGAAACACTAACGGCATTTCTCAGTATTATTCGGATTATCTGTCCGATCCTTTCCCTGTCACCCGAAAGAATTCTCGGAATCTCTTTTTCCGCTTTGACGGAGAATGTAACGCCTTTGATATCGGCAGTCGGCCTGATCGACTCGGTTATCTCATCGATCAGTTCCGAAATATCATATTCGGAAGAGACTATCTCTACCTTTCCGGATTTTATCTCCGAATAATCCCGTACGTCATCGATAAGCTCGAGTAATGTGTTTCCTTCTCTTTTGATGCCTTCCGAATACGATAATATTTCTTCGTCTTTTTCGCCGGCAAGGATCTTCTCATTCATTCGGATCATTGAGTTTATCGGCGTTTTTATCTCATTTGAAATATCCGCCAGAAACGCCATATTGGCTTCATTGGCGGCCTGTGCGCGTTTTGATGCATCCGAAGATCTGCTCACTTCCCGTGTCTTTCTTTCGAATATCACAAAAAGCACTATTGATGCGGCGACAACTATGAGCGTGATCAATACGGTAACTATCAGCGGAGCCCGAAGCTTTTCGAACTCATCCGTGGCATCGATCACCGATACGCATGTCCAATCGTTTTCAAGCGGCATGACGTATATCATATAGTCTTTTCCGTCATGCTCGAGATAGAAATAATTATCCTTAAGGGCCGAGAGCCTTCGACCGATATTATCCGTCATGTAATCGCTTCCGTCTCCGAGCATTTTCCCGACAAGACGACTGTCGGAATGAGCAACGATCATACCGGTATTGTTGAATATGAACTCGGCATATGACTTGTCCTGCTTAACGTGTTCCTCTGTAAGCTTCTGAATCTCATCCATGGAAATATCGATCC
>JAEEGJ010029833.1_pt1 | contig 10726 bp, 7 predicted proteins | sample 8958761 | NCBI WGS metagenome assembly JAEEGJ01 (sample SAMN16246546, study PRJNA631951) | gut metagenome | biome: gut microbiome; feature: rumen; material: RS-attached | host: Bos | place: Iran: Karaj | collected 2018-10
TCCCCTTTCTTTCCCTCATCCCGGCTGGTCTGAGCAGGATCCTGCAGACTGGTACAAGGAGTCAATGGCAGGTATCAAAGAGCTTCTCGCAGGTCAGGATGCATCTCAGGTTGCCGGTATCTCTTTTGGCGGACAGATGCACGGTCTTGTAATACTTGATGAGAACGACAACATCATTCGTCCCGCAATCCTTTGGAATGACGGACGTACCGGAGCTGAGACCGATTATCTCAACAACGAGATTGGAAAGGCTAAGCTCACCGAACTCACCGGAAACATCGCATTCCCCGGATTCACCGCTCCCAAGATCCTTTGGGTTAAGAAGAACGAGCCCGACAATTTCGCAAAGATCGCTAAGATCATGCTTCCCAAGGATTACCTTGCTTACAAGCTTACCGGCGTTCATGCAACCGACGTATCCGACGCTTCCGGAATGCTTCTTTTCGACGTTAAGAACCGTACCTGGTCCAAGGAAATGTGCGATATCTGCGGCGTAAAGGAGTCTCAGCTTGCTAAGGTATTCGAGTCTTACGAGTCCATCGGAACCGTAAAGGCTGACATCGCTTCCGAGCTCGGAATCCCCGCTACTGCCATCGTAGCGGCAGGCGCAGGCGACAACGCAGCAGCTGCAGTAGGAACCGGAACCGTAGGAAACAATGCTTGTAACATTTCACTCGGAACCTCCGGTACTCTTTTCATCTCATCTAAGAATTATGGTGTTGACGCTAACAACGCGCTTCACTCATTTGACCACGCAGACGGAACCTATCACATCATGGGATGCATGCTCAGCGCAGCTTCCTGCAACAAGTGGTGGGAGGACGGCGTTATCGGAACCAAGGATTACGCTGCTGAGCAGGCTGCAATCACTAAGCTCGGTGAAAATAATACATACTTCCTGCCTTACCTCATGGGCGAGAGATCACCTCACAACAATCCCGATGCAAGAGGAACTTTCATCGGTATGACCATGGATACCTCCCGCGCAGACATGACCCAGGCAGTTCTTGAAGGCGTTGCATTTGCATTCCGTGACATGATGGAAGCTGCAAGATCGATCGGCATCAATCCTGAGAGATCCAAGATCTGCGGTGGCGGCGCTAAGTCCCCTCTTTGGAGAAAGATCATGGCTAACGTTCTCAACGTTAAGATCGACATCCTCGAGGTTGAGGAAGGCCCTTCACTCGGCGGCGCTATGCTCGCTTGTGTAGCAGCTGGAGAGTACAAGAACGTAGAAGAAATCGCATCCAAGGTTGTTAAGGTAGTTGATACCGTTGAGCCCGATGCCGACCTTGTAGCTAAGTACGAGAAGAAGTACCAGGTTTACAAGTCACTCTATCCTCAGTGCAAGCCCCTCTACGACAACATCGTAAAAGCCCAGTAACTTGAATATGATTAAAGCCCTCGGCTCAGTGCCGGGGGCTTTTCTGATGCGTAAATATTTATTTACCCGTTGTGATCTTCTTGATCCATTTGCCGCTTTTTAACCTGAGGAGCGCCCAGAAGGTTTTGACGATCTGGTCGGATTTAAGAAGAATGTAGATCCAAAATGCGGGAAGATGGAAGACGTAGCCTGCCAGGTAACCTAACGGGATCGCGATAGTCCAGAGGAAGATGTTGTCAGCAAGCATGAGCATCTTTGTGTCGCCGCCGCCTCGAAGCACTCCCTTTGTCATAATCGAGTTGGTTGCCTGGAATACGATGATGAGCGAAATTGCAATCATCAGATCGTCTGCGATGAGCTTGGCATCTGCTTCCACGCCTTTATAGAACATGATGACGGGGCCTTTAACAAGCAGGATAAATATAGCTGACAACAGTCCCAGTCCGATTCCGAGTCCGAAGAACAGGAAGCCCTGCTTCATGGTTCTTTCTTTTTGACCTGTTCCGAGGGTCTGACCCGTGACGATTGCGCCGGCCTGGCATACACCCTGAACCACAACTGTTGAAAGCTGCTGGGTGGGACCGGTGATTGAGTTGGCCGAGCCTATGACGGGACCGAGATTTCCGATGACCATGGTGACGGTGTTATTTCCGATTGCCAGGATGCCGTCGCTGATTAGAACCGGGATGCTGATCTTGATGTATTCACCCAGGATCGAGCGGGTTTCCATGAGCATGTGCTTAATGCGGAAGCCGATCTTTTTATCGACGAAGAGCAGGTATCCCACGATCATGGTCGCCTCGAAAACTCTGGCAATCAGAGTCCCTAAAGCTGCACCTGCAACCTCCATTCGGGGAGCTCCGAACTTGCCGAATATAAATGCGTAGTTTGCACCAAGATTTATGAAAAATGCGCCGATAGAAACGAGGAAAGGAAGTTTGACCTGCCTGACGCTTCTGAGCGCAATTGTTGTGGTAAGTGAAAGTCCGAGGAAAAAGTAAGTCGCAACGGACCAGTTAAAATAAGACGTTCCGAGCGCGATTACATCCGCTTCATCCGTGTACATACTCATGATCGTTTCGGGTATGAGCGCTGTTGCAACGGCAAAGCCCATTGCAAGAAGCAGCGTAAGCCTCAGCATTAAACATACGGTTTGCCTCAGTGCATGTTCTGCTTTTTCCGCATCATCCGAGTTTTCTTTCATTCCGTAATATCTGGATACGAGAACCGATGCGCCCATTCCGAGCCCCATGCAGAGGATGTGATAGATCGAGATAAAAGAATTCGCCAGATTTGTCGAAAAGAGTGCATTTCCGGGAAGCGAGCCTACCATGATGGTGTCGAGCATGTTGACACCGACGGTCACAAGGCTTTGAAGTGCTATCGGAAGTGCCAGGGTGAAGACATTTTTGTAAAATCCGGATTCTGTTTTGTCAAAAAACCTATATTTCATAATCTTTCGTCATTATATCAGAATATGTTAGAATTGGGCAGTGATGAAGATTTTTAGAAATATACTTATAACTGTATCTGTGATGATCGCATGCTTTATCGCCGTTAAGCTTCTTGTCGGTGTTGCTGCGGTCATGTCCTCTTCGAAAAAAGTACACGGCATCGAGGAAGCCGGTATTTCTTTTGAAGATTTTAATGTGCCTTCGGATGTGAGGGTTGTTGCACTCGGTGATGCGACCTGCGGAAATGCAGAGTTTCAGGCTGCGAGGCTTGATATGCTTAAGAAGATGATCGAAGGCGGTAATTGCAGGAGTATTGTTTTTGACATTCCCGCAGGTGAAGGTGCTTTGATCAATGCAGCAATTCACGGAAACGGTTCGCACCTTACCGAACTGATGGATGAGCTGGAGAGTCCCTTTTATGATACTCAGCAGATCCTTGATCTCCTGGCGTGGGCACGCGAGTATAACAGAGGCAGAAGCTATAACAATTCCGTTTTATTTTACGGGATGGATTTCGGAGATACTAATTCTGCGCTGGAGTATTTGACGGATTTTGCGCTTGTTCATCCGGAGGCGTTTGAAGAGGGTGACCTTGAGAAGATCACTGCGCTGACAGAAGCCGGTGCGGATCTTTCAGGTGAAAAAGAATACTTTAAGGGCCTTTATGAAGGGATTTCTCAAAGTCCTAACACCGACTACATGATCGCTGCGATGACTGTCAGTTCAATCCTTCAGTCGCTTGATGCCGCTTCGTTTGAAGAGGGTTCGGTCGAGTATGCTCAGTACCGCAATCTGTGCATGGCAGGTATGGTCCGTACGATTTCTGAGGTTGAGGAAGGTCGCGGTTATTCGCAGGTTTTCATTACCGCACGTAATGAACTTGTTATGAAAGAGGCGGCGTCTTTGGGCGGCGAACTTCAGGAACTTTTTGGGGAAGAATATTTCTGTATCGGAACCGGTTTTTACAATACGGTCGTAAATCTGCACACTGCAGGAACATATGGTGAGAATTATGTGAGAAAAGATCACGAATTCTGCTCGCTTGATATCCTTGCTTACCAGGCATCGTTTTTTGACGGCGGCAGATATGTGCTTGTATTTGATGATCTAACCGAGAATGATGAGCGTGTTTACAAGCTCATTCACGAGGATAATTACATCGGAAATATCTCCGATGATTACAGTCTTTCTACAGATCTTCATTCTACGTTTCGTGTAAGGCTTACTGTTGCAGACAGCTATGACGCGATGCTCTACTATTACGAAACAACTCCAATACGTCTATTAAGATGATCACCCATCGAACAACTGTTCGAAAAATTATAGACATCCCCTTCTCATAATGGTATAATCAGCTTGTTTGCGGGAGGTCGGTATGCACTTTGTGGACAGCAAGGGATTGCTCACCGGAAGCGGCGGGCACTTCGGAATGAACATATATCGCGGATGCTTACACGGATGCATTTATTGCGACTCAAGGAGCAAATGCTATCAGTTCACTCACCCCTTCGAAGACATCGAGGTGAAGCAGAATGCACCTGAGCTTCTCGAATCCGCCCTTCGGTCGAAAAGAAAACGCTGCATGATCGGAACGGGCTCAATGTCCGATCCTTACATGCATTGTGAAGAAGAATTGGGACTGACACGCAGGTGCCTTGAGATTATTTCAAAGTACGAATTCGGAGTTTCACCTCTGACCAAATCGGATTTGATCCTCAGGGATATCGACTTACTTGATGAAATCAATCGCAAAGCGAAGGCTGTTATCCAGATGACACTTACGACTTATGACGACGATCTGTGTAAGATACTTGAACCGGGCGTCTGCAATACGAAGAGGCGTATCGAGGTTCTAAAGGCGTTTCATGAACGAGGCATTCCGACTGTTGTGTGGCTTACTCCGATCTGTCCTTATATTAACGACACTCCGGAAAATATAACCGCAATCCTTGAAGCATGTGCCGGAGCAGGCGTAAAAGGTGTGATCTGTTTTGACATGGGACTTACTCTCAGAGAGGGAGACAGGGAGTATTACTACGCGGCACTTGACAGGCACTTCCCGGGACTTAAGGAAAAATACATCGCCCGCTACGGCAATGCTTATGAGGTTCCTTCTCCGCATTCGAGGGAACTGATGGATCTTTTCAGGAAGACCTGTAAAAAGCATGGAATGCTCTACAGGCCTGATGACTGTTTTAAGTATATTGAAGAATTTCCCGATAAATACGAACAACTGAGTTTTTTCTGATATGGATTTCAAACTTCATTCCGAATACAAACCAACAGGAGATCAGCCGCAGGCTATTAAGGAACTGGTAGAAGGCTTCAAGGCCGGAAACCAGTTCCAGACGCTTCTCGGTGCTACCGGCTCAGGTAAGACATTTACCATGGCCAATATCATCGCGCAGCTTAATAAGCCCACGCTGATCATTTCTCATAATAAGACTCTCGCAGGACAGCTCTATGGCGAGATGAAGGAATTCTTTCCCGAAAACGCCGTAGAGTATTTTGTATCTTACTACGATTACTACCAGCCTGAAGCTTATGTTCCCCAGTCGGATACTTATATCGCGAAGGATTCTTCCATAAACGATGAGATCGATAAGCTCCGTCTTTCCGCCACCGCATCCCTGGCTGAGCGCAAGGACGTAATCGTTGTTGCATCTGTTTCGTGTATCTACGGTCTGGGTTCTCCTGACGAATATAAGGGAATGATCATGTCACTACGTCCCGGACAGAGTATTGACCGCGACGAAGTAGCCAAGGGTCTTATTTCCATGCAGTACGAGCGAAACGACCTGGAGAAGAAACCCGGACTTTTCCGCATTAACGGCGATATTCTCGAATACTACCCTGCTCAGGGCGGCGATTATCTGATAAGGATCGAGTGGTTCGGAGACGAGATAGACAGGATCCTTGAGATTGATCCCGTTAATGCCAAGCCCGTATGTTCCCTGGAGCATATCGCTATTTTCCCGGCATCACACTATGTCGTAAGCCGTGATGCATTGTTAAAAGGATGCGATGCAATCGAAGAAGAATTAAAAGACCGCATTAAATATTTCAAGGGTGAGGACCGCCTGATCGAGGCACAGCGTATTTCGGAGAGAACCGGATTTGACCTTGAGATGCTCAGGGAAACCGGCTTCTGCTCGGGAATCGAGAATTATTCCAGACACCTGAATAACCTTCCCGCAGGGGCACCGCCTCTTACACTTATGGACTTCTTCCCCGATGATTTTCTTATCATCATCGACGAGTCCCATATGACGATACCTCAGATCAGGGCAATGTATGCGGGCGACAGGTCAAGGAAGACAACGCTTGTGGACTACGGCTTCAGGCTTCCTTCCGCGCTTGACAACAGACCTCTTAATTTCGAGGAATTCGAATCACACATAGATCAGATGCTCTTTGTGTCCGCGACTCCCGCAGAGTATGAAGCAGAGCATGAACTATTACGGGCTCAGCAGGTAATAAGACCCACCGGTCTTCTTGACCCGAAGGTTGAAGTTCGTCCGGTTGAAGGCCAGATCGACGATCTTATTTCCGAGATAAGGAAAGAAACGGAAAAGAAGCATAAGGTACTTGTCACAACCCTGACCAAGAAGATGGCCGAGGATCTTACGGATTACCTTAAGGATGCTGACATACGTGTCAGATACATGCACTCGGATATCAAGGCTCTCGAAAGGACCAAGATCATCCGTGATATGAGAACCGATGTGTTCGATGTTCTTGTGGGAATCAATCTGCTGAGGGAAGGTCTCGATATTCCCGAGATAAGTCTCGTTGCTATAATCGATGCGGACAAGGAAGGCTTCCTTCGTTCGGAGACATCGCTCATTCAGACAATAGGAAGAGCTGCGAGAAATTCCGAAGGCCATGTAATAATGTATGCCGATACGATAACCCGCTCCATGCAGGCGGCAATGGATGAGACTGCAAGACGCCGTGAGATCCAGGAAGCATACAACAAGGAACACGGCATTACACCCAAGACCATTGAGAAGGCTGTCCGTGATCTTATAAGCATCACTAAGAAGGTCGATCCTGACGAGGTCAAGTGGAAGAAGGATCCCGAATCGATGTCCGCGAAGGAACTCCGCGAGCTCATCGCACAGACTGAAAGTGCAATGCGCAAAGCCGCAGCGGACCTGGACTTCGAAAAGGCTGCAATGCTGCGTGACGAACTCTTTGAACTCAAGAGCATGAAATAAAAAATTTTCTTTTAAGCTCTCCCTTATCGGGAGAGCTTTTTTGTACGTTTTCTGCAAAATCAGGCCGTTTTCTGCAATGACTGTTTAAATATATATCGAAATGAAAAATAATAGATATATTATGCAACCTGAAGAATACGGATGAACGGACCTGAATGTGAGTTTTCTTTTTTCGGAATTAAAACATAAATTGACGAGAGAATATAAAACGATCCTTTTGTCGGTCTTTCTTATGACGATCGGGATGGTCTGTATTTCCGTTGCCGTAAAACTCTTAAGGCAGACCGATGAACAAAAAACCGGATTTCTGGAAGTATATGATGAAGTCCAATTCTACTCGATAGCGGATAACTTTGTGGGGGAACAGGCTTATGCACATGAGGATCCCGAAATGATCCCGGCTCTCAGAACTTTTTATGAACTTTTGCGGGACAGTGAGTATTTTGATTATCTTCCCATATATGTAAATCCGGTTTATATAGACGGTTATTCGGGTCCCGATGAAAACACAGATAATTATGAACACGGTGGAACCGTCGAAAGCAGAACCGTAGAATTCGAGAATGCCGACGGCTCGACATCGGATGCGGTTGCTCTTAAAGCATGCTGGGTTGAGGCTGAGACCATATCATATTTTGATCTGAAAGCAGAGGAAGGAAGGCTGTTTGAGGAAGGGGATTTTTATTTTGATCCGGACGAAAACATCTCGGTCATCCTGGGACACAATTATGCGGATACATATGATGTCGGAGACATTATCTGCGTGCACTTTATCTTTTCGCAGAGTCCTGCGGTCGTGGCGGGTTTTTTGGAGAAGGGTTCCAATATATATAACTCGAGATCTTTTGTTAATTTTGATAACTATGTGATCATGCCTCTCTTTAGGAACGATGATCATGAGGGACGGGATATATACAACATCCGGGTTAATAATTTATATCTGTTCAGAACGGAAGGAACTATCGTCACAAAGCTGACCAAAGGAGACGTTGATACCATAATTCGGATGTATCTGGACGAGGCGGGGCTCGGCGACATGCCGCGGGATGCGTATTACCTGATGGATTATGAGAGGTCGGAGCTGAGCGGATTTGAAGACGGTATCAAAACACTGATCATTTTGATCGGACTGATAACGGTATCTGTTGTTGTTGCCGTTACGGTGATCGAAACTCTGCTGCTGGTAAAAAGAACCGACATGAATAAAAGGTACTATGCGGTCATGTTTCTTAACGGGTGCGACCGGCTAAGGATGACGGGAGTGGTCGCTGCGGAGTCTTTTGTCTGTGTATCACTGTCTCTTGTGCTGAGTCTGGTCCTTGGTCTGATTCTGGGGCTGACACAGGCGGAGGAAAGAATTGCCATGTTCTCGGGTGCTGCTTGGTTTTTCTTTCTTCCCGTTCTGATATATCTCTTTATGATATCGGACAGAAAAGTTACGGAATATATAAGGAAAGATAATGATTGAGTTAAATAATGTATCAAAAAAATACGTATCATACAGGGATGTGATATATGCACTGAATAATGTTTCCCTGAAGGTAAACGACGGTGAATTCATATGCATAACCGGAGAAAGCGGATGCGGCAAGACCACGCTTTTGAATGTTATTGCCGGAATGATCACCCCCACGGAAGGTGAGATCAGATATGACGGACTGATAACCTCTCGCGATAAAAAGGAAGTCCAAAAATACAGAAGGGAAAGAATGGGAATAATACTTCAGGATCATTCCCTGTTATATGACCGGAATGTGTATTCAAATGTGGAGCTTCCGCTGCTCTTAAAGAAAACGGAAAAAGAGGAATGCAAAGAGAAGGTATGCGACTGGATAAAACGTGTTGGCCTGGAGGATAAAATGCGCTCCTATCCGGATCGGTTATCCGGCGGAGAGCAGCAGCGTGTAGCCATAGCAAGGGCAATGGTGGGAGGTGCCGATATTGTTCTGGCGGATGAACCGACGGGATCGCTCGATGAAGATAACGCATTAAGTGTTGTGGGACAGCTTAAGGATCTTGTCCGTGACGGAAAAACGGTGATCATGGTTACCCATGATCTTGATCTTATAGAAATGTGTGACAGACACATCCGTATGGAAAAGGGAAAGATCGTTTCGGATATATGAGAAAAATTATTGTCAATTTTCTGTGGTGGCTCGTGACGGGCTGCGCGCTGCTGGCTGTTGAGGTGATAGGTTATCGTTGTATCAGGCTGAATATTCTGACCGAATACAATAATACCCTCTATCATGGCAGGTCGGTTGTTTTTCTTTTGTCTTCGGAGGAATCGCCTGTCGTTGATATAAGCGGCATTAAGGAACTTGAGAGCTTTGATAAATGTATTCTTTTGCTGTATGAGTATGACGAGTATGCGAAAAACATGCTTTTGTATTGGGGAAAGGATGCACTGGACTTTTCCGGCCCCGCGGACGTTGCGGGCGGCGGATCCGGATATGCGATAGCCGGAGCGGAGAGCAGATTAACCCCGGGGTCAACGGTTTGGTACTATGACAAGGAATACCGCGTTGACTATGTTTTAAATGAACACATCAATCCCGTGGTAAATTCAGGAGTGTTTGCGTATGAGGATTTAACGGACTGCCTGCCGGCGGATACGGCGTACGTCCTGACATCTTCGGATAAAGGAGCGATCGCGGGAGCGTATGAAGATCTTGAAAGACTCTGCAGCTCTGAAGGCATTTCGGTCAGGAGGTTGGAAATACCGACTGCCAGGTATGAAGACTATATACGTTTCAGGGAACTGTATAATTATTTGCTCGGGTTCTTTATCATATTCCTCGCGGCGGTATGTATCATCCACAGACTGATCTGGGTCAGGACGAGAAAAAGACTGAACCGCATCCTGCTCATACTCGGGGATGGGAAGATCGTATCAAGAGACCTGATGAGTTACGTACTGCTTATTATTTTCAGCTGTATGGGTTCGGCTTCGGTGTATCTGGGTCTGTACGGCCGGATAAATATCGGACGGAGCTTCCTGGCTGCGATCGTTCCGGCGTTTCTTGCCGTCTTTTTGCTCTCGGCGGCTGTGATACCCTGTATGGGCAGGCGGACCTGTAAATGAACTGAATATAGGAACAAATGTTCGAAAAACTGTAGACAACCATCCGGGAAAATGATACACTTTATCCGTTGAAAATAAGTGTATTTAAAGGCTGTAAGATGCAGCCGGAAGTTGTTTACGGATATGAAGAACGATGTAAAGATACTTCCCCGCAACAGGATCTGTGTAAGGGGAGCGAAGGAAAATAATCTTAAGGATCTCTCGGTGGAAATACCGAGGGATTCTCTTGTTGTTATGACGGGTGTTTCCGGTTCCGGAAAATCATCACTTGCATTTGACACGATATACGCAGAGGGTCAGAGACGCTATATGGAGTCTCTTTCTTCCTATGCGCGTCAGTTCCTCGGACAGATGGAAAAGCCCAATGTCGAATCGATAGACGGACTCTCACCCGCGATCTCGATAGACCAGAAGTCCACCAACAAGAATCCACGTTCGACCGTAGGAACCGTCACGGAGATCTACGACTATTTCAGACTTCTCTATGCCAGGATCGGTATTCCCCATTGTCCCGAGTGCGGAAGAGTTATCGAGCGCCAGACCGTTGACCAGATCGTCGACCGTATAATGGGGCTCCCCGAGG
>JAEEGJ010029834.1_pt1 | contig 10725 bp, 7 predicted proteins | sample 8958761 | NCBI WGS metagenome assembly JAEEGJ01 (sample SAMN16246546, study PRJNA631951) | gut metagenome | biome: gut microbiome; feature: rumen; material: RS-attached | host: Bos | place: Iran: Karaj | collected 2018-10
AAAGCTCTGCCTTTTCCTTTGCCTGCTGGAAAGCTAAACGTCTTGCCTGTTCAACTGCCGCTTTAGAATCCTTTACAAGAAATGAGATTCCATTCATCTGATTTACACCGGCAGAAATTGCAGTGTCTATTACAAGACCAGCTTTAGAAACATCCTCTAGAATTACTATAATGTTGTTAGAGGTAACATACTGGCCGGGAATGTCCTTTCCATCTTTCCAGAATGTTTCCTGATACAGGCTGTAATTTGAAGTAGAAATGTTATCTTCCGAAATGCCGATTTTCTTAAGAGCGTCATAAACCTTATTCATTCTTGCTGCATTGTTCTGAACAGAAGCAAGAGCAGTTGATTCTTTGGTGAGCACCGAAAATGTCAGTCTTGCCATATCAGCAGGAACCTTTACCGAACCGCAACCGGAAACAGAAATTGTCCGTGGATTTGGAGCCAGACATTCTTCGCGTGAACCAGGACCTCTGCCGCCATTCGGACCTGGACGGTGTGGCTTCTGTGCAGACAAACTTGCAGTACAAAGAATTGTTATAAAAGAAATAATTGTGAGCTGTTTTGAAAGTGATGAAAGTTTTTTCATAAAATCTCCTGTGTTTTGTTATTTGATTCTGCTGATGTTAATTATAGCAGTCTCTTCGCTAAAAATCAAAAATATGATACAATTGTTACATATTTTAAGAGGTAATAATGAAAAAACTTTTATTTATATTCAGTATTCTTTTGTTTGGTTCACTGGCATTTTCTCAGAGTGATGATGAACTTTTTGGTGGCAGCTCCGATGATGAATTATTTTCTGATGATGATTTGTTTGGTGGTACTAACACAGGCGATGATGATTTGTTTGACGATGCTAACCTGTTTGGTGGCGACGATGACCTGTTCGCAGATGATGGCATTGATGAAGTAACAAACGTAAAAGCAAAGAGTGATTTAAGCAAGGGTGTTATTTTTGATACAGGCAATATCAAAATCGGCGGAAACTTTCAAACTTCAATTGGCACAATGACAACCCTTTATGCAGATGATGATAATTCTTTTGGGGACAATATAAAAGATACAAAGATTAACCCTAATGTTGGTGCGTACATTACGGTAGATGCCCGTCCGAACCAGGATTTAAGAATGTACTCAAAGTTTGGGTTGCGGTATCCTTTCAGTTCAAGAGCAGCTTCAACAGCAACAACAACAGCAAAAACTACAAAATATCCTGCTCCTATTGGTGATGTAACTACATATAAAACAGACGTAACTACAACAATCACCGACTGGATTTATCTTAAAGAATTGTTCACAGATTTTTCTGTTGCAGATACTGCATTCTTCCGTTTCGGTTTACACACGGTAACCTGGGATGCCGGATATTTTTTCAGTCCAGTAAGTGACATCATCAATTCAAGTTCAATTAATCCTGAAGATGTAGAAGCACAGGTAGACGGCTGCTTCAATCTTCGAACACAAATTACAATCCCTAACTCACAGAATTGTTTCTGGCTTTATGTTCTTCCAGCTTTTGATTACGCAAAAAATACTGTGTTTGCCGGCAAGTATGATTTACTTTTAGGCGGCTGGGAGCTTGGCTTTGGCGGTTACTATAAGCATAATGCTGCTCCAAAGGTAACGTTTACGGCAACCGGTTCAATAAGAAAATTGAATCTGTTTGGTGAAGCAGTTTTCCAGTATGGCAGTGACCGCGAATGGAATGAAGACACCGATAAGTCTGCAATCTTTAGAGCTACTGCCGGTTTTATGTATACCTGGAAAACTCCATCAATTACTCTGGCTGGTCAGTATTATTATGACGGTAACAACTTTACCGTTGATACAAATGCAGATATTATGTATCTTGCAAAAAATCCTTTATACATAAAAGAAGATTTAACAAAGGGTCATAATGTGGCACTCCTGCTCAGCTTTGGACGCATTTTCGGTACAACAGATTTAACAGCTTCCGTGTTTGGAATGGTTAACTTTGGTAAAGAAGATTTGCCTGCAATGGTATCTTCTATGCTGGAAGAATATGGTGCTTCAAGCTTCCTTAATGCAGGAACTTTTTCTGCAATGTTGAATTATGCTCCAACAAAAACAATCAAGATGGGTATTGGTCCATATATGACTTTTGCTGATTGGGATAAAGCACCTGTTGTTTCGCTCAAGCTTGAGTTTACTTTAGGCGGCGGTAAGTTCTAGTTAGCCGGCACTAATAAAACAGTGTCATTAAATGGCACTAACATAAAACGTTTATGGCAGAAATACATAGAATTGTTCGAATAACTTCTGATTCCTCATCCATAGACCCGGTAAGACGATATACCGATTCTGAACGCAAAGCAAAAATGGAAATGATGGAAGATGAAATTAAGGAACATGCCGAAATGCTTGCAATCCACCGTGAAATAAAAGAAAAGTACCCGAATCCGGAAAACCTTTCTTTTGCAGAGTTACTGGAGCAGGGGAAAAATCAAGCGGTGGAAAGCAAAGCAAACACAGAAGATGATGAAGGATTTATTCTGGATATTAAATCTGTGTAGCCAGTCGCTTGTTCAATATTTCACGTATCAAAATACAACCAAGAATAATCACTCCACCAATAATACTGAACACTGATGGTATCTCATGCACAAAAAGAAAAACCCATACAGGATTCATCAACGGTTCAAGCATTGTAATTAAAGAAGCAGAAAGAGCACGAACTTTTTTAATACCGATTGTGTAAGCAACATTTGGAATACCCATCTGAACTACACCAAGCAATACTAGGAACAGTAACGATTTTTTATCCGGGATTCCATTGTTTGTTGTGAAAACAAAAATGAATCCGAATACGGCTGTGATTATCTGAGCAATCATAAAAGCGTCGCCGGCTGTATTTGAGTTTGATTTTGAAGGGCTGGAGTCTGTGGTAATTTCGGTCGCGGCAGCAGATGATAAAAGCTGGAGCTTTCTCTGGAAGATTGTGGTGAGTCCAAAGGTTATGCCGGAAACAAGTGCAAGAATATTGCCGAGTGTGATTGTATTAGGATTGACTACGGCTGATGTTGCTGTGTTTGTTGAACTTCCTGAAAGAGAACCAAAAATTGTATCTGCAAAAAATAAAAGCATTCCAACTATAACGCCAATTATTGAAAGATAATCTATACGTGTGTTTTTCTCTCCTAACAGAAACGGTCCGAGTAAAATTATCCAGGCAGGATTTGTGTATTGAAGGAGAACTGCATTTGCAGAATAAGTAAGTTTATTACAGAGGCAGAAAAGAATCATTGTGGCTGCGTAGTTTAGGGCAGCCAGCCAGAGATAAAGGGTACACTTTTTGTCTATTGTTCCATCATTTGTTTTTATAATAAAACGGGGAAGGTGTCTTGTCATTGCTGCAATTGTGATGAAGGCAACAACACTTCTAAAACCTGCCATTGCAAAAGAGTTTATGCTTACATATTTCATAAATACACCGGCAAGGCTCCATCCAAACGCACAAATTACCATTGCCCAGGCGCCATCAATTTTTGCAAAAGCATCATCTATTTTCTTCATTTTCATTATCCCAGCTTTTTCACTTTCAAAGCATAGTAATGATTATTTTAATGTAAATCAATAGATAGCGAAGGTATTAAAAAAGGATTAAAAATGTTGTATATTTAATATAGTTTGAGTTTAATATGTCAGTAAAATTATGCTGGGATGACTTCCCTGAACAAACAGATGATAAAGCTTTCCTCGATAATCTTTTGTTAAAGCCTGAAGAAGAGGCTTGCAATAATTCTGACTGCAATAAATCAATTGCAGATTCAATTTTGAGTTCAAGTGTTTTAATCAAAGGAGATAACTATCCTGTTCTTCAACTGATGAAGGATGAATTGTTAGGAAAGGTTAACGTCATTTACATCGACCCCCCGTACAATACAGGAAATGCTTTTACTTATAAGGATAATTTTTCAACATCCGATGACCGTCATTCTGCATGGCTCAGTTTTATGAACCGCAGGCTTAAGCTTGCACGCGAAATGCTTTCTGATGACGGATGCATTTTTATTGCAATAGACCAGAGTGAACTTTATGTACTCAAGCTTCTTTGTGATTCAATTTTTGGTGAAGACAATTTTGTGAATGATTTTATGTGGCTTCATGGCAAAGGAAAAAAAGATACGTGGAGCCGTACTCTGCAGCAGAATACATTGTGTTATGCGAAGAATAAAACTAAGCTTAAATCTTTTACGGAAGTTGAATCAACAGATTGGGCAAAAACAAATGCTGATGATGATCCGCGCGGAAACTGGTTCAGCGGAAGCGTTTCATTTACAGAAAAGCGTTCAAATCCTAAGCATAAAAATTATTATTCTATTACATCTCCTTCCGGAATTGTGTGGACCAGGCAGTGGCAGAAGAGCCGCGAAGAAATGGAAAGGCTGCTTGCCGAAAACAGGATTTATTTTGGGCCTGCACCGGAGTACAACAGTGTTCCGAGAATTAAGATTTTTAATGGTGAACAAACCGAAGTTATTCCGCGAAACATAATTGACTGTGTTGACAGTACCAGAAAGGCGCAGAGACATTTGGACAAGCTTCTTGGTGTGAAAGGTGTTTTTGATAATCCAAAGCCGGTTGAGTTAATTTCGCATTTAATTGAAATTACGCAGATGAAACGCGATGCAGTTGTGATGGATTTTTTTGCCGGCAGCGGAACCACGTTTGAAGCTGTAGCTAAAGTGAATGAAGCTGACGGCGGAACAAGGAGGTGTATTCTAGTGCAGAGTGGCGAGGTAGTTGAGACTAACAATCAGTTTAGAACTATTTTTGATATTTGCAAAAAGCGTTGTGAACTAATTGCTGAAAAATACAAGCAGACCTTAGAGGTTTGGAAATTGGTGATAGAGGCTGCCCCGAGCGTGGAGTGCCTGCGTAGCAGTTCCGAAGCATAGCTGAGGAATGAGCGATAGCGAAGCACGGAAGGCGAGTTGTGGAATTAGGCGGGCTGAAAAAAATAGTTAGCTTAAATTACCAAATCTTAACCTCAAACTTACCGCGGGAGAAAACTGGAATCTGATGCAATGGAGCTGAGGCTTGAATAGTTTGCCCACCAGTGTAAGAGTTGCCAGATGCAGTATCATACCAAAGTTCATCAACAGGAAGAAGCGGGAGATAAACTTGGCGACTTGTTGCTTTTGCCTGGGTGATAGGGCAGACTAACAACTTCGGTCCAAACATGTATTGGGTTTCTGTAGCTACGGCAAGCGGGTCGGTGTAAAAATCATACATAAGAGGGCGCATTACCGGGGTGCCGTTTGTGTGAGCTTCCTGCATGAGTGTTTTGATGTATGGTTTAAGGCGCGTGCGAAGATTAAGCAGCTCAACTAAGATTTTGTAAACATCATCGCCAAAAGACCACACTTCGTTATCCTGACCGCTTTCCATCTGTTTAATCTGGTGACCGCGGATTTCGTGGTAAGGCTTGTCTAACACTTTGAATGGCGGGCGTTCACCGTGAAGGCGCATTACAGGGCAGAAGCAGGCCCATTCAAACCAGCGGATTAATAGCTCGTGGAAATCCGGGTCTTTAATGTCGCCACCTAAGAAGCCGCCGATGTCTGTTGTCCACCATGGGATTCCTGCAATTGCCATGCTCAAGCCTGCCTGAATCTGATTGCGGAGTGAACGGAAATCGGAATGCACATCGCCACTCCAGACTACAGTACCAAACTTTTGTGAACCAGCCCAGGCGCAGCGAATAAGTGAAAGTGGGGCTTCATCTGTTTGCGAGGTGGCCTCATTTTGTGCGGTTTGCTTTTCTTCGCAGAGCCCGTCGTAAAATGCTTTGGCGTAAAAATATGGATAAATATTTGAACACTCCATTGCAGGCCCGATGTGATATTTGTAATGTTCAAACTCATAAAGTCCATATTCGGGTTCTGCTTCATCAAGCCAGAAAAGCTGGATTCCTTTTTTGAAATAATTTTCCTTGCATTTTTCCCACACGTATTTTTGTGCCGCTGGATTTGTTGCATCGAAGAAAACGGTGTTGCCCATCCAATCCATGTTGAATCCGTTTTTGCGGTCAAAGCTGATTAGCAGTCCGTTTCGTGACATTTCATCAAAGTTTTCGGAGCGCTCATCGATTGTTGGCCAAACGCTGACCATTAGCTTTACGCCCATTTCGCCAAGTTCGCGAACCATCTGCTCCGGGTCTGGCCAGTCTTCGGGATCAAACTTAAAGTCGCCCTGACAGCTCCAGTGGAAAAAGTCTATAACGATTACGTCCAGCGGAAGATTGCGTCGGCGGTATTCTTTTGCAACTTCGATTACTTCCTGTTGTGTCCGGTAACGGAGCTTGCATTGCCAGAAGCCCATTGCAAAGTCTGGCATCATTGGTGTGCGACCTGTTACGTCGGTGTAGTTTTTTTCTATTTCTGATGGTGTGCCGCAGGTTACCCAATAGTCGATTTTTTGTGTCTGCTCGGCGGTCCAGGATGTGCCGTTTGTGCCGAAGGTTGCGGTGCCGATTGCAGGATTGTTCCACAAAAAGCCATAGCCCCTTGTTGAGATGATGAACGGTACGGAAGCCTGGCTGTTCTTTTGTGCGAGTTCCCAGCTGCCGCCTTTTTTGTCCAGGTGCGAATCCTGATACTGGCCCATACCGAAGATTTTTTCATCGTCGTAGGCTTCGAAGCGGACTGTTGCCTTGTAGTTAAAGGTTGCCGGATTTTGTTTGAGCTCGCGGCCCGGGTTGTTGGTCGGAACGCAGAAGCGGTCTATTCGTGCGCGGTTGCGCCATTGTTCTTCAAAGAGGAGGGAAGTGCCTGTTTCGTTCAGCTGCCAGAAACTGATCCAGCCTTCATGATTAACCCGTACCTGCAGGCGGCCGTTAGTAAGGGTGGCGGTTTGGCCCGTGGTTTTTTCTACGTTGGCGAAGTGTTCAGCCCATGGGTAAGTAGTGTCTATATCATTGATTAAAATAGAACAAGTTGGGGCGTTATCGGGGAGACTTTCCCCTCCTAAAGCCCAGTCATTTTTATCCATAACCCGGTCGATGGTCATACGGATGCGGACAGAATCAGTGCCCCACGGCTCAATCCAAACCGTGCCAAAATTGTCGTTTATAATAAGGCGATTATTTTCTTTTGCAAACATATTTTGATTGTAAAGGGAAAACTGTTTTTTAGCAATTTAGTTTTGAGTTAGATTTTTGCACGATTAAATGCGAAAAATTGCAGGATACGGATAAAATGGTGAGGGAGCGAGAAAAAATCCGTAGTAATAAGATGAGAAGGCGCAGGAATTGATGTGAATTGAATGCGAAATGGGGGGTACTACGGATAATTAGAGTGATTTGGCACAAAAAATCCGTAGCTTGGGATGAAGGATAAGCTGATGAGGAAGCAATTGGCAGAAAAAATGGATGTCTTACGGATAAAAATATGAGATGTTGAAAAAAATCCGTAGTAATAAGAAAAAATCACATTAAGTCCATATAATGGTGTAAATTAAAAAGAGTCATAAACTTCAATCCTAATTTATAATGTTAAGTGACCAAACTAAAACATTAGAAAGGAGAAAAATTTATGACTCAATTGAATCTTACTTTAGACCAGGAAGAATTGCTAGAACTTCTAGCAGGAAATCGAGAAAATGCATTAAAGCATCTTGTTGAAAAGATTTTAAATCAGGTGCTTGAAATGGAATCGACAGAACAACTGTGTGCCGGCAACTATGAAAGAAGTTCTGAAAGACAGGACTACAGGAATGGTAGCCGGGAACGTGAACTTACAACAAAGATTGGAACAATAAAACTCAACGTTCCAAGACACAGAAACAAACCGTTTCATACAATGCTGTTCGAATCTTATCAGCGAAATGAAGCTGCATTAATTACAACGATGGCAGAGATGGTAGTAAACGGCGTTTCTACAAGGAAAGTATCAAATGTTATTGAATTAATCTGTGGAAAGGAGTTTTCTAAATCTACAGTTTCTGAAGCCTGTAAGACGCTGGATAATGAAGTGAAAGCTTTCAAAAACAGGCCCTTAGATTACGAGGAGTATCCTTACTTAATGATTGATGCAACATATTTCAAAGTCAGGGAAAATCACAGGGTTATTTCAAAGGCAATGATGGTTGCAATAGGAATTACAGAGGACGGCAGGAAAGAAATCATAGGTATAGACGTATATGATGATGAAAGTAATGAAACATGGCTGGAATTTCTTATGTCTTTGAAGAAACGGGGGCTGAAATCACCCATCATGATTACTTCAGATGCGCATATGGCAATCAGACATGCAATTACGAAGATATTTCCGGAAAGTGCATGGCAGCGCTGTCAGTTCCATTTTGTGAAAAACATTCTTGATGCAGCACCAAAGACCCAGCGGGCTGGATTAGAAATGGAACTGCGAGACATTTTTAATTCCAAGAAAATTGAGGATGCGAGAAAAAGATTCAAGGAAGTTGTTAATGATTACAGGGACGTTGCCGTAACAGCTGTCGACATCCTTGAAAATGGATTTGAAGATGTTCTTACGGTTTATAACCTCCCTGACGAAATGAGAATAGCTTTGCGTACATCAAACTGTATTGAAAGATTCAATGGAGAATTAAAACGCAGGTCAAATGTTATCAGAATATTTCCTAACAAAGATTCTGTTTTACGTCTGATGGGATCTGTTGCCATTGATTACAACAATTCTCTGCTGACGAAGAGAATGATGTTTTACAAGAAAACGCCAGAAAAGATTACGCTTGAAGTAAAATTAAAAATGCAATCTATAGCAATTACACAAAGGCAATCGCTTGAAGCTGCTTAGTTACATATCATTATATTAGGATTGGAATTTACACCGAAATTTGGACTTGACCTAACAATAAGCAGAATTTACGTATAAAATCAAACAATATCGTTAAATTATACGTAAATATTGGAAAAATACGCGCAATGAAGCACAAAAACGGAAGAGCAACGGCCAGTTGTGAATAAACTTTTACGTATAAAATCAGGCAAAAAAGTCAAATTATACGTAAGTATTGGAAAAAAGAGCGCAAAGAAATGTAAAACAGGAGGCACAATAGGAAGATGCTAATTGCGCTGTATAAAATATAGCTAAAGAGTTATTAAATAGCTAAATATACTTGTCAAATTAAATAAATTGACTTATCTTTATATTATGAACAAATCGGAAAGAGAGTATATTTCATCAGATAAGATAATTCAGGCTTTGGAAAATCGCCTTACAATGCTGAATGCATTGCTTATAGATAAACGTAAAGCACTAAAGAATGCTCCATCTGGTAATTTGCGTATTGCCAAAAGTAATGGCCTTGTTCAGTATTACAGGCGAATAAATCCTAAGGATACAATAGGAAGCTACATTCATGTAAAAAACAAAGAGCTTGCAATCCGTCTGGCACAAAAAGAATATGATAAAAAAGTAAGCTCAGCTACCCAAGCAGAAATTGAGTTGTTGAATCATACGTTACGAACTTACAATAAAAAGAGGAACAAGAATCTGCTGGCAGAGAGGGTCTTTGAAAAGTTTGGTCCTTTATGGCAGATTCTTATACATCCGATACGAATACCAGATTATTTATATGTGCAGGAATGGCAGGCAGTTACATATAAACCAAAAGATTTTTCTGCAGACATGCCAGAATATCTGACTGCAAGAGGTGAGAGAGTTCGTTCAAAATCTGAAATTATAATTGCAGACACACTTTTACGCCTTAAGATTCCCTACCGTTATGAGTATCCAATCAACATAAAAACCAAAAAGGGCGAAAAGCTAATTCTCTACCCAGATTTTACTTGTCTTAATTTACGAACCCGCCGGGAGTTTTACTGGGAACATTTTGGCATGATGGATAATTCAGAATATTCGGGAAATGCCGTGCAAAAGCTGCACCTGTACGAGCAGAATGGAATTATTCCCGGTAGAAACCTCATAATTACAATGGAAACTTCGACGATTCCAATAAATACAAAACAAATAGAACTTCTTGCGAAGTCCTATTTGTTTAATGAGTAATTGTAAATAACTAATTTACAAAGCTGTAATTACACTCTAGGCAAAGTTGCAAAACCTTTTTCCAGGTCGGCATCGGTTGGGATGTAGTCGGTCATTGTACCGTCGTTGAAAGCCTTGTAGGCGTACATGTCGAAGTAGCCGGTTCCAGTGAGACCGAAAACGATTGTTTTTTCTTCACCGGTTTCTTTGCATTTAAGAGCCTCATCAATAGCAACTTTGATTGCGTGGCTGCTTTCTGGTGCTGGTAAGATTCCTTCAATTCTTGCAAATTGCTGGGCTGCTTCAAAAACGGCAGTTTGCTCAACAGCACGGGCTTCAATCAAACCGTCATCATAAAGCTGGGAAAGAATGCCGCTCATTCCATGGTAGCGTAATCCGCCAGCATGGTTAGGAGAAGGCATAAACTCACTTCCGAGTGTATACATTTTTGCAAGTGGACAAACGTGACCAGTATCGCAGAAATCATAAGCAAACTTACCGCGTGTAAGACTAGGACAGCTTGCCGGTTCAACAGCGATAAACTGATAGTCAGCTTCGCCACGCAGCTTACGTCCCATAAATGGAGAAATAAGTCCACCAAGATTTGAACCGCCGCCTGCACAGCCAATAATTACATCCGGTTTGATTCCGTATTTATCAAGCGCAGTCATAGTTTCCAACCCGATTACACTCTGATGCAGTAAAACCTGATTCAATACGCTTCCCAAAA
>JAEEGJ010029835.1_pt1 | contig 10725 bp, 12 predicted proteins | sample 8958761 | NCBI WGS metagenome assembly JAEEGJ01 (sample SAMN16246546, study PRJNA631951) | gut metagenome | biome: gut microbiome; feature: rumen; material: RS-attached | host: Bos | place: Iran: Karaj | collected 2018-10
CAGGACGACGGAACGGTCATGATCACCAAATACACCGGCCAGGCCGTCACCCTGGTTTTCCCCGATACGCTGGACGGCATCCCCGTCACGGCGATCGGCCCTTCCGCCTGCCAGTCGAATAACGCCATTACGGAGGTGACCATCCCGGAGGGGATCACCTCCCTTGGCGATTCTGTTTTCAAGCGCTGCACCAGCCTGGACACGGTCACCGTTCCCAACAGCCTGACCCAGATCGGCGTGAACCCCTTTGCCGGATGCGAAGCCCTGTTTGAGATCATCCTGGACGACCGGGACGAAGACGGAGACGGAAACTGGAACCGGAACCTGGTGTACGACCGGGACAAGGGCGTCCTCTTCAGCCGGGACGACCACCGCCTGGTCTATTATTCCAGGCAGGACGGCGCGAGTGTGCTGGACCTGGCCTCCGGAACGCGCATCATCGGCGCGGAAGCGTTCTATGAGTGCGACAACATCCGGGAGATCAAAATCGCGAAACCGGAAAAGGAAGGCGACTCCGCGTTGACCGCCATCGGCCGCCGCGCCTTCTACGGCTGCGGAAACCTGAAGCAGATCAACCTGGAGGATACGGAGATCTCCACCATCGGTTCGGACGCGTTCTTCGGATGCACCGAACTGGAAAAGCTGACCTTCCCGAGCAAGGTCACCTCGATCGCCGAACGCGCCTTCTCCGGCTGCAGCAGCCTCAAGGAAGTCAATATGCCGGAAACGATCACCTCCATCGGGGAGATGGCGTTCCGCAACTGCACCAGCCTGGTGTCCATCAAGGTGCCGGACGGCGTGGCCTCCCTGAGCAAGAACATCTTCTCCGGCTGCAAGAACCTGGCGGAGATCATCCTGCCGGACAGCCTGCGCTATATCGGCGGCGGAGCCTTCCTGAGCTGCACCAGCCTGGTGAGGCTGACGCTGCCGGACACCGTGAACTATATCGGCAGCGACGCGTTCAGCGACTGCACCGCGCTGGAAGAGATCTCCATCCCGGACTGCTGCAGCTATATCGGCGCGTCCGCCTTCTGCCGGTGCAAATCCCTGAAGAGCCTGGCGCTGCCGGAGGACCTGTATATCATCAACGCGAACACCTTCTACGGCTGCGGCATGCTGGCGGAGGTCGAACTGCCGGAATACCTGGAAGAGATCGGCGAAGGCGCCTTCTTCCTCTGCATTTCCCTAAAGGAGATCGAGATCCCCGACCCGGTGGAGATCATCGGCGACTATGCCTTCTCGCAGTGCGTGGGCCTGGAAAGGATCGAACTGCCGGAGGACCTGGAAACCATCGGGCCCAACACGTTCGACGAGGCGCAGCTGGCGTTCCTCCCGGACCTGAGCGACATGATCGAGGAATGACCTGCCCTTGACTTTTTGTCCGCAACCCGGTATACTTTTTTCCGGTGAGAGGGAGTAGCTTGTGCGCTCCGGCGCATAACATGTTTCCGTCATGACGGGAGATGATCCCCGGAATATGTTCTGAGAAGCGAGACTTTTGCTGCACACATTACGGGTGCAGAAAAAGTCTTTTTTTCTTCACCTGATACTGCAGGAGGGAACATGGTTTTACTGAACATCCTGATCCTCGTCGTCGGCTTTGCCGCCCTGATCAAAGGCGCGGACCTGTTTGTTGACGGCAGCGCCTCCCTGGCGCGGATCTTCCGCGTGCCCGCGATGATCGTCGGCCTGACGGTCGTGGCGATGGGCACCAGCGCGCCGGAACTGGCGGTCAGTACGGTCGCGGCCATCGAGGGATCCAACGAGATCGCCTTCAGCAACGTGGTCGGGTCCAACATCTTCAATATCCTGATGGTGCTGGGTGTCTGCGCCATCGTGCGGCCCGTGCCGGTGGACGGCAAGGTCCTGAGGAAGGACTTCACGGTGGTGACGCTGCCGACGGTCGCGGTGTTCCTGCTCATGGGCGGGCTGCGGATCTTCACCGGCGAACTGGCCGGCATGGACATGGAATCCGTCGCGGGCACCGTGACAAGGCCCATCGCCATCGCGCTGCTGGCGGTGTTCATCGGTTATATCTGGCTGCTGACGCGCGCCGCGCGCAAAAGCCGCCGCGAAGAGGAAAACGAATTCGGCTTTAAAAAGACCAGGGGCCAGTGCGCCCTGCTGATCCTGATCGGCGTCGTCCTGATCGTCGCGGGCGGCCAGGCGGTCGTCTACGGCGCCAAGGAGATCGCCCGCGCGCTGGGCATGACCGAGACCCTGATCGCCCTGACGGTTGTTTCCGTCGGCACCTCGCTGCCGGAGCTGGTCACCTCGCTGGTGGCGGCAAGAAAGCAGGAAACGGAGCTGGCGGTGGGCAACGTGATCGGCTCGAACATCTTCAACATGATGATGATCCTCGGCGTCTCCGCCGCCATCCATCCGGTGACGGTGAACGTCGCTTCCGTCTGGGACCTGCTGATCCTGCTGGTTATCACGGTCATCACCTGGCTCTTTGCCGTGGTGGGCAAGCGGATCAACCGCGCGGAGGGCATCATGATGGCCCTGGTCTACGCGGGCGTGATCGCCTTCGCGATCATCCGCTGACAGGCATAAAATACCCCCGGGGTTGGAGGAACAAGGGGACGGCTCCCGCTGTTCCGAAAAACCCCGGGGGTTTGCTATATCCTTCTCTCTTTAATCATCAAACGAGAAATCGCCGGCGAAGACCACGGTGCCGTCGCTCCGGACGCCGACGCAATAGGTGTGGCCGTTACTGATCTCCGTGATCTCCGTCCAGCCGGACACGTCCGGCGGTGTTTCGCCGTCGATGCCGGCCGCCACTACCGTGCCGTCCCGCTTCAGGCCCAGGATCCAGTACGCCCCGATGGCGACTTTCCCGATCTCCCGCCAGTCCGCGGTCACCGCGGCCAGTTCCGCGGGCGCCGCCAGCACGGTGCCGTCTTTCCGCACTGCCGCGAAAGCGGGCACATATCTCCTGAGCGTATGCCCGCCAAGCTCGTAGGTGCCGGAGGCGCAGATCGACGCGTCAATGCTGGCCGCGTCCGTCCAGGTTTCCCAGTCCGGTTCCGGGCCGTATTCTTCCGGATACTCGTCAACGTTCACGGCGCAGACCCGCCCGTCGTCCGTCAGGAGCAGGCATTTGGACGTGCTTTCCGCCATTTCGGTCACATGGGGAAGCAGCGCCTCCCCGCCACTGCGCGGCCAGACCCATTCGATCCGGGGATTGCCCTCATAGGTGATCTGCAGCCGGTGGTCCCTGGTGACGCTGAGCAGGTCGCCGTTGCCGGTCAGGCGGATCCGGCTCTTCAGCCCGGCGTCTGTGCCGTCCCGGAACAGCCTGCCTTCTGCGTCAACGGTATAGAACTGGCAGCCGATCGTGCAGGCCCCGGCTTTCCGGATGTTCCGGAGGGAAGCGTAGCGGGCCTGGGCGTCCAGGAGCAGGCTGCCGGCGCACACGACCGTGCCGTCCGTTTTCACGGCGATCATGCCGAAGTTCGCGGCCTTCACGGACGCGACGTCGTGCCACAGCGCGCTGCCCGCGTCGACGAACTCCGCTTTGATCCATCCCCTGCGGTTGACCCAGCCGCTGTCCGTATCCTCCTGCGTCCGGACGCTGTACCATATCTCTCCCTTGCTGTCCTTGTCCATGCCGGTGATCCAGACGGTGGTCCGGGCCGGCAGCCGGGTGATCTTCTGTCCTCCGGCGCTTTTCCGCAGCGCCACGTCGCCGGCGTTCACCAGGCCGAAGCCGAGGGGATCGGCGGAGGCGCAGGACGTAAGAGCGATTCCGAGAAGGAGGCAGAGCACAAGCGCGGCGCGCAGGAACTGTTTCATCTTTCAACCCTTTCTGACAGGCGGCCGGGTCTGTTTTCCGGCCGGCCTTCAATTACCAGACGAATCAACCCGTCTTTTTGTTTCACACAGGAGGTCGGCACATGACACAGAACGAATTCACCGCGTTTTACCCGCAGTTCGCCGGCTTCACGCCGGCTTTTGTATTGTCCGCCTTTGTTGAACGGGCAAACGGGCTTTTCACCGGCTTTCCCGGGGCGGACGCGGAGGAAGCCCGCCGGCTGTATGTCGCCCATCAGCTGACGCTGTACGCGCGGACATCCCCTCCAGACGGGGCGGCAGGCAAGGCGGCCCTTGCCGAAGCCGGCGGGACGCAGCGCGTCGCGAGCAAAAAAGCAGGGGAGGTATCGGTCGCTTACGCGGCCGGTGCCTCCTCTGCCATTTCTGTTTCTTCCGGCCGGGCGGACCTGGCCGAAACGGTCTTCGGCCTCGAGCTCCTCAGCCTCATCAGGCTCCACAGCCGCGGGAGATATATCCCCTAGCGGTGTTTTCGGTCAACGGTTGGACGGATCGTCAAGCCAGGCTTTCATTTTCCCGATGCCGTCCTGCAGTGCCGCGCCCGAGGCGGGATCCGCTTTCGCGAACCCTTCCGCCGCCGCGAGCAGCCGGGATACGCCTTCCCGGTCCAGCTTTTTACTGCTGTCGCCGGCGGCGCGGATGAATGAGTTATACAGCGTCCTGGCGTTGAAATCCATCAGGCGGGTGATGATCTGCGGCTCCGCGGCCGCCTGGAGTACCTGGATTTCCTGCGCGGAAAAGAAATCCGATACCCTGGTCTTCTTACTGAACAGGCCCATACCGATGCTCCTTTCCGGTGGTCATATACAACGGTTCACTTTTTCTGTATATGAATATTTCTCCCCCGGAACGCCCGAATCCTTTACCGGAACGTATAATGCTTTGTCTCGATAATCTCTTCCTCTTCCTGTGCGGGTTCCGGCTCAGTCTTTTCAGCCGGCTTTTCCTCCGCCTCAGCGTCCGCCTTCTTTTTCCTGCCGCGGTAATATCCCATGATGCCGATGACCGCGCCCAGGATGACGCTCACGAAGGTCCGGGAGAACGGCTGCAGGAGCACGTCGAGCATGAAGGCGCTCGCCTTGTGGAACGACATTCCTTCCATCCGCATAAAGTAGGATACGGCGTAGAAATAGCTGAACAGGAAATAGCCCGCAAACATCCAGAAAATGACCTTTGCTGCGGTACGCAATCCTTTGCTTCTGAAAATACGGCCGAAAAAGCGGATGATCTGGCGGAACATGATGGCGCGGTCCTCCGGAGTCAGGTTTGTCGCTCCAAATCTTATCATGCTTCAGGGCGGAATACAACAACAGATGTTCCGCGGGCAAAAAGGGACTCCCTCGGCTGCGTGAGGGAGTCAAAAGGAGAATATAAGGAGAATATGAAGAAGAAGTTTCCCTGGTCACTTCCTTTATACACCCCGTTGTCCAATAAATGTCCAGTATAAACGGAAATAATTTTCAGAAAATTTCGGGGTGCCTTTCAGGACGGTCATTCATGATCCTTTTCGGGCAGCCAGGGCAGCCAGGGAAGCCAGTAACACTTGTTGCAGTCCGGGCAGGCGTACTCATAAAAATGCACGGTATAAAGAAGATAATTGCAGTCTTTTTCCGCGCCGGTCAGGTATTCATGTTTATGGGTGCATCCGAATTTTAACGACAGGTTTTTCGGAATCACCCTTTGAGCCGCTTCCCGGTCCAGGACCGCCAGGTTCATTTCGTCGATCAGTGTTTCCATGGTACTGTTTTCCCTCACAATCTGTTCTTGTGTTTTTTGCTGCCCCCGAACGGCAGAGGCCTGTTGATCAGTTCTCTGCCTTGATCATGGCCGAGGCGAGCATGGCGCCGAGTACGGCCGCCGCGATAATGGAAATCATCATGGTTTTTCTCTCCTTTGCTGCTGTTTCGCCGGGGTTTTATCCGGCCGGCATCTTTTTATACGCAGCAGGAGCGGAGGATGGCAGTAAAATATTTTTGTTTTTTCCGGAACGGGGTGAAACCGGATGGCGCTGAAACTGTCCTTTGCCGAGGATACCGCGCTCCGGGAGAGGCGGGAGCGGTGTCTGGACTGGCTCCGGAAGCATCAGGCGGACGTCGGCCTGACATCCTCCGCCTCCGGCCGGTCCCGCTTCCTCCTGGGCATCCACACCCGGGGATCGCCCGTCATGCGGATCCCGCCGCGGCCGGTGGTCGAACCCGCCCTGGCTCAGGAGGACCTGAAACAGGAGATGGGGGAGCTGATGCCTTCCTCCTGCGAAGCCGCCATGCAGGGTGACCTCGCCGGTACACAGAAGGGCCTGGAGAATGCCGGTCAGCGCGGCGCGGACGGCATCCGGGAATATATCGATGCCGGTATCGACCCGCCCAATGCCCCGGTTACGCTGTCAGGCGGCTGGATCTGGAACCGGGTGGCGAAAAAGGGCGTGCCGGTAAAAGGAAAGAGCGGCGATACGCCGCTCAAGGATACGGGAAACCTGTATAACGATTTTGATTTTGAGATCACGGAACGCTGATCCTCCGGAAGCTTCTGCGGTCTCCCCTTTATTCCCCTTCGGCATCCGGGACAAACACCAGCCGGCCGTCCTCAATCCTGACGGTTCCGAAAGTTGTCACCAGCGGCTCGTTGTACCCGTGGGGGCCTTCCATGGTAATGACGATCCGGTCTTCCTCCACATGGTCGATCCGGTAGTCATAATTGTATCCGTCAAGGACATACAGCTTTTTTTCAACCGGGTCGTAGACGATCAGGTCCGTCCGGACCATGCCGCTTCCCCAGGTGACGCAGGTGAACAGGTCCGCGCTTCCGTCCCCGGTGATGTCAAAGCGTTCGTATGCCGGATGCGCCGGATCGGGAGAAAACATCCTTGCGCTTGCGGGGATGGCCGCGCCGATCGCCTGCCTCATTTCCCTGGCGGCTTCCTCCAGGTCAAAGCTTTCAGGTTCCGCGGTGTGAGCGGCGTCTGATCCGGCGTCCGGGTATTCCCTTTTGTATATCCTTTCGCTGCCGTTCTCACCGGTGATATAGATCATGACGATCCGGCCCTTGCTGTCGAAGATGACTTTTGCCATGGACCCGTCGCTCAGCGGCCAGACAAAGTATAAAATGCCGGCTCCCTCAATCCCGTAATTTCCCGCGGCTTCAACAATGTCCTGCAGGCTGCTTTCCTTATCCAGGTTCTCAAAATATTCCCTGGAGACGGGGGCTCTTTCGTCGGCGGATACGGAAACAAGCGAAACAAAGGTGAACACCAGGAAGAGGACCAGGCACGCAGCTGTTCTCCTTCTCATTCAAACCGCTCCTTCCATCAGCCCGGCGGATCAGATCCTGCCGGGAAACAAACGATTCTGTCAGGCTTAACGCCATTGTATCACAGGGAGTTGCCGATTGAATATCACTTCTGCCGTTTTTGACCCCGAACTGGGCTGTACCGCCTTCACCGTGGAGCGGATCACCTATACCCGTTCCCGGTCCGGGACGACCTCCAGCATGGTCACTGCCCAGGCCCGGGGCTGTATTCATCCCGGCACGCCGGAGATGCTGCGGCTCCTGCCGGAGGAAGAAAAGAATGAGACCTTCATTGCCATTTATACAGACTACCCCCTGAGCACCGGAACATCTGAGGCGTCCGGTGCTTCTTCATTTACTGCGCCTGACCGCATCCATTGGAACAGCAAGACCTGGCGCGTCGTCCGCGTCCGGGACTGGCAGAACTTTGGCTATTACCAGGCTTATGCTGTCCTGATGCGGGAATGATTCAACCTGCAGTGTGTCATCCTGATCAGGGTTCGTAGCGCCCGGAAAAAGAGCCAGTGGGAAAGCAGCCGATGACCGCCAGTGGCGGAAATTTCATCGGATGGTTTCTCATCCGAAAGGGAATGATCTCCACAGTGTGGAGTCATGACCATTGAGGATGCGGGACATTTTTCAGTGAAGAACGGGCGGCAGCCCTGGTCAGCGTAACGGCCGCGTCGAAGGATCTCCTCCCGAGGACATACTGCAACACGCAAGGAGTAAATCGCATGTTATCTGAATCCTCTTCCTTTCGCGCAGCAATCTTTGATGCCCTCTGCGCCTGCATGAACCTGCCCGCGGAGGAAGGGATAAAGCTGATCCATGAGGCTTACGCCGAACCGGAGAACGTTCCCCGGCCGCCCAGGAACCGGAACGTCATTTATTGGACCATCCTGCAGGATCCTACCGCGGATCCGGCGGCGGCCGCGTACTGTATTGAAGCGGGCGGGGCCGGCAGAAACACGACTGTGGTGTACACAACGCTGAAATATCAGCTGATCATTGTCTGCTACGGCCCCGCCTGCGAAGAATACGCGCTCCGGATCCGCCATATGCTCTTTCTGGACGGCTCCGGCTTTCCCCGCCGGATCCTCCGGGACGCCGGCATCTATCCGATCCCGGACCCGCCGCAGCCTGCCCTTCTCCACGAGGAGGAGGGTTCTCTCTGGCGGAAACGCGCGGACCTGACCATCTCCCTCCGTGTCCGGCATGAACAGTCTGCACCGGCAAGGAACTCTATCTCCACTGCTCCGGCTGTTATCCTCCAGTCTGCAAGATAAAACTCCCTTCGTTGCGGAAGGGAGTTTAAAGGAGAAAAAGGAGGAGAATATGAAGAAGTTACTCTCTGTATTTTCTTTATACACCTTGTTGTCCAATAAATGTCCAGTATAAAAAGAACAAATTTGGGGGATTATTCATGCTTTCTATCAATACGATCGCAAGAGTCGTCGTCAACACGGTCCGGGCCAGCGCGTCCCCGGCGTCGTTCGATACCGGCCTGCTGCTGGTGAAGGACGCTTCGTTCACTGAATCCCGCCGGCTGAATACCTGGAATTCCGGCGCGGAAGCGGCGGAGGGGATGGCAGACCTGGGCTTCACAGCCGCCAGTGAGCCCTACAAGGCTGCGGTCAAATACTTTGCTGCCTCCCCGGCACCCGGCCGGCTGCTGGTCTCCTGTTATCCGGCGTCCGAATCCCTCTCCCAGGCGCTGGATGCGGTCCTGGACCGGACGGCCTCCTTCTATGGCGTTATGGTCACTGACGGTTCCTGTACTGCTTCTGACTGGCTGACCTTCGCGCAGTATGTGGAATCCCTGTCCGTTCCCCTGATGCTCTTTGTGCCGGTGACCGGCGCGGTTGCTTCAGCCATCGCAGCCAACAGCGTTCTGGACAAACTGCATGCCGCGCAGATCAAGAGGGCCCTGCCGTTCTACTGCGGCGCAATCTCTGACTGCGCCGCCGTGATGGGCACCGCCATGGGCCTGGAGCTCTCGCACAAAGGCTCCGCCTTCGCGCTGTGCTACAAGACCGTCCAGGGCATCCAACCTTCCGATCTGACTCAGACAGAGGTGGACCAGCTGAAAGACCTCGGCTGCAATGTCTATGTCGCCCGGGGCTATACGCATCTGCTGCTGGAGAACGGATCCGTTTCCAATGGCCAGCGGTATGACGAGGTGCTCTATGTGGACAAGATCGCGGAGGACCTGCAGAACGCCGCTGTCTCCCTGCTGGCGGAGAATCCGGATAAACTGCCCCAGACGGACGACTCCACGGCGCAGTTCATTAACCGCTTCTCCTCCATATTGATGGGCTATACCGACAGGGGAGTATTGGCGTCTTCCGCCTGGCGCGGCAGCGATACCGGTCCGGCGAAGAACGGGGAGATCATTGAGAACGGCTTCCTGCTCTGGGCGGACAGCTATGATAACCAGTCTGACGCCGACCGCGCGGCGCATAAGGCCGTCCCGGTGCAGTGCGCGCTCACCCTGGCGGGCAGCATCGAGAGCATCGTGATCACGGTGAATGTGCAGGTGTGAAAAAACCGCCGCGCTGAACGCGGCGGTGACTGAACGGGCTGATCAGTTCCAGGACAGGATTCTGCCGATCTGTTCCATCAGCGGATCGATCACCTCAGCATTGGCCGGGACGGAGATGGTGACCACATATCCTTCCTCGCCGAAATACAGCGTCCGCTGGCAGATCTTCAACGGATAGGACTGAAGGGCGATATCCATGACAATGTCACAGTAGACGCAGGGGGTGTTGCCAAGCACATAGTCAACAGCTTCGCCGTATTCCAGGGAATTGACGGTAACGCCCTGGGCTGTAAGGCCGTCTATGATTTGCTGTTTTGTCTGCTCGGCGCTGTTGTTGACCATGTCGGCGGTAACGGGCCCGCGTTCGCCGGTCGGGACAAAATTGAAATTGGTGGAACCGTCGCCGGAAGCGGCGTAGGGGAAGACGGCGAGGTATACCTGGTTCGTGATTTTCTCGCCAAGCTGATAGACCATGCCGGCATTCAGGGTCAGCGTGAAATCATCCAGCTGAAGCGGGCTTCCGTCGGAAGCGACATTTTCAGCAAACGCAAAGGATATGCAGAACAGACAAAGGGCAACGGTCAGCGCAAGCAGTTTTTTCATCGTTTTCTCTCTCCTTTTTTTTATTCCGCCTGACAGCCGGCGGAATGGCAATCGCGTTTATTTGTTTTCTTCCTTGTCTTTCTCCTCTTTTTCCCGGTCCCTTTTCCAGAAGCTTACGCCGGTGGATACGGCGCAGCAGACGGCGATGAGCCAGTTGGATCAGTCCTTCAGCCCCTCTTCGAACGGAACGCCTTTGATTAACATGCGGTTTTTCCTTCCTGTTCTGCAATTATTTCCGGAATCATTGTAACAGCAAATACGACGCTTTTCAACAGGAGGTTGCATATGGCCTATAACGTTTATTCCCTTCCGGACGTAAAGTCCGTTCTGTACCATCCGGATGTCGGTACGGCAAACCTGCACCTGTGCGGGATCGGGAAGATTACAATCTCCGCTGCCGGAGATCTGACTTCACACACCTCCACGGCGGATGGCTATGTCGTGGTCAACCGCCTGAAGAC
>JAEEGJ010029836.1_pt1 | contig 10724 bp, 6 predicted proteins | sample 8958761 | NCBI WGS metagenome assembly JAEEGJ01 (sample SAMN16246546, study PRJNA631951) | gut metagenome | biome: gut microbiome; feature: rumen; material: RS-attached | host: Bos | place: Iran: Karaj | collected 2018-10
TCTGGCTGTCCTTATCCACTTGGCGGGCACGCTGGTGAACTTGAACACGAAGGCTTTGATACGGCTCGTCTTCTTCAGTCCGAAGGCTTTCGTGTCAAGCCTGTCCATGAGGAACTTGTAGAAGTTGTAGATGAGTGCTGTCAACAAGAGGAAAGCTGCATTCTGTGACATGAAAGACTTTGGAAGGTGGCTCCATCCGAATCCATTGTTCATTTCATCGAAGATTCTCTCCTTGCCTCCTCTCCGGTTATAGAAATCCACAATCTCCCTGACCGAGGAAGAATGGTCGTTGGTTAGTATGCATCTATAGGTATATTCACCTTCCCAAAGGTCAAGGTCGCCATCGATACGTTTCTGGCGTTGGATGACAAGACGATATGCCTTGCCCTTCCATTTCTCTACCAGAATGGAGTTCAGTTCGAATTCCAGGTCATTGATCACTTCCTTCTTCCAGCCTCGCAGCGCAAAGATGTCGTCATAGAGAGAGGGGCATCGGTTGGCGCGGATATAGAAATGCTTGCAATGCTTCTCTACCATCTTGACAATCTCCTCTGAACAGGATCCACAATCCATCCTCGCTCGATTGATTTTCAATCCTTTGTCTTCTAGGCCGAGAAACATTCTTTCCAAAGTGTCCTGCTGATGGAACCGCACGTTGGTATTGCCATCACGATTCTCGACTCCGACAATCATGTTATTGATTACGGCAATGCCGGGACCATATCCCTTGAAATGTTTGTAGGTAGTTTTCGCATCATACTTTTCTGTCTCGATGAACTGATGGTCGAAATCAAAGTCATACTCGCCACCCTTTGTCAACTGTCCTGTTGTCAGCAATGCTTCCAAGAGCAGATTATTTAGCTTCTCTGCCTTGTTGAACTCATAAGTCTTGCCATTGTCTGAAGTGTAGGAGACATTGCCTTCGGTTAGTTCTTCAATTGCGCGTAGTATCGTGTCCGAACTGCAAGTACGGAGTTTGGGATGCTGGGACACACAAGGTATAATGTGTTTGCTGAGGTCTTCGATGCAGGTACCGCCACAGAAGTACACGCACATCAGCGAGCGGATGATTTCGCTGTACTGATAGCCGAAAAGTTTGCATCTAAAACCGAGTGTCGAGTCAACAATTCCGCTCAAAACTCGGTTAAATTCGTCCATAATTGGAAAAATTCCACCAAAAGGTGTGATTTTCTCAGATTTTATTTGTATCTTTGCCATGTCAATGCAGATTTTTATCTTGTTTGTTTTGCAGCACTAAGATAAGTGAAAAATCTGACATGGCAAAATCCTGAGCAACTTTTTGTTGCTCAGGATATTAAAATATGTTTAATGTTATAGCGCTGCGGAATTAAGGTTTATGAAAAAACTTCTCGCTTCTATGGCTCTGCTCTCAGCATTGCCAATCGTCGCACAGAACACCTCATCGGGTGGTTATCCCATCACCCCAGTACCTTTTACCTCGGTAAAGATCACCCCTCAGACCTTCTGGGGTCAGCGTCTTGATGCCAGCCGTGAGACCACCGTACCTCTCGCTTTCTCTAAGTGCGAAGAGACGGGTCGTTACCGCAACTTCGAGATTGCAGCACAGCACCTGCAGGGTGTCAACACCGATACCGTTACCGTCGGCGGACTTGCTTTCGACGATACCGATGTCTATAAGACCATCGAAGGCTGCTCATACCTCTTGCAGACCTTCCCTAACCTGAAACTGGCCATCGAGCGCCATGGTCATACAGATATCGTCCCTGCTCAGCAGTACATGGACAGTGTCCTGGCCATCGTCAAGGCAGCTCAGGAACCTGACGGCTATCTCTATACCAGTCGTACCATGAACCCTAAACACCCTCATGAGTGGGCAGGTGAGCATCGTTGGGAACTCGTAGAGGATCTCAGTCATGAGTTCTACGATCTCGGTCACATGGTCGAAGGCGCCATCGCTCACTATCAGGCTACCGGCAAACGCACGTTCCTCGACATTGCCCGTGGTTATGCCGACTGTGTCTGCCGTGAAATCGGTGAGGGTAACGATCAGGTAGTACGTGTTCCTGGACATCAGATTGCCGAGATGGCTCTGGCCAAGTTGTATCTGGTTACTGGCGAGAAGAAGTATCTCGATCAGGCTAAGTTCTTCCTCGACAAGCGTGGCTATACCACCCGCACTGATGAGTACAGTCAGGCGCATAAGCCTGTCATTGAGCAAGATGAGGCTGTAGGTCACGCCGTACGTGCTTCTTATATGTATGCAGGTATGGCCGATGTTGCCGCTCTTACTGGCGATACTGCTTATATCAACGCCATCGACCGTATCTGGAGCAACATCGTCGAGAAGAAGTATTACATCACCGGTGGTATTGGTGCCACCTCTAACGGTGAGGCTTTCGGCGAGAACTATGAGCTGCCTAACATGTCGGCTTACTGCGAGACCTGTGCAGCCATCGGTAACGTGTATGTCAACTACCGTCTCTTCCTCCTCCATGGTGAGTCAAAGTATTATGATGTGCTTGAGCGTTCACTTTACAACGGTCTTATCTCAGGCGTTTCGCTCGATGGTGGCGGTTTCTTCTATCCAAACCCATTGGAGAGCATCGGCCAGCACCAGCGTCAGCCTTGGTTCGGTTGCGCCTGTTGCCCAAGCAACATCTGCCGCTTCATCCCTTCGCTCCCAGGTTACATCTATGCAGTGAAGGATAACAACCTCTTTGTCAACCTCTTCATGGGCAATACCGCAGAGCTTCGTGTAGCTAACCGCAAGCTTACCCTTGAGCAGCAGACCGGTTATCCTTACGATGGTGACATCCAGCTCACTGTCAAGAAGGGTAGTGCTCCATTTGCCATGAACATCCGCATCCCAGGTTGGGTACGTGGCGATGTAGTGCCAAGCGACCTCTATACCTATGTCGATGGCAAGCGCCTCGGTTACTCTGTTTCAGTCAATGGCACTCCTGTAGAGAGCAAGGTCAATGAGGCAGGTTATCTGGTGATCGACCGCAAGTGGAAGGCTGGCGACAAGGTGCAGATTCACTTCGACATGGAGCCACGTGTAGTACGTGCCAATGCCAAGGTAGAGGCTGACCGTGGTCGTATCAGCGTAGAGCGTGGTCCGCTGGTATATTGTGCAGAGTTCTGCGACAATGAAGGCTTCGACGTTCGTAGCATCCTCGTCAACCAGAATCCTCAGTTCATCGTTGGCAGCAAGGATCTTACCTATAAGAAGGACGGTAAGGATTACGCCTTCCCTATCACTACCCTCACTACCGATGCTCAGGTGCTGAAGTTCAATGATGAAGGTGCACTTGAGACTCGTTCCGTCAAGGTCAACCTCATTCCTTATTATGCTTGGAACCACCGTGGTTCTGGTTCTATGGCCGTATGGTTGCCACAGGAGCTTCGTGCTCATTGCTCTGCACAAGTTTCACCTAAGCTCAGAACAGGATATGCCAATCCTATTCTTGACCATGTGTTTACTGCCGACCCCACAGCAGTGGAGTTTGGTGGCAGACTCTATGTGTATGGTACAAACGACTCCGAACAATACGAGCATTCCGAGAAGAATAGTTATGAGAAGATTAAGACCCTGGCAATGATGTCAACCGACGACATGGTCAACTGGACCTACCACGGCAATATCCCAGTGGGAGAGATAGCACCATGGGTAATCAACTCTTGGGCACCATCGATAGTGTCGAGAGTGGAGGCAGACGGCAAGACACATTTCTATCTGTATTTCTCCAATAGCGGTTATGGTACTGGAGTGCTAACCTCTACTTCGCCAGTAGGACCTTGGACATCACCTCTGAACAAGAGTCTTGTGGATGCACAGACAGAAGGACTCGGTGACTGCAATGTTCCTTTCGACCCAGGAGCCGTGATTGATGACAACGGTGTGGGATGGATAGCCTTAGGAGGAGGAAAGTGCCGAATAGCTCGACTCGGCAAGGATATGATTTCCATTGACAGCGAATTCATCAATCCTCGTCCACAGCATCATTTCGAGGCAAACGAGATGAACTACATCGGAGGCAAATATGTCTATACATACAATACAGACTGGCAAGACCATTCGGACTGGGAACTCTCCGACGAAATTCCTACCACATGTTGCATGGCTTACATGACAAGTACCACACCTCTCGACTCCATGTCGTGGCGGTATGGCAATAACTATCTGAAGAATGCAGGCGACTTCCCAGGATTCACCTATACCAACAATCATACACATCTCCATAAATACCGTGGCAAATGGTATGTGATATATCATACCGAGATGCTTCAGGACGACATGCAGATGGCAGATGGTGGTTTCCGAAGCTTGATGGTGGATGAGATAAACGTGGATGAAGAGAAAGTCCACATCAGTCCTACCGATGTGACAAAGAAAGGTGTGAACCAGATACAGTCTCTCAATCCTTACATCAAGCAAGAGGCAGAGACCGCCGCTGCTACCGAAGGCATCAAGTTCGAACAGGGCGATAAGGCTGGCAATATGTACGTTTGTCGTGGAAAAGCATTCGCCAAACATGGTCTGCCTGACGAGAGTATCATCCTTCTCCGCAAGGTTGACTTCGGCAAAGGAAGCAAGAAGGTGAGTGCCATGGTGAAGGGCAAAGGTTTGATAGAAGTCAGACTCGACTCCGTAGATTCTCCTGCAATCGCCACCATCACTTCTTTAGGTACAGATTGGGAAGAATGCATGGCTAAATGCAAGATCTCTGGTGAGCATGACTTGATCTTCGTGATGAAGGGACAAGTGAAGTGGGACTATTGGAAGTTTAAGAGATAGAGGAGGATATGTTGATACGGAGACCTCAACGGTCTCCAGAACATTTCGGGAAATGTTCGTGCAGCAAGAGTATATCGCTACAAAAATAGTAGGCTCTATCACAATGACGAAGCCTACTATTTTTTACTTTTAATGAAATCTTATTTTATTTTACCCAAACCTTCTTCCCATTACGAATATACAATCCCTTCGTAGGTTCTGATTTCAGTTGCCTCCCGTTGAGGTCGTACATCATATCATCAGTCGACAGAATGGCAGGGGCTGTGATGTCGGTAGTGAAAGGCCAACGCTCCGATTGGCATCCTTCCATCATGCCGTCGTATGCAAACTGGTTGAAGATGCTGAGGTTCTTACGGTCAACGATAGTGCCGCTTGGATGTCCGCAGAAGTTGGTGTCCCAGACGAAAGGAATAATGCCGTTGCGAATGGCGTACTTGCATACCGTCTTGTACCACAAACGAATGGAAGCATTGTGAACATCTTGGTTTTCGCCTTGAGGTATGTCTCTCCACAGCGAACCGAACTCGCCAAGCACCACAGGGTAACCCTTCGAAGAGTACTTGTTCTTCATCTGTCGCATCTCGCTCTGAACAAGAGACTCATCGCCCCAAGTCGAGTTGTAATTTGAACCATTTACATAGTTGCCTTCTCCCCAATAGAAAGCCTGATAACCCCAAATCTCATCCTTCTCCATCTGGCAGAAGTTGAAAGGACTGTAGAAGTGAACCTCAAGCATAAGGGCAGAAGGCGTGATGTCAGTAGGGATGATGTTGTACTTAGCTGCAAGACCGATATTAGTGAGAGGAGCTTGTACCACAAGGATACGAGTGTTGTTGTTGCCACCAGTCTGACGAACAGTATTGACAAACGTCTGCTGGTACTTTGCGAGAGCTGCAGCTTCGCCATCCTTATCTTGACTGTTGTCTCCAGCAGCATCAGGTTCGTTCATTCCAGCAAAGAGCAGATGATGGTCATAGTCACGGAAACGGTTGGCAATCTGTTTCCACATCATGCTGAGAATGGTGTTGTTCTTGTTGATCGACGAAGCAGTCTGAGTAGAGAACGAACGCTCAATCCAACCATTGTCATAGTGGTCATTGAGAATGACATAAAGACTGTCCTTGATGCAGTAGTCCACAACCTCCTGAACACGATCCATCCACTTGCTGCTGATGGTGTAGTTGTTGTCCATGTGAATATACCACGAACAAGGAATGCGTACCGAACGGAATCCCAAACTCTTGACATAATCGATAATCTTCTGTGTGGTCTTAGTGCCCTGCCATGCAGTCTCACAATCCAGTTCGTTTTGGAGCCAAGAACAAGGACCCGCCTCGAGAGTGTTGCCGAGATTCCAACCCGGATACATGTCGGCTGCAATCTCCATAGCAGTCTGTGCTTTGAGGCCCGACGAGTGCATCACCATGATGCTTGCGATGAGTAAAAGTTTTCTTTTCATTTCCCTAAATTCCGCAGCACTTTAGTTTAACTTCCTTTTTAAGTTCTTGAGTAACAAAATATTGCCCAGGATTTTGCCATGTCAGATTTTTCACTTACCTTAGTGCTGCAAATCATGACAAGCAAAATCATCAATGACATGGCAAAAGTACAAATAAATCTGAGAAAAACACCGCTTTTGGCGGAATATTTTTCGTTTTGGACAAATTCGACTCTATTCTGTCCCCATGACTACCAAACATGACACTGGATTATCACCTTCCGATTATCGAAAGAACTGAGAACGAACCAAAGCATAATCTGATTAACTAAAAACCTGTATATGACAAAAGCATTATTTATCAACGGAAGTCCGCGAAAAAACGGCACTTTCAAGAAAGAACTGGTGGATTCTTGGGTCGCAGTCTAATTCAGGATGGAATGCGGCAGCGAGTTGATTTCCTTGGCGTGCGGCGACGATATGCCCGTCGATGCTGGCAATGGGAATGCAGGCATCCGAAAGCACAGTTTCGATGTAGGGCGCACGGATGAAGGTCATTGGTAGGTCTTTGCCGATGCCCTCAACGGTGCCGACAGTGTGGAAACTGCCTAACTGTCGACCGTATGCATTCCTGCGCACGACGATATCCATCGTGCCGAGATAGCCTTTGGAGAGAAGGATCATGCCGGCGCATGTTCCAAAGACAGGCAGACCGCCAAGGATGGCTTCACGGATGGGATCATGCAGCCCCAGTTGTGAGAGTAGGCGCATCTGCACCGTACTCTCGCCACCAGGCAGAATCAGTCCGTCTTTGGGTTGCTGCCAGTCTTTCAGCTGTCGGATCTGGAAAGTCTTGACACCAAGCCGCTGCAGCATTTGCTCATGCTCGATGAATGCCCCTTGCAGGGCAAGAACCGCTATTCTCATTTTCCCCTCTCCGCCATTAAAAGTTCGATTTCCTGTTCGTTGATGCCCACCATTGCCTCGCCGAGGTCTTCGCTGAGTTCGGCCAGAAGTTTGGCATCCTGATAATTGGTGACGGCCTGCACGATGGCTGCGGCTCGCTTGGCGGGATTGCCGCTCTTGAAAATACCACTGCCCACGAACACACCCTCAGCACCGAGTTGCATCATCAGAGCGGCATCGGCTGGCGTAGCCACACCTCCGGCGGCGAAGTTCACTACGGGCAGCTTGCCGTTGTCATGCACGAAGCGCACCAGTTCGTAAGGCGCCTGCAACTGCTTGGCAGCCTCATAGAGCTCGTCTTCACTCATAGAAACCAGTCGTCGGATTTCGCTCTGCATCAGCCGCATGTGGCTGACGGCCTGCACCACGTCGCCCGTACCAGGCTCACCCTTGGTGCGGATCATCGTTGCCCCCTCGGCGATACGGCGCAAGGCTTCACCCAGATTCTTTGCGCCACAAACGAACGGCACGTCGAATTTCGTCTTGTCGATGTGGTAGATATTGTCAGCAGGACTGAGCACCTCGCTCTCGTCGATATAGTCGATCTCGATGGCCTGCAGTATCTGTGCCTCGGCAATGTGTCCGATGCGACATTTCGCCATCACGGGAATGGTGACGGCATCTTGAATGCCACGAATCATTTTCGGGTCGCTCATGCGGCTCACGCCACCCGCAGCACGAATGTCGGCAGGAATCCTTTCCAAAGCCATTACGGCACAAGCGCCTGCTTCCTCAGCGATGCGAGCCTGTTCTGGGGTTGTCACGTCCATAATCACGCCGCCTTTCAGCATCTGAGCCAACTGGCGGTTAAGTTCTTGTCTTGAGTTTGCTTCCATATTCTTTTTCGTTTATGCGTTGATGAATGTGGCTGCAAAGTAACGGCAATTCTGCGAGAACACCGCACGATGTTCCCATTCTGATAAGTGAAAAGTCAATTTGTGCAAACTATCTCTTCCTGACTTCACTGGGAGCCTTGCCCGTCTGCTTCTTGTAATAACGCGAGAGATGAGCCTGTGAAGAGAATCCCAACAGGCCTGCAATCTCCTTTAGCGGTTTGTTGGTGCCGAGCATCGTGGAAATCTCTTCCATGATGCGTTCGTCGATGATAGACTTGGGTGAACGGTTGGCGACATGCCGTGTTACCTGTCCCAGATAACGGGCGCTGACACCCAACTGCTCGGCATAGAAAGCAACGTCGCTGTAAAGGTGATGAAAACGATCGACAGCATCGAGAAACAGATTATAGAGCTCGCCGCTGCGGCTGCTGTCCTCAGTATAGCCTTTTGGGAACTGGCTCAGATAAGTGCGCGCATGGAGCATGGCTTCGTTGGTGTTTTCGCCACAACTGAGATAATAAGCCAGTGCTGCCGACAACTGGTTGGCTTGGCCGTGCAGACGAATGGCCGACGGCAGGTCGGAAGGCTCCAGCACAATGGTGCACAGCGGTATGATCTGCTCTTTGATGGCACTGAACACCTGAGGTTCCACTAGTTGGTCGCCATGGGTGGATGTCTGTACGGGCGCATAAATAATGTACCGTGGGTGATACTTCTGCATCATCTCTGCTATCGTTGCTACCACATCAATCCGCCTGATGAGACCAATCTTCACTATCTGTGGCTGCAGATCGTTGAAGATGGCTTCTATCTGTTTGCGGACGATGGCAGCAGGCAGATCGTAGAACTCCTGGATGCCCAGCGTGTTCTGTACGGTTATTGATGTAATAACTGATGTGACCACACCTCCAAGTTCGCTGATACAGCGGATGTCTGCCTGTACACCCGAGCCGCCCGTACCGTCAGAGCCGGTTATCGCTAGTATTGCCTGTTTATTGTTCATCTGGAATTTTTAAAAGAACAACTTTTAGGAGAATTGACTATGAACTTCGCCTACGGATTGCATCTAAATGAATAAAGACTACTTCCTGATAAAGTCGGAGGGGGTAACGCCAAAATGCTTCTTGAACTGGCGGGTGAAGTGCTGTGGATAGTCGAATCCGAGACTATCGGCAGTCTCTGAAATAGAGGCTCCGCTCATCAGGAACTGCTGGGCACGTTGCATGATGAAGCGGCGGATATGAGAGGTTGCGGAGTCGCCCGTCAGTTCACGGATCAGGTCACCGAAATAGTTGGGAGAAAGGAACAGCTGCTGGGCACAATATTTCACAGTAGGCAGCCCCAATTGTCGCTGAACGCCGTCGTCATAGTATTTCCGTAACAGATGCTCAAAGCGAGGCAACAAGTCGGAGTTAGTTGAAGTGGCTGACGTGGAGAGTTGGAGCGCGTAGTAGCGAGCCACGAGCTCCAGCACCTGTTCTATCTGCGAGGTGACTATGCGGAGGGTGTGACTGTCCTCTTCGCGAAGCAGTTCCTTACGAATCTCATCCAGCAGCGTGACGATGCTTTGTCGTTGTTCAGGTGTCAACAGCAGGGCCTCGCTGGTGGTATAGGAGAAGAAATGATAATCAGCCATGCGACGGCCAAGTTCGGTGTTACGCAGCAATTCGGTATCAAATAACAATGCCCAGCCCTTGGTGTGGATTTCCTCACCCATGTCAGTCTTGCCACCAATCTGGCCTGGGGCGACGCACATCAAGGCATGGCGATGCAGAACGTATTGAAGCTGTCCGTACGACAGATCTTCCAGCTCCTCGTCACCGATGAACACACCATACACATCGTAGTTGTTGAGCGAATGGCGACAGTGCTCCAGCTCGTCGTAGTGGATGACTGAGACAAGCGGATGCAACTCCGGCGCACCGATGTATCGGGCATAGTCGTTGACGCGGTGAACTCTTAATATCTTCTCCATTTCGAGGGCAAAGGTACGAATAAACGAGCGAAAAAGCAAATAAAATCTGCTAAATCCGTAAAATAGGTTGATATATCAGTAAAACGGTTAGGCTATGTATGACAAATTCGCCGTACCTTTGCACCATCAAATCAAAACAATTAGAAGATATGAGTAAAATTGCATTAGGAACCTGGGCCTGGGGCGCAGGAGCATTCGGCGGAGACGCCGTATTTGGGAGTAAGACTGACGTAGAGAACCTGAAGCCTGTGTTTGACACAGCCATGAAAGCCGGATTAAATCTCTGGGACACGGCTACCGTCTATGGCATGGGGGAGTCGGAGAAGATTCTCGGAACATTCGTGGCAGGTGAGAAGCGTGAGATGGTGGAGGTGTCAACCAAGTTCACCCCACAACTTGCAGAGATGTTTGACAACAACGTAGAGAAGATGGCCGATGCCTCTATCGAGCGCATGGGCTGCGACTATATCGACATCTACTGGATTCACAACCCGATGGACGTGGAGCGCTGGACACCAGGACTGATTCCCCTGTTGCAGTCGGGCAAGGTGAAGCGCGTGGGTGTGTCGAACCATAACATCAAGGAGATTCAGCGTGCCAACGAGATTCTAGGCGAGGCGGGCTTCAAAGTCTCTGCCGTGCAGAACCACTTCTCCCTACTCTACCGTTCGTCGGAGAAAGGCGGCGTGCTGGATTATTGCAAGGAGAAAGGCATCGAGTTCTGGGCCT
>JAEEGJ010029839.1_pt1 | contig 10724 bp, 10 predicted proteins | sample 8958761 | NCBI WGS metagenome assembly JAEEGJ01 (sample SAMN16246546, study PRJNA631951) | gut metagenome | biome: gut microbiome; feature: rumen; material: RS-attached | host: Bos | place: Iran: Karaj | collected 2018-10
TGATAATCTTCAAATCGATTTTGGTAGAACCCCGAACATATTTTAAAGTTAGGACATTTACTGCATTTGTCTTCAGCATCAAAATGGTTGTAAAATCTCAACTTCTTGTATTCCATTGAAATGTCATCAAAATTAATCCGAGAAAGTTCTTCAATTGTCTTACAAAAAAGTTTTTTATGTTCAAACTCGCTTTTTAAATATATTTCCCCGTCTGATTCTATATGAACAAAGGTTTCTGGTGAATTAAAGTAGTATTTGTTGGTATCCACATATCTACTTTTGTCTCGTATTTCCTGTTGAATGAATCCAAAAGGTTCTATTTGAGTATGTGATACTGGTGAAAGATATGAGTATGTTGCAAGTTCTATAAAATCGTCTTGATCAATACTATTTCCATAGTCAAGTTGTAATCCAGACTTGTATCCACATGAAGAGAAAACCTTCAACAACGTAACAAGTTTAGGTGTGTTGAAGGGGAATAGATATGTAATATTACTAGAATGCTCATGTTTTCCTAATGGTTCCAAAGCTTTTATGACTGATAACATATCTCCATTGAAAGTGCAATTTATATACACGTTCACGGAAGATTTGATATTCATATTTAGTAGAGTCACAACATCGACGTTATTCAATTCACACAGAATTGACATACATTGGTCATGCTCTTTTGCAATCTCTAATGCTTTTTGAACTTGCTCAACATCCTCAACTCTTAACACAAAGCGAAAGTCTGCATTATCTAATAATTGGGGATATAATTCAACTGGAATTATTAAAACTGGTTTCATGATTTCTTATTTATTACGTGAGACACACAACCGGCTGTGCATAAATCACTCTTACGATAATTACAGGATGTACAACCTTCATATATTCCCTCATTATTTCTCATTTCATTCAATTTTTCAGTATAGAAGTCATTGATTTCGCGCATTGAATCAAATTCAAAAATGCTTCTTTTATTGAAGCCAGATAGTGGGAAACAACTCCATACAGACATATCCGGACCAATATCTATGGCTGGACCACATTTGAATACAAGTCGACCATTTGACCAAAGGAACATTTTCCCCAATTGCTCTTCTGTGAAAATACATAAAGGGAAGCCACAATCAAATCCAATCTCAACATCCTCACCCTTAAATTTCTCATAGAAACACGAAAGTCTTTCTGCTATTTTAGGGAAATCAACAGGTGAGATGCAATGGTTTGGTTGATTGGGGATGGGATGAGCCAAACCGAGACGAATGTGGTTCTTCAATTTGTATTTTTTGATATACTCAATAAGAAAATCAAAAGAGAAATCCAACTCGTAGATGTTAAAACTCAAAGTGGTACGTTCTCCAAAAGTTTCCAAGAACAAATTTACCTTTGTTAGTTCATTAGCTGGGGATTTTGTTGGATCATTAACGTTACAAATAAACTGATATTTAAGATCTTTGTCTGATAGCTCTTCTTTAATAACATCGAATTTTTTGTCTGTTGTAATTCCACTAGTAAAGATTGATGAATGAATACCTCTTTTAGAGAGATAATGGATAAACTCTGAAAAATGTGGATGAAGAAGAGGCTCTCCGCCCAAAAGAGAGATATGGTGATCTCCAGACTTTAAAATGAAGTCAGCAAGATAGATAAGATTGTCCCAAGAAAGCATATCTTTTGGAGACACCTCACCCATATACTTTTGTGCAAAGCAATAAGGACAGGATCTTACACAGAGTTGAGTCAAAAGTACGTTTGCCATATAAAAGTGTATATATTATTTTGAGGCAAAGGTACGATCTTTATTTCATTTTAATTATGTCCTAAATGGCCACGTGTCTATATTGGACATGGCAGAGAAAGTGAATTGGAATAACAACTGAAAAAGTCCACTCCAAGAGCGCGACTAATGATTTCCAACTGCTGCGTATTGATAGAATGTTTGTTGAATATTTTCTGTAAAGTGCGTGGAGTAACCCCAATTCTTTCAGCAAGCCATTCGTTTGTATGGCCTTGTCGCCGCAATTCTTCACGAATAAGAGAACCTATATGTATTGGCATGGTAGTTTGTTATTTGTGCGAAGTGCTACCAATCCCTCAAATTCCAACGACCACAAAAAAGAGGCGAACAATTTCGTCTCCACACTGCGGTCGTAGGAATTACCTTTGAGGATAGACAAAATGCTCGCTAATCACGCGAGCATTTGCACATTGTCTTCCTCAAAATGACCAAAATGAAGTTTCCTACGTTTCAGTGTGGTCGGGACAATAGCAAACGCTATGTTAATATGTCAGTTTGTTACAATCTGTTCTGTTACTTTTTGTTCGAGTCTTTGGGTTTGTTAGTTGTTCTTTGTAAAACATTGCAAAGGTACATAATTTTTTTGGAATAACGTTTTTTTGTTCGTTTTTTGTGTCCGATGTCAAAACATCGTGCAACGGAAACAATAATGTGTTGGAAATTGCGTTATCTGTTTTTGAAAGTTGGAAGTTGAAAGTTGGCTACCGCACAACATATCAACATATCAACGTATCAACATATCAACGTATCAACATATCAACATATCAACATATCAACGTATCAACATATCAACGTATCAACCTTTTCAACCCTTTCAACCCTTTAAACAACTAAACACCCCAACCTTGAACTACAAGAAAGTATATCCGACCGAAGTGCTGCAAGGCTTTACGGACACCGCGATGTTCGTCCTGATGCTCTATGACCCGATGGGCGACCGCAAGGTGCCTGTAATGATTGGCGAGCACGAGGCAGAGATGATAATCCTTGAGCAGGAGCGTCAGCAGGCCAAGCGGCCAATGACCTATCAGCTCATACTGTCCATCCTCGATGCTTTTGCGCTGACGCTCAAGCTGGTGCGGATAGACCGCTTTGAAGAAGGCATCTTCTATGCCACACTTATAGTCAGCGACGGCTTCAACAACAAGGAGATTGACGCCCGTGCCAGCGATGCCGTGGTGCTGGCCCTGCACCAGTCGGTCGACATCGAGATGGCCGAGCAAGTGCTGGAGGAGACGGGCTTCACGCCCAAGGACAACGACATAGAACTCGGCACCCACCTCTCGGGCGAGAAGAGCATCGAGGAACTGGAAGAGGATCTGAGGATATGCGAGGAAAACGAGGACTATGAGCAGGCCGACGAGATAATGAAGAAAATAGCAAAACTGAAAGAGCAATGAACGAGATACTGAAACAGATTGACGAAGCCGTAAGCTATCTGAAAAGCCGCATCGACACCATACCGCACACCGCCATCATTCTGGGCAGCGGATTGGGCAAGCTGGCCGACGCCCTGACCGACGCTACGGCGATACCCTACGGCGAGATACCGCACTTCAGACAGAGCACCGCCATCGGGCACAAGGGCAACCTTATTTTCGGCAAGCTCGACGGAGTGCCTGTACTTGCTATGCAGGGCAGGTTCCACTACTATGAAGGCTATACGATGCAAGAAGTGACGCTGCCGGTGCGTGTTATGGCCCGTTTGGGCGTGAAGCGACTGCTTGTGTCGAACGCCGCCGGCGGTATGAACCCCGACTTCAACGTGGGCGACCTGATGATAATCACCGACCACATCAGTTTTATGCCCAACCCACTGATAGGCAAGAATATCGACGAGATGGGAGTGCGCTTCCCAGATATGACCACGGTATACAGCACGGCATTGCGTCAGCGCGCCAAAGCAACGGCCTCTGCAATGGGCATCACCCTGCGCGAAGGAGTTTATGTTGCCGAGACAGGCCCCTGCTATGAGACGCCGGCCGAATACCGTATGTACCGTATGCTTGGCGGCGACGCCGTGGGTATGTCCACCGTGCCCGAGGTCATTGTGGCACGTCACAGCGGAATGGAGATTTTCGGTATGAGTGTGATAACCAACTGTGCCAAAGACCTCAGCGAGAGCTGCCAGAACGACGGCGACGATGTGGTGCGTGCCGCCGACCGTGCCGCCGACACTATGACCAAGATTTTCGCTTCACTAATATAATTGCCTCACTTGAAACATATTGTACATATACTTAGCCTCTGCCTGCTGATGCTTGTTGCCAAAAGCGTCGGCGGCCAGACGACGCAGCCCTACAGCTACGGCATCGACCATCGCAGGGATTCGCTGCAGTTTGAGCTGTACCAAAAGTATATGGACAGCATCCGCACCGAGAGGCCTACGGTGGCGCTGGTGCTCAGCGGCGGCGGTGCCAAAGGTGCCGCACACATAAGTGTTATACGATACCTTGAGAAAGCCGGCATACCGATTGACCTTGTGATGGGCACCAGTATCGGCGGACTTGTCGGCGGACTCTATGCCTGCGGCTACAGCGGAGAGGAACTGGAGGCGATAATGCTGAACCAAGACTGGGATTATCTGCTGTATGACGCCCACCCGCGCCGTTTCGACGCCCTGAGGCAGAAGGACTACGACCGGCAGTTTCAGCTCAGCATCCCCTACGGCACCTACAAGTGGGACTTCCACAAGCCCGAGATAAGCAGTCGCAGCATTCTGCGCGACGGCATCGTGCAGGGCCGCAACATCGAAGACCTGCTGAGCAGCCTTACAGTAGGCTATGGCGACGAACGCAACTTCATCGACCTGCCTATCCCCTTCGTCTGTGTTGCCACCGATATGATTACCGCCAAGCCCAAGGTGTGGTACAGCGGCAGCCTCGTAACAGCATTGCGTTCCACGATGTCCATTCCCGGTATGTTCACCCCTGTCAAGAAGGACAATATGGTGCTGACCGACGGCAGTATGCGCAACAATTTCCCCGCCGAGATAGCCAAACAGCTTGGCGCCGACATAATTATAGGCGTTGACGTATCGGCACCGGCCCTCAACGCCAACCAGATGAGGAGTATGTTCGACATCGTGTACCAGACGACCGACGTGCTTGGACGCGAAGCCTACGAGCGGGCACTCTCGGTCACAGACATCTACATACAGCCAGAGCTGTCGGACTTCTCACTCCTCAGCTTCGACAAGGAGAGCATAAGCACAATGATAAAACGCGGTGACGACGCTGTCAAGCTTCACGCCGACAAAATCAACGAGCTGAAAGAGCGCTTGGGCGGCATTGCAATCCGCAACTCGCACAGCAAAGAGCTGTCCAAAGCCGTCAATCTGAACAAACAGACAATCAGTTACAACAAGATACAATTTACCGGCATCAACGCCAAAGAGGAACGCTATCTGCGCAACAGGCTGAAAATGGACCCCTTTGGCGAACGGCCTCTGCACATCGTCGAACTGGAAGATGCAATAGCAACGATGATAGGCACCAAGGCTTTTGAGAAGGTCACCTACGAGATACTTGGCGACACGGCACCCTATACGCTGCAATTCAACTGCTACCGCTCGCCCATCAACCAACTTGGAGCCAGTGTGCGTTTTGATGCCATCGACTTTGCATCGATACTGATTCACAACGGAATCAACACACATCAATTGACAGGCAGCCGCGTCGACTTCACAGCGCGATTAGGTCTCAACACCATCCTCAGCGCCAGCCACACATTGCGCACGGGACAGGGCGTGGACTTTGGCACCGACCTCTCCTTCCAGGCCGCCCGCAACGGCGCGTTCCGCATCGACAACTACGACATCCGCATAGATTTCAACCGCGGTCGCGGCGATATCTACCTCTCGCTGATGCCTTGGAGGATGATGATTCTTCAGCTTGGCATCCGCGCCGACTATTTCTACCGCACCTCAATGCTTGTCAACTACGGTTTGCAGAGCACCTTCTTCGACAAAATGGACAAGTCGAACATCTTTGTAGGTCCCTACGCCCAGCTGCGTTCCGACTCGTTCGACGACCCCTACTTCCCCACCCTCGGTGTGCAGTTCAAAGCGTCATACAACTGGATACCTCTGGGATTACAGCACGACACCAAGCCGCTGCATAGCCTCCAGATTGGCTACCGTTCAGCACACGGCGGAGACCGCACAACGGCAATTCCTTTTCTGGATGCACGATACGTAAGCGCGACCGTTGTTCCTTATATCAATATGCTGTCGGTCAACGATGCAAACAGCATACTCGACCAACAGATTACGTTTGCCGGCATAAACACGCCCGTCGTCACATACCGCACCCTGTTCACAACAGGATTCAACCTGCGACAGCAGTTTGGCAAGCGACACTACGTGACCGCCACCGCACAGATTGTATTGCAGTCGGACAAGATGAAGGATTTCTTCTATGTCGACAGCTCAAAGCTAAACTTCGGCTTTGCACTTGAATATGCCTACAACTCGATTGTCGGCCCCATTCGCGCCAACGTCCATTGGTCGGACATCAGCCACAGCATCGGATTCTATCTTGGCATAGGGTTCGATTTCTAACGCTCAAGCCAGCTAAAGACATCAACCCATTCCGGTTCCTTGCCGCAGACATACACCAGCACGCCCACGAAATTCCTGTACGGCAGGTTCAACCAACGTTTTTCTTCAAGCAGATATATCCGGCTGTCGTTGTCGGCTGTAAAATATATTATGCCGAGCGAATCAAGTTTTTGAGAACATTGACTGAGATAGAAAGCATAGTCGTCCAAAGCCACGTAAAGATCGTCAAGTTCCTGCTCGTCGGCACCGCAGTCGCGCACAAGGCTGTCTACGAATGCGTCTGAATAACTGACAAGTACGTATTGCGTATCTTGTAAAGGAGCGAGAAAGATAGTGTCACTTTGGGCTTTAGCGACGACACACGACAGCAGCAAAGCTATAATAATGATTAAACGTTTCATATCCGCGTTATTTGGTTATTTATAAAACACCCGCAATACGGTTCAAAGCGTCAAGCAGCATCGACTTGGGGCAGCCGAGATTGATGCGGAAACAGCATTCGTAATCAGCGCCGCCAAAGGTTGTGCCGTCGTTGAGCGCCACACGAGCCTCGTTTATAAGTTTGTCGGCCAGCTCCTTGTGCGGAATACCGTAGTCGGAGAAATCGAGCCAGGCAAGATAGGAAGCCTCTGGCAGGACAGCCTTTACTTTTGGCAGACGGTCATTTAAGAACGCTTGAAGCGCGAGGACGTTTTCCTTCAGATAGTCAAGCATCTGCTTCAGCCACTCCTCGCCGTTGGCAAAAGCAGCTTCGGCAGCCGTAAAAGCGAATATGTTACCACCAGCCACACCAAGTGCGTCGAGCCAGCCAAAAAAGCGTTTGCGCAACGCTTCGTCGGCGATATAGCACACCGAACTGCCTAAGCCAGCTATGTTGAACGTTTTGCTGGGAGCCATAAAGGTAATGCTGTTGCTGCGGGCATCATCGCTTACGGTGCTGTAGCTCAGGTGCTTGTGAGACGAAAGTGTCAAGTCGGCGTGAATCTCATCGCTTATAACGATAACGTTATGCCGCTTGCAGATGTCGGCTATATGCCTAAGGACATCAGCACCCCACACCGTACCGGCCGGATTATGAGGATTGCTCATAATAAACACCTTGCAGCCTTCCGCCTTCCGCTCAAAGTCGTCGAAATCGATGGCAAAGCGGCCGTTTTCAATTTTTAGTTGGCTGCACACAAGCTCACGTCCGCTCTCTCGCGGCAGGTTAAGGAACGGCGGGTAGACAGGTGTCGTCACCAGCACCTTGTCCCCGGAATTGGTGAGACACAGCAACGCGTATGCTATTCCAGCCACAATGCCTGGAATAAAGTGCAGCTTGTCCTTCGTTGCCTTTATGCCGTAGCGCCTTTCGAGCCAACTCTCTACCGCTTTCCAGTAGCCCTCCGACGGCATAGTGTAGCCAAGCACCTCGTGCTCACAGCGGTGACGGATGGCATCCATAACAAAGTCGGGTGAGCGAAAATCCATATCGGCCACCCACATTGGAGTCAGATCATCACGTCCGTACATCGACTGCAAGGCATCCCACTTGAAGCAGTCGGTGCCTTTACGCTCAATTATTTCATCAAAATTATATTGTTTCATATTAATCAGTTAACTTTTTTTAAATTAGTCTTAACGAAAACCTTAACCGTTCACCCGTCAAACTCTTCAACCCTAAAACATATCAACAAGACACACTTCATCTCAAGCAAGCCAGTATTTTGTTGCGTGTGCTACGCACGCCGGCACCCAAGTCGGAGGGCTCTATCAGCAGCAGGCTTTGGCGCAGTTCGTCAAGGAGTTCTGGAAAAGGAAGACTTATCTTGTAAGCCAGTTTCATACATAGCGAGCGCACGCCGTAGGTCTCGTCGGGCAGCGACAGGTGCTCAAAGCAAAAGTCAAGCAAAGCCACATAATACTCGGGCGTTTCGTCGGCACACGGTGTCTGCCATTCAAGCCGTTCAAGCAAGGTCAGCGTTATGCGCCGCAAAGAGACATCAGGCGTATTTATAGCAATATTGACCAATGCCTCGCGATGAACATCAATATGTTGGTTGTCGGTTTTCGGCAGGTGCGTCAACGTCCACGCTGCCTGCACCGCAGCCTCTCGCTCCTTGCCTTGCATATCGGCAAACAGGCTTTCACGCAGGGCGGCATCATTGTGCGCACGTTGTGCTATTGCTTTTATTTCGTCAATGTGGATTGCTGCCATAAACGTTTCAATTCTTGGGTCTTATGGGACAAGCAATCGGTGTGTCCTCAATATTTCGTCCGCGATTCCGTGCCAGCCACAACAGAGCATAGCTGCACGTCGCCTCCACCCTGCCGCCTCTGTTTTCGATCTCCTCCACAGCCCTTCTGACCAGCTCGGCGGCGATGCCTTGTCCCCTAAGACGGTCGTCGACATACGTGTGGTTGATTGTGTAGGTGCCCTTGCTTTCAGCAAAGGTCACCTCGCCCACTTCCTCGCCGTTATCAACAGCAGCGATGCGATTGTCATACGTGATATACTCCATATTGATTGTATTTTCAATTATTTGGTTTTAAGTTTATTCCATATTCTTTGTTCCAATCCGTTTGGCATCAGCCTTATCAGCAACGGCAGGATGTAGTTCATTGCGCCAGGCTTCACCACCTTACGGCGACGCAGCATACCGCGCAAGGCCCTTTTCACCAGCCAATGGGGTGTGCGGATAAGGCCTACGGAAAGCCCCAGTCTCATCATCTTCGGCTTCATTTGGTAGAGCGGTGTGGCTATCGCTCCCGGCATAACGGCGGTCACCCCCACATTGTATGGCGCCAGTTCAAAGTACATCGATTCCGAATAGCTCTTCAGGTAGGCTTTCGAAGCCGAGTAGATGGTTATTCCTGGGGCGGGCAGGTTGGCCGTCATCGACGACATATTGACAATAAAACCTCTGCGACGTGCTTTCATCGCTTCGCCGAAGAGCATCACCAGCCGCGTGGCTGTAAAGATGTGAAGACGCATCATTGCGAGAGCCTTTTCGTGCGTTGCGGCGTCGATTTCGTGAAAGAAAAACATACCGGCATTATTGACCAGGATGTCAATTTGCAGCTGTCGTTCCTGGCAGAAGCGCCACACCTTGTCGGCTGCCGACTCCTGCGCAAGGTCCATATAAAGCCCCCACGACTGTACACCGTACCGTTCAGTCAGCTTCTGCGGCAGCGTCTCGAGCAGCTCTTTCTGGATGGAAACCATCAGGATATTGCAACCCTTCGCCGCCAGCTGTCGGCAGTATTCCCATCCCATACCCGACGTGCCGCCAGTAACCAATGCGTTATATCCTTTGATGTCTTTCACTTTTTCTGTTGATTATTTAAACATTCGCCAGTATTAGAACAGGGTGATTTTATAATCAAAATGTCCGTGGTCGCCGGCTTGGATGGCACGGATTACATCTCGGTTGCTGATGTCGCCGGCGAACCCTTTCCTGTCGCATATCCCCTGCCACGGTTCGAGGCATACAAAGGGGCAACCTTCTTTGTGGGGCGCCCAAATGCCATAGGCATCGGCATCGAAGCTGTAAACGCTCAACACCCTGTCGCCGTGCTTGTCACACAGAGTGGCTTCTGTCACCTGCCCGTCTTCTATCATCAATGCATCATTTGCGAAGCTGTCACGCTTGATGGGCATCACGCTGGGCAGACGGACTCCGCCATCCTTACGAGCCACACGGTTGCCGTCTTCCAATTGCGAGGCGAGCAAAGGACTTACAGATTGACCCTCATAATCATATTGGATATAACCGTGGATGTCGTCCGCGGGATTGTAGTCGGGCAACAGAAAGGCAGGATGCGCTCCGATTTGGTAGTACATATCGCGATTGTCAAGGTTTTCCACATACCAGCAAACCCACAGCGCATTGCCTTGGATAATGTAATTGACTCCAAGACCAAACCGATAAGGATATATGTCGCGACGGTCGGCTTCTTTCATACGGAATCTGATGCCACGCTCCGACTCCACCTGTTCAAACTCGCTGTCACGGGCAAAGCCGTGTTGCTTCATTGGATAGCTCTTTCCGTCAATTTGCAACTCATTGTTGTAAGGCTTGCCCACCACAGGGAAAAGCACGGGCGAGTGGCGGTTCCAGTATGCCGCGTCGCCATTCCACAGGTACTCGCGTCCGTCACAGCGCAAGCTTGTCAGCTCCGCACCGTGTTCAGAAACCTCAATCGTCAAATTGTCATTGCTGTATATCATATTCTATGCTTTTATTTCTTCTCTCAATTATTTATGCCATCCGTCCAAACGCCATCTGTTCTATCATTTGTCTTTTCGTCCCCCCTCTACGTTAGAAGAAGTGCCCTTTAAGGCGGAGGCGTATGTCCTTTTAATTTTTAATTCTTCATTCTTAATTACTGATTCTT
>JAEEGJ010029840.1_pt1 | contig 10723 bp, 9 predicted proteins | sample 8958761 | NCBI WGS metagenome assembly JAEEGJ01 (sample SAMN16246546, study PRJNA631951) | gut metagenome | biome: gut microbiome; feature: rumen; material: RS-attached | host: Bos | place: Iran: Karaj | collected 2018-10
GGAGAGGTACTTCGTCGATACGTTAAGCCGCTCGGCATAGTAGCTGACGTCGCGCTCGGTGCGGCTGATGCCGGTGGCGAGCAGGTCGGTGAGCTGACGGACGATAATGGCGGTGCGGTCGCTGTGGGTGTCGGTGGCGTCGCGCCGGGCGTGGAGCTCGAAGATATCGTACATCATCGTCAGGCAGAGGCTCCCCATCATTTCGCGGTAGAAGAGCAGGTGGCGGTCATCGAGGCGGTCGCGCAGACGGTGGAAGTCCTCCAGCAGGATTTCCGCCTGACGGTCGTCGACCTTGATGACGGGGTTCTGGTTGAGGCTGATGCTGCCTCCGATGCTGTAGTTGTTCGACGGCAGCAATCCCTGCAGGTACTTGTTGTCGGCGGCAAACCACTCCACCTCCATCCCCGGTGCCGCCGCGAGGTTCTTCGCCCTGTTGGGGTGTGGAATCACCACCAGGTCGTTCTTCACGATGTGGTAGCACCGCTCGTTGAACACGAAGCTCCCTTCCCCCGCCCTGCACAGCAGGTGCATGCAGGTATGTCCCAACTCCGGCGCATTCATCGCCAGAAAATCCGTCGAATATAAAAAGTCAATCTTCATACTTCATTTACTTCCCAATGGACACCTTTATCTGGCCAACCTGTTAGTCTTTCAAGCATCCTATAGGCACTACCATCACACCGTCTTTGCGCTGGTAGGCATACGTTCCCAATCCGGTGAGCACCATTAAAAATGAAGGTTCGTTCATTTTTTCCGTGTCAATCTTACTTGATAGTTTCTTTAGATTTTCTGCTCCTTCTTCTTCAAGTTTACTACCCCCAAGTTTTACTTCAACAAGGCCATAGTTGCCGTTATGCAAATGTATTACGGCATCGCATTCCAAGCCATTCCTGTCTCTGTAGTGAAACACTTCTCCATCTATTGATTCCGCATATACTCTCAAATCCCGTATGGCAAGAGTTTCGAACAATAATCCCAGAGTATTCAGGTCGTTTTCAAGGTCTTTCGGCCCCAATCCCAATGCTGCGGCTGCCACCGAAGGATCCACAAAATAACGTGTGTCCGACGCCCGTATGGCGGTCTTTGACCGCAGATTGGGATTCCACGCCGGCATATCTTCTATCACAAATATCTTCTTTAATGCAGCAATATATGACGTTATGGTATCTTCACTCATAGTGACACCATCATTGGAAGAAAGGTCGGCATAGATAGTGCTTATCGGAACCTGAGAACCCTGATGTCGCGCATACGACCTCAACAGACGTCGTGCAAAAGTGGCATCTCTCCTAACGTTGTCAACACGCGATATATCGCTTTCACAGACAGCGGAGATATAGTTCTTCGCTTGTCGCAACGCCGCCTGTCTGTTCATCGCCAAAGAACTTGGCCATCCTCCTCGACATATCAGGTAGCACAAATCATTCAACGAATAGTCCGGTGCTATAGCATTCTTTTTTTCGTTGGCAAAAAGACCTGAAAGACTAATTGTACCATTTGACTCCCCCGACTCCCACAAACTCATCGGGCGCATTGTCAACCAAGCAAAACGTCCTGTCCCAGAATGGTGTATTTTACTCTTGTCTGCAGGAACGGCCGAACCCGTGAAAATAAATTGGCCCGGTATCCCTCGTCTGTCAACTGTAAAACGTGCTGCATCCCATAATTGCGGTGCCAGCTGCCATTCGTCTATCAGTCGTGGCACATCTCCCTCCAACAGAACCTCCGGATTCTCTTCAGCCAAAAAAAGGTTTTTCGCCATTTCTCGAGGCCAATCCATATACTTTATACTTTTTGCCGCTTGAATGGCTGTAGTCGTTTTCCCACACCATTTTGGTCCCTGAATCAGCACCACTCCCGCAGCATCAAGTTGTTCCAATAAAAGCCTGTCTGCAATTCTCCTCCTGTAATTCAAATTATTACCCATAATTCAAATAATTTTTGATGCTGCAAAAATAGTGTTTTATTTTTGATTATCAAAATCTTTTTTAGATTTCATTCGGCAAATTAGCAATATTTCATTCGGAAAATTGGCAGTTTTTCATTCGGCAAACTAGCAGTTTTTCATTCGGCAAATTGACAGAAATTCTCATTTGGGGTTCTGCAATTATGCAATCGCCACTTTTTCTATATCAAGGTCGTTGGTCAGTTCTTGTTTGAATTCTATGCGGTTGGTTTCTGTCTTTTTCGATAATCTTTGCTGATTAAAATATTCTGGCTTAATAACGATTGGTTCTGTGATGTATTACTCTTTTTTTGTAATAGAAAATAAAGTTGATACTATTTTCTCTTTTTCCCCGCTTTCATTGGTTCGTAATCGTAGGAGAGGCAAACCATACACTTCAAGTATGTGATTCTTTAATGTATCTCTCTGGTGTTGCATAGTATCGACGTTATGATAGGTGTATCCGTCTGTTTCTATTGCCAACACGGGTTTCTTTGTAACATGACTGATAATCAGAAAGTCAAGATGGGTGCTATAGTGAGAGATATATTTGCATTCATGTTCATTTAGCAGAGACCAATCGCGAATAACACTTCGTAATGGCGTATGACAGAAAACGCCCAAATGGTTAAATTCAGGGTATTCATACAAAATGTTCTCAATGAGTGAGAACGTTAGATTCTCCGAGTCATATTCAGATATCTTCTTGTGGCTTGCCAGAAAGTTTAATCGTTCCTGGGTGTAATGACTGAACAGATAGTCAAAGATAGAGCAGATTTTGCTATCTGTAACGGTAAGATTATTGTATGAAATATAATCAATCAAGTCATTTATATTACCCTTTTTCTCCTGTTCGTTACCGGACACAACAAGGCAGAATTTCTTCTTTGCCCTGGAAATGGCTACATTTATTAGGTTCGCATCATCACTAAAATCCGTTATCTGATCATCTGTGACACTCATAATAATAGTATCTTTCTCTCGTCCTTGATATTTGTGAATTGTAGCAGCCTCTACAACATGAATCTGTTGATTAAATTGATTCACCTGATTGTTATATGGCGCAATAATTCCAACATCATCAATATTATCTAGTTGTGGTAGAATTTCATTCTTTACCACATCAATCTCACGCTGATTATAATGATTATAATCGTGATGCCCGGGTTGCGTTTTAATAGCCATCATTACGTTTTCCTCATGATGGTCTTCTGTCATGATGAGCAGATTCCCACCATAAAAGCGCTGGTTGCAAAAATTTATAATTGTTGGATGACAACGATAGTGTTCTCGAAGTAGTGTTTGCTCTATATCAGGAATGATGGCACATACAGATTGCAAGAAGCTGTAGTCTGCACAATTAAAACCTTTTGCTACATTAAATTCGTTGAAAATGGCAGTTAGTTTCAACCTATCTTCCTCGGCAACAACATTAGGCAACTGCATCGTGTCTCCAACAATGACTGCATTTTTAGCGCAAGTCAATGCTAATGCCCCTGTTTCGATAGACACCTGAGAGGCTTCATCCATGATGAGGTAATCGTAAACTTGATCAGGAATGGCTGTTCGTGCAGAAAAAGTGGTGCTCAATACCACAGGGTATTGCCGACAGAACTCCTCTGCATGTAATCGGATGTCATTTATGTCATTAAGGATAATGTGTTGGCTACTATGATAATTATCAAACAGCTTGTTTTTGAGTAAAGACAATGATGAAGAAGACAGTTCGTCCAATAATTTGCGGTCATCAATTAACTTGAGTTTTGACTCAGCATCACATATCTGTTTCGATAACTCTTTCAGTCGAACTTTAAAATATAGTGACTGTAGTTCTGTCAGCACATAGTGAATATTGGAAGCGGTAATAGAGGTTTTTATGCCAAAAACATGTTTTTTTATAAGGTTTAGCCACTTCAGCTTTATCCAACTAATGAGTTTTTCATGGTGCTGGCGCAACACATCATTCTCGACCAACGATTGGTATTCAAGCCATAGCTTCATGAATCGTTTTGACCCCAGGCCTCTCTTGGGCGTATATTCATTTTCATCAACATGGTTGTCTGCCTTGAAGTGTTGCCACTCAAGCTCTACCTCTTTTATCTCCTGTTTGCATCGGGCCAATACCTCTTGTAAAGAGAAAACATTCTTAAGTTCTGAGAGGCTTCGAGATGCATTTTGTTTTGCCTTTATTTTGTCATCATTCGTTAGTCCCCATGTGTGAAGTTCCTGAGGGATTTCAGGCTGACTCTTGATGAAGTTTTCTTTATTCTCTCTTCTTCCTAATGGGGCCACAATAAAACCGATGCCGTATTTCCCCAGTTTTTCCAGTACGTTGGTTGTGGCAGAATTGTTGTTTGAAACAACCATAACCGTCTGGTTGCGCATCAGAATATTTGCAATGATATTCAGAATGGTCTGCGTCTTGCCTGTCCCTGGAGGACCTTGAATAACACTAATTTGTTTTTCAAACGCATTCTTTACAGCTTTTGCCTGACTCTCATTGCATCCAAAAGGGAAAATCAAATCAGATGAATGAATCGAACTCAGTTTATACCTTCCTGCATCCAGGTAAGGCGCGGCTACAAGTGTGTCATCAATGAAATCAATATTTTGATAGAGTGATGAAAGTATTCCTTCGTTTCCATCATCTTTACCCAGCTCATTAATCTGAGCAATACGTTTTAAGTAATCAAATGCATTCTGTGCCACCTTATCTTCTAGGCACGACTTAACCACCTTAATGTTGCCATCAAGATAATCCTGTACAAACCCATTCTCATAGGTAATTCGCCAATGCGTTTGATAACCCTGACAGAATGAACGCACATCAGCGATATTCCGATGTTCTCGGCCTCCAATATATACTTTAAGGTACAGAGGATCATGCCACACTGCATCTTTCAACCACACCACATCATCATATCGAAAGTGATATGTTTTGGGGCTATTCTTATATTTTATGGCATACACCCCATGCTCAAGCAAATCTATTTTCTCTATCTGAAGTGCTTTTGGCTCTCTGATATCTTTTCCGTTAACTTTTCTGTTAACTATTATGAATGAATCAGGGGTTGGCATTTGTCTTTTTTGTGTTTCACAGTACAATTACCATTATTTTTTTCAAACTGCAAAGATACACTTTTTTTCTCGAATGGCAAAATTTAATTAAATGTGTGAATGTGTGAATGCGTGAATGTGGTAGTGGGATTAATAGGTATAATGGAGAGAGGTGAGTTGTGGAATAGAAAATGGTCGCCGAGAGACCGCCGTGGTGTGCCGTCGGCTCTGCCGACAAGGACCACCGAAGGATCGCCGTGCTATGGCGTCGGCTTGGCCGACAAGGATCACCAACCTTGGGGTTGAAAATCAGCGACTTGCAATTCTGTGTGATTCATGCGCGCAATGCGCTGGTTTTCAGGAGATATGTAATTGCCACATAGAAGGCACGAAGAAGGGAGAAAGAATGCGTGAATGTGGGAATGCGTGAATGTGTTAATGTGGTAATAATTCACTTTTGTGTTTATTGTGAAAATATTGATGCTTTTTGTGAAATAGAGGTATGGAAAAATGGTTGTAATTTTGCAGCATCGAACGAAACGGTCAAGAATCGAATAATAAGCAATAAAACAAACATTTATGCAAGAAATCACATTGTCAAACGGAGTGGAAATGCCCCTGCTGGGTTATGGCGTCTTCCAAGTGTCGCCCGCCGAGTGCGAGCGTTGTGTCAGCGATGCGCTGAGCGTCGGCTACCGGCTGATAGACACGGCACAAGCGTATGCCAACGAAGAGGGCGTGGGTAATGCCTGGCGCAAAAGTGGCCTGAATCGCGAGGAGTTTTTCCTCGTGACAAAGGTGTGGATAGCGAACAACGGAGAGGAAAAGGCAGCCAAGAGTATCGACGAAAGCCTGCGCAAGTTGCAGACGGATTACATCGACCTGCTGCTCATCCATCAGGCCTACGGCGATGTGTTCGGCACGTGGCGGGCAATGGAGAAAGCCTATCACGACGGCAAGGTGCGCGCCATAGGAGTGAGCAACTTCCAGTCGGGCCGCTTCTTCGACTTCGCCCACTATGTGGATGTAAAGCCGATGGTGAACCAGCTGCAATGCAACACCCTCATCCAGCAGACAGCCATCGAGCCGATACTTGCAGAATTCGGCACACGTATGATGGCTTGGGGACCGCTTGGCGGACAAGGGGTCGAAGGCATCGTGAAGAGTGAAGAGCTTGCCGCCATAGGTGCCAAGTATGGCAAAAGTGCCGCTCAGGTGGCCCTCCGGTGGCTGACCCAGCGTGGTGTTGTGGCCATCCCCAAGTCCAGTCACAAAGAACGTATGGCGCAAAATTTCGACATCTTCGACTTCACGCTGACCGCCGACGATATGGCCGCCGTCGCCAAGCTCAACCAGCACGACACGGGCACCATCGACTTCGGCGACCCGCAGTTTGTGAAGTATTTGATTGAGAATTACGGATAAAAACAATAACCCAATACCAATAACAATGAAAAGAATCGCATTATTTGCCGCTGCGGCGCTGATGCTGCTCGGCTGCAAACAGAAACAGGAAACCACCACGACCTCTCAAGAACCCGAAGGCCCGGTGGTGTACATGACCCGCGACATCAGCCCCGAGGCGCTGGTGAAGATTTACCAAGCGCTGGGCGTTGAGGCCACCGGCCGCGTAGCCGTGAAAATCTCCACCGGCGAGGGCAGCAATCCCAACTACCTGAAGCCCGAGCTCATCAAAGGGCTTGTGCAGCTGGTGGACGGCACCATCGTTGAGTGCAACACCGCCTACGGCAGCGGTCCAGGCAACGAGCAGGATGAGCGCAACACATCGGCCAACCACTGGAAGGTTATCGAGCGCCATGGATTCACACCCCTGTTCAAGGTCGACATTATGGACGAGGAGGGCGAGATGCGCATCCCCGTGCAGGACACCACCCACATCAAGTACGACATCGTGGGCAGCCACATGGCCAACTACGACTTCATGATTGCCCTCAACCACTTCAAGGGCCATCCCATGGGCGGCTACGGTGGGGCACTGAAGAATCTCAGCATCGGCTGCGGCAGCGCCAACGGCAAGGCCTATATCCACTCCGCCGGCAAGATGGAGGTGCTCGACATGGCCAAGCTGTGGACACCCGAATTCATTGGCGACCAAGACGGCTTCCTCGAGAGTATGGCGGCTGCCGCTCAAGCCGTTACCGACTACTTCCGCGCAAAGAAAGGCATCATCTACATCAGCGTGATGAACAATATGAGTATCGACTGCGACTGTGTGGACCATCCCGAGCCCGTGAAGCTTGAAGACTACGGCATCCTTGCCTCCACCGACCCCGTGGCCCTCGACCAGGCCTGCATCGACATCATCAACAACCAGAAGGTTACTGCCACAAACGACCCCACCGACCTTCTCTCGCGCATCGACAAGCAGCACGGCATCCACACCATCGAGCACGCCGAGAAGATTGGCCTTGGCAGCCGCCAGTACAAGCTGGTCTCCATCGACGGGAAGGAGTAAAACCCTAAGGTAGGCTCCCTATCCTTCCGTATCAGCGAAGCCATCCGCCTCGGGAACCACACCTCCCAGGCGGATGGCTCTTAATGTTGCATAATTAGTTCCCGGCTGGCACAATAAAAAAAGAATGTGTGCGTTATTGATGTCAGAGAATCTAAAAAAAATAACAACTATGCCAACGATATTTACAGTTTTCGGATTGCGTTTCATGTTTTACTCGGATGACCATGAGCCTGTGCATGTGCACATCAAAGGCGGCGGCCGCGAGGCCAAATACAATGTTCAGCCAGTCGAGATGGTCTACAACCACGGTTTCAAGAAGCACGAGCTGTCGCTCATCGAGGCCGTGATTGAGGAGAATGTGGAGGTCATCACCGAGCGTTGGCAAGAATTCTTCAAACAAAAATGAAACAGATGCGTATAGACAAAGTTTGGGTGGACGACCACGCCGTGTACGCTTCCACCACCGACGGGCAGCAGGCCTCGTATGAGTTCAGCCTCTGGCCACGGCTGGCCAATGCCAGTCAGGAACAGCGCGAGCAGTTCGAACTCTCCTACAGTGGCATACATTGGCCAGCCATCGACGAAGACCTGAGTTTCGAGGGTATGTTCTGTGCAGCAGGCCTCTGCCAGCGCAGCCGTACCGAAGGCAACGTATATTATGTTGTGGCATGAAATTTATGTACCACAAAACTCGTAGCTCGCTGATATTCACCCCCCCACGAATTGCACAGATAATCGTCGGGAGTCTTTCCTTTTTGTTTTTAATTCAATTGTCTCTCTCTGCCGCAAACGTGCGGCGGGGCGGGATGGTTTTTGTTTGCTAATAAAATCAAACAATAATTCAATATGGAACTAATCATTATTCGAGGAACACAGAACAGTGGCAAGAGCACAACCGCCGCCTGTGTACATAACGAAATCATCGCTCGCGGTGCGCAGCCGAAAATGACGCACATCTACGCGGATGTTATTCCCATAATGGAACTGCGAGATTTCGAGTCGGTGCTAGACTATGACCGTGTCCGTGTGGCAATCATCTCGCAGGGCGACGATGCCGATAAACTTCACGAGCGTATTGAACGCCTATGTTGGGAATGGAGACCTAACGCCCTTGTGGTATGCTGTCGTTCTATGAACAAAACGGGTTCTTCGTACGAAATGCTACAAAAAAAATATCCGACATGGATTAATACGGCAATCGAATATTGGCCTAATGTTGTTGCAACCAACAACTGGCAAACAATCCTTGCTGCCAAACAGCAGACCGCAAACCAAATAGCAAATCAAATTAGAAACATAGTTGTGACGTTATGAGACAGACAAGAATTACAGCAATCGCATTATTGCTGATGGCATTTACATATACTGCAAATGCACAAATCAAAGTGGCTGGAGACGACTACAGCAGTTCTCTCACAGGGTCGAAAAATTACTATGACCGTGATGTGAATTTCGATAAGATGTTTCGCCAGATGACCCCGAGAGAGCACCACGGTGCTATGATGCAATATCCCTCTAAAGATGACTTGTCGTACAGTATGCTTGGAGATACCGTGTATATTTGCCAAAATCTCTCATCAACAAAAGTCCTTGCCACAAGCAGCACTATTCCGCAGGGATATTATGAGATTACGGGCTACATATTCTGCAAGGAAAATGCAGACTCAATTCTTGCTTCCTATGGATTGGAACACGATTACATCTATAATTACAACGAGAAAACCATCAAGAATCTGAAACAAGATATGTTAAGGAGTGACTTTAATGGTCTATCGGAATATTTAATGTATATTGTTTTGACACAAATAGAAAGTAAAGGCAGTGAACCCATCAAGGTCTTTCTGAATACATATATGTTTCCCGAATATTACAACTACAACAATAGCAACTATGTGCCACCAGTGCCATATAAACAACCCAGATACGAAAATTCTGAATTTGGCTGGCATAACTTTATATACCTAAGATACTACAATGAGGTCAAAGGTCAGTTCCTTGGGAAAGAGGTTTATTTGGTACACAAACCTAGCGATGGGTTGCAACACCGTATGTTGGTTGACAATTGTACTGGCCATTATGTGACTAGCAAATGCGACAATACCATTGCTTTCGACAATATAAAGGGGGAAAGTCTAAAGTTGTTAGACAAAAAATATATCGTCAAGGATGTGATTCTACATGATGGACAAGTGTGTTGCGTTTTGCAAGGAGAACAGACTGGTTCTTTCGCAGTTTACACTCCATTAATTGGGTATGCATTCACAACATGGGATATTGATAGTTACCCAGAAGGTTTTACTGGATGGTATAGAGAGTCCACATTTCCTTCTTATGATATTCCATTCCTTCTTACCACACAGAGATTTCCAAACTTCACAGAGGGATTCAAAATTGTGCGTGTGACCGACTGGCCTAAAATGAAGCAAAGAGAGCAACAAAAGCAAAAAGCCAAAAAGAGACAAGAGATTGCAGAGAAACAGGCTGCGAAAGCTGCCCTTGTCGAAAAATATGGTTCACAATTCGGTGAACTTGTGGCGAAGAAACAGGTTGCAATTGGAATGTCAAAGGAAATGTGTCGCGACGCTTGGGGCAGACCAATGAACACATACCGCACAACGACCAGATTCGGACAAAGCGAAGTGTGGTGCTACAACTACAAGTCGAGAATATATTTCTACGACGGCAAAGTGGTAATGATAGACAACTAAACACCAATTAGGAATCCAAAGCGATATTGAAAGTGGGTAAAATGGGCCCTTACAACGCCCAATGATTTTAAAAATAGATAAAATGAGCCATTACATCCCCAAATGATTTTGAAAACGGCTAAAATGGATCATTACAACGCCAATTGATTTTGAAAATGGATAAAATGAATCATTACAACGCCAATTGATTTTGAAAACGGCTAAAATGGATCATTACAGCCCCAAATGATTTTGAAAATGGCCAAAATGAATCATTACAACGCCATTTGATTTTGGAAACGCCTGAAATGGGTCATTTCGGCCAGAAAAAATATTGAAACAACAAATAATCATCAAAAACAATAAGAACTATGGATGCAATGAAATTCAATGAAAAGGCTTTAAGCAATTATCCGGTTGCTTATTTCTTTAGCGCGGTGAAATCGTTTGAGGAGAGAATCGGTGCAGCGGAGTGCGCGTTGGACCGTTTCCGCGAGATGCGCGACGAGTACGACCGGCTGTTCAAGGCGTTCGACGAGGCCTACAAGCGGACGCAGA
>JAEEGJ010029841.1_pt1 | contig 10723 bp, 9 predicted proteins | sample 8958761 | NCBI WGS metagenome assembly JAEEGJ01 (sample SAMN16246546, study PRJNA631951) | gut metagenome | biome: gut microbiome; feature: rumen; material: RS-attached | host: Bos | place: Iran: Karaj | collected 2018-10
GTTCTATTATCGGAATTGGTTGATACATATATTTCTGTATCCACATGAAAGTTAAATCTATTTAGTTTGCAGTTTACGGCATTGATATCGATTTGAAAATCAACATTGTCGGTAACCCTTTTTGAAATAGTTATTATTTCTTTTGGATTATTAGAATACTCAATTAATGGATATTTTTTATATTTATAGCATACGCCATTTCTTTTATCGGTAATGTATAATTCAAAGTTACTATAATATAAAAAACCATAATAAACCTTTATGTCTGGTCCATCAAACATAAGATTATCCCTTTTCAAAAGATTATTATTTGAGTCATATAATTTCATGTCTTTTAAATTATCTTCTTTGATAGTAATACCAAAGATAGGAAAAATTTTTTTACTTTCTTCAAAGACAGCTATCTCATATTGTTTCATTTTCTTATCCATAGAATCCTCCGTTTTTTGTTATATATTATACTTATTTTTTTATAATATGCAAGTATTATCATGTTGAATTAACAATAATCTTATATTATAATGAAGCTGGAGGATAAATAAATGGAAATAATTGAATATGAAGATAAATATTTGGAAGATGTAAAAGATTTGCTGGTAGAGTTAGAAGAATATATATTAACTATTGATAAAGATCATTTAGATCAATTACATCCAGAATATCGTGATAAGATGGCTATTTTAGATTTAGAAGAAGTTAAAAACAACAATGGAAAGTGTTATATAGCTGTAGAAGATAATAAGGCAGTAGCAGTTATAATGGGAATTGTGGGTACATATGATGAATATGATTATTTAGACTACAAATGTCCAAAAAGAGGAGAGATTACAGAACTTATTGTATCAAAAAATGTAAGAAATAGTGGATTAGGTCAACAATTAATGGAAAAGATGGAAAATTATTTTAAAAGTATTGATTGTGAATACGTAGTAATTGATGTGTTTGCATATAATAACTTAGCAATTAATTTTTATAATAAACAAGGTTATCATACAAGAGGATTGATAGATATTAAAAAACTGTAATTAAATATCTTAATTTCATATAACTTTTACTCCCTTCCATGATGGAAGTACAAGCTGCTATCAAGTCTCGCAGTAACTAATACTACTAAACATGATAGTTGGAATTGCTGCAATCAAGTGTGGTAGGAGATAGTTATAAATGCTAGATATATCGTAGTTTCAAGCTTGAAGCTAGATAAAATAGTATCCTGCCAAACAGGACAGCGACATTAAAAAATAAAATTTATTAATGTTGATTTAACAAGACCAACTTCGAGTGATGCTAGTTCTAGAACATATGAACATAATGTTAAAGGTGATATTTATTATAAAGATAATTTATATCAAGTAGATTCTACTTTAAAGATAGTTGTTGATATTCCTTATAAAGAGAATAGAGCTTTAGTAAGAAACAGTATTAATGTTAAATACTTGACTGATGAAGATACTACTTCAATACTTAATAAAGCTATTGAAAACTATAATGTATTAGGTAGAAGTATTAGTAATTATAAAGATAAAATAAATGATTATTTAAACAAAGAAAGAATTAATAATGAAAATACTACAAGTAATGAAACAGAGGTAAATGAATAGGAATGACTTAATGTCATTCTTTTTTCGTTAAAAAATTCACAAAATTTTCATAAAACTTGTATCATATATTATTTATATGCTATAATTATATTGTAAAAAATAGGATGGGTCGTTAAATATAATATGTGAGAATTATATAATCCGGACTAGAAATAGTTAGGAGGTGAGTTTAAGTATGAAGAAAAAACAAGTTGTTATTGTTCTTGTTGTTATTGTTGGTATCCTAGCTTTAGGTATTGGTTATGCCGCAATTGCTACACAAGGATTTAGAATTAATGGTAATTTATCTTCTAATGTGGATGCCAGTCAATTTAATGTTAGATTTACTGGAACTCCTAGTACTAACGTAGGTTCAACTGGAGCTACTGCTAGTGCAACTTTAGATGGAACTGATACAAATGGTAGAACAGCTAATCTAAGTGTTTCTGGATTAACTGCTAAAGATCAAACTGTTACTGCTACTTATAATATTATAAATAACAGTGCTTCTTTAAAAGCTAATTTAGGTACTCCAAGTATTACTGTACCAAATGATGATTATTTTGCTGTTACAACTGAATATGCTAACGCCGAATTAGCTGCAAATGGTGGAACAACTACTTTAACTGTTACAGTTAGAATGAAGAAAACACCAATTGATCCAGATGATACTAAGTTATCAAGTGCAGTTACAATCACATTTGATGCTACACCAGATAATGCTTAATTATTTTTTTATCTTGGATTATGAAACAATATACTTAGTAAGGCCTTTTACTAAGTATATTGTTTTAATATTATTACTATTTAGACAACTATTGATTAACATCATTGGATAAATATGGAGGTTAATCATGTTAAAAAAGAGTGAAAGATTAACAGCAGATAATGCGTTTATGGTTAGATTTATTGTTACTTATATCATTGAAGGTGTTTTAGTCTATTATTTTTTTAAGTATAATGAATCATTTACATTTCTTTGGAGAATATTTATAATTCTTCTTATTTTTGTATGCTTAATTGTTGGTTGGTATTTTATGATGCAATATGTTTTTATATGGTCTCATGTTGTAGATTATGATAAAACTGCTCCAAAATTAATTATTACTAAACAATTTATATACAAAGGTAGAGTTATTAGATGGTGCAAGGAAGGAATCCATATTATGGGTAAATATGATCTTCCGATTTGTATTTTTTATGATATTGGGTATGTATTGAATACTGAAAATGATTGCATGAAAATTCTTGATAAATGCATCTTAAAAAAAGATCATGTTTACTTTAATAAGAATGATGTTAATTGTAAATGGTGGTTTTATAGAGCTACATATACAAATGTAGAAGAATAATGCAATATGATTCATATTGCTTTTTGTAGTGTTGTGAAAGCAGGGAAAAATTATGTATAAAGGAAAGGTTGTTATTAGTTTAGCTATTATTACAATTATTTTAACTTTAAGTATTGTTTATGCTGCAGTAATTAATAAAGGATTTCAAATAGGTGGATTATTGTCATCTGATGTTGATCCTAGTTTATTTATTGTAAGATTTACTGGTGTTCCAACTGTTAATTTAGGAAATACTAGTGCATCTGTTACTGCACTAATTGATGAAAATGATAATAAAAAAGCTATTTTAAATGTTGATGAATTAAAAACTGCTGGCCAAACAGTAAGTGCTACATTTACTGTTGTTAATGATAGTGCAAGTTTAAAAGCTAGTCTTGGTACTCCAGTTATATCAAATAATAATAGTGAATATTATGAAGTTAGTTCTTCTTATAATACTAATAATCCTTTATTAGCATCAGGCCAAACAGCTGAATTAACTATTACTGTTAGATTATTAAAAACTCCAATTGATCAAAGTGCTAATATAGAAAGTGATACAACAATTACTCTTGTAGCAACACCTGTTCAATCTTAATAGAAAGAAGTGGTGATTATATGCAAATAGATAAAGTAAAAATATCGGTTTTGCAGTTAATTCTTTTTGTTGCTGTTATTACCACATTTTTCTTATCAAGAACATATAGCCGTGTATTTTTTGCTATTTTTATAGCTATATATACATATTTTGTAAAGAATTATTATAATAAAAGACATATTAAGAAAGCAGCATATGTTGAAGCAAATACTTCTTTAATAATATTTGGAATTATATTTGTTTTAGCAGCATATTTATTAGGTTTATATTTTGAATTTGTAATATCTCCATATAAATTGGGATTTAAATCTCTTTTTATTAATATTATTCCTATATCAGTTATTATTTATTGTACTGAAGTTATTAGATATACATTTTTATCAGAAAAATTAAAAGTTAATAATGTAATAACTTTTATAATAATGTTTTTAATTGATGGAATTATATTAATGGATTCAATTAATACAGGTAATTTAAATGGAATACTTGCAATTGTTGGTTATGTAATGTTTTCTTCGTTCTTTTCTAATATGTTGTACAATCATATAAGTCCTAAGTATGGTTATAAAGGTATTGTTATATATAGACTTATTACTATACTTTATTCTTATTTTATTCCTTTTGTTCCAAATATTTATATGTTTTTAAAGAGTTTCTTAAGACTTCTTTATCCATGTATTATGTTTTTGGTATTTGAAAGAACATTTGATAGTAAAAGAACAATTATACCTGCAAAATATAGATTTCAAGAATTTGTTTTAACTGTTTCTACTGTAATTATTTCTTTATTAATTATATTTAGTGTATCTGGTAATTTTAAATATACATTTTTAGTAGTTGGGTCTGGTTCTATGAGTGGGACTATAGAAATGGGAGATATAGTTTTATATGAGGAAACTAAAGATGTTAAAGAAAATGACATTATTGTTTTCCATTCTAATGATGTTTTAATGCTTCATAGAATTATAAATCAAAGAATTATTAATGGAAGACCTAGTTTTTACACCAAAGGAGACGCTAATGATCAGGCGGATGATGGTTTTAGAATATCTGATGATATTGAGGGAAAAGTTATATTTAAAATTCCCAAGATAGGATATATAAATATTTGGTTAAGAGATGCATTTAACCATAGTAAAAAGTGAGGTGAATTATATATGGAATTTTTTCATATAATAGGTGCTTTAGGAAAGGGAAATAAAAGAGTTAATAGAGTTTTTGTTTATTATCTTGTTTTCTTACTTGTTATAATAGTAACAGTCTTAACGGGTATTATTATTTTTAATGTTAATCGAAAAGATTTAGTGGTTAACTATGATGAAAAAATAAATACAGATTATAAAGTTTATCTTGCAGATAATGAATTCTTTACTAAAGATTATCTTGAACATAATAGGGATTATATTTCTGAAATAATTGATCTTATTGTAGTAAATTTTAAATATAATAGTAAATTGAAATTAAAACATAATTATATTTATTGTTCAAAAATAACTGCTAATCTTGAAATACTAGGAAATGATTCGAAAAAGATATTATATAATAAAGAAGATGTTTTATTTGAAAGAGATAATATAAAAACAAATGAAAATTTAAATATTTCAACTGATATTAGTGTTGATTATAATAAATATAATGATATTGCTAAATCTTTTGTAAATGCTTATTCTTTAGCTGATGCAAAATCTTATTTAAATATTAATTTATATATAAGTGTTCATTCAGATAAACATAATGAACATTCATTTGGTACACCAGTATCTACTTTAATAATTCCTCTTAATACTCAAACTGTATCGATTGAAACATCTTTAGATACTTTTAATAAAGATAAAGTATTAGTTATTAATAGAAAAGCAAGTAGATTAAATAAAATTCTAATTAATTGTTTAATTATTATTGCAGGTGCTTTATTCATAATGATATTTAATATGAGAATATATATTTCAAAGAAGATTACTCCTTTCCATAAATTTGAAAGAAGATATGCATATTTAATGAAGAATTATCATACTTATATTAATCAAGTTTATGAACCTATTGATACTTCTGGATTCAAAATATATATTATTGAATCATTTGAAGATTTATTATCTATAAGAGATGAATTAGCTAAACCTATTATTATGTATATTGATGTTGGAACAGAAATTAACTTTATAGTTTTAAGTGATAATATTGCTTATCAATATAACATGGTATTAAAGGATTGGTATGATGAAGAGAATAATACAAAATAATTTAGTTATATTTTGTATTTCTTCATTAATATTATTAAGTATTTTAGGTTTAGGTTTTGCTGCTGTTACAGGTATTGATTTATCTATTATTGGGTCTATTACATCAAGTATGCAAGATGGAATATATATTTATGATATTCAAATAGAGAATAGTTTATCTAATAATTATGTTAGTACTTCTAATATAGATTATGAATCTAATATATTTCATTCTAATATAGAATTATCTCCAAATGATTCTACTTCTAAGTTAGCTTTTAAAGTATCATTAAAGAATAATAGTAATACTAATTATTTATATGAGAATACTAGTCCTTTAATAAGTGATATTTTAGGTGGAGTTCTTGAAAGTGGAATTGAATATAGTAATACTGATATAGTTTTTAAGCTAGTTGATATTAATGGGAATGATATTACTACTAGTACTCGTATTGATGCTAATGACACATTGGATGTTTATGTATTATTTTATTATAAAGATGGTGTAACACCAAGTAATAGTAATAATACATTAAATTCAATTGTTGGAATTAATTTTGAAAATAATCATGTTTTAACATTTAATTCAAATGGAGGAACTCCGGTTGATGATATTATTGTTAAAGATGGTGAAGTTTTATCTGAAATTCCTACAACTACAAGAAGTGGATATACATTTATTGGTTGGGAAGATGAAGAAGGTAATATTTTAAGTGAATATTTTGTAATTGTACGAGAAGAAACTTTCCATGCTATTTGGGCAACTGAAGGAAATAATAGAGTTAATCTTATTTTTGATAGTATGGGTGGAGACTTCGATATGACTGTACGTATTCAGAGAAACTCTCGTGTTAATACTATATTTGATGTATTACCTGTACCTCATAAAGAAGGATATGTATTTTTAGGTTGGTATCGTTATAGTGGAGCATCTGCAACAAAATTAAAATTAAATACTCAAATTAGAGAGAATAGTACATATCAAGCTTTATGGATGGATGCACATCATCATCCAATGGTAGATGGTTATTATGAACTTGCTCATGATTTAGATAATGATGATAGTAGTGCACCTTTTGTTTTTGGTGATTTAGGTATATTTGTTGAACCTGGAAAAACTATTGAAACAGTTATAAAATTTGATGTCGCATCTGATCATTTAAGTGAAGAAATGAATTTGGTTCAGTTTGGTACTTATAGTGAAGATTTAACAACATGGGATCCAGTTAGATGGTGTTATAACTATATTGTTAATAGTAATACTTTATATGCACATTCATATAATTCATTCCATGCTGAAGATCATGGTAATACAAATTACTCTAATCCAGTAACATATAAATGGGTATATTCTTATTACGATACAAATGGTGATGATACAATTGATAGAGTAGTCTATTATATTTATGATATTAGTGATGGAAATGAAAACTTGATAGATACTGGAGTTGTTATTCAAAATGTTCCAACGGGTGCTTTTGCTCTTACTGATGCACGTCATGAAGATACATTCTTTGGAAGATATGAGTTTATAAGAGTAAAATCATATGATAATACAAAGACATTAATAACTACTAGACCAGATAATGTTAATTGGATTAATGTTGCAAGTAATGTGGCTGCTACTGGAAGTGATTTAACATGGACTCCATTAGATAATGGTAATCCAATTGAAATAAAAGAAAAAAGAGTAATAGAAGTAAGAGTTAACTTCACTTGGGATGCTGGATTCCTTGGTTTAATTTATGGTGCAAATAATAATACTTTATTTGTTATGGGAGCAAATCCTGAATCTATTACTGGAATAAATACGGATGCTTTAACTAGAGGTATATTTGCAGCTCAAGTAAGAAATGATACGAGAATTGATTTAGCACCTTATAGAGAATATGGTCATGCAAGAATGACTATACCTAACAATATAAGATGGAGTTCTACTTCAGTTATATTTATTGTTAAATATTTATCGCCTGTTAAAATTAGAATATATGGAACTGATGGTGATGGTAATAATATTTTGAAAAATGGTAGTGGAACAACTGTTAATTATTTGGATATTGAACCTGTTAATTATAATACAATGTTCAATTATAAAGGTAACTTAAAATTATCTAATGTATATGGTACAAGTATACGTGGTACTTATGATTCAATTGATGTTAGATACTGGGATGAAGTTAATGATTAGGTAAAGAGATGTTTAAATACATCTCTTTTCTTTTTATAAATATGTTATAATAGTCACTAATGAAGATTGAGGTGTTAATATGTTTGCTGAAGTACTTGTTCAATATGGAGCTAAATCATAAGATAGAACTTTTACTTATAAAGTACCAAATGAATGTTCATTATGTTTATCTGACTGAACACTTATATATAAATTAATAAGTAAAGAAGATTATGCGTCAAAGAAAGAAGCACTTGAAAGAGAGAGAAGAGATTTAGAAGTTAAAATAACAAATTGCAAAAATAAATATCAAAATACATCAGATACAATTAAAGATCGAGTAACTGAAATAAAGAAGATTATTAAAGATAATCTTGATTATAAAAGAGGTACACTTAATGATGAATTAATTGATACCTTTATAGATAAAATTGTCGTTCATAATGATAAATTGGAATGGCATTTAAATTATTTAAATAATATAATGAATAATGAAAAAGGAAAGGAGAGTAGTGAATCAAATAACGAAAAGATTTTATTAACTAAATATTCTATTACTTTAGATGATGTAATAGAGTATACAAGATTTGATAAGGATTTAAGAACAGTTAAATTCAATAAACCTTTATTAATTGAAGTATATATTTAGTTAATTAATCTCCGATTAAAAAATATTAATGTTAGTTTAATATAATACATTTTTCTCCTCCTACTGTTAACAGCAGTATCTATTTATAATATATTTGGTAGTATGATGCACTCATACATTTGACAACCTCACAAGCTGCAATTAAAGCAAAGAATAATTAATAAATATAAAAATTAAGTTGAAACATACTTAATTTTTTATTGATTGATTTGTTGCAAATGTGCTACAATATATATGAGGTAATAATTATGAAGAATATAGAAAATGAAATTATAAGTAATGAAGAGTTTGATTTAATATGTGAATATATAAAATTAAGGAATGAAACTAACATTAGTCAATCAGAATTAGCAAGAAGAGTAGGTATAGCTAGATCAACAATAGCTAGAATGGAAAGAAACTTACACTCGATATCACTAGGAACTTTTGTTAAGTTATTAGAAGCAATGAATTATAAATTGGAAATAGTCAAAAAGGAAAAATAACATTAAACTGTTACAAATTGTAACAATTTAAAATTGGTTTATAAAAATGAAAGGAGTGAATATAATGGAACAAATAGAAGTAAAAGGATTATCAGTCAATATTACAGGAATTGAAGATAATGATTATATTTCATTGACAGATTTAGCAAGAATTAAAAATTCAAAAGAACCTAAAGATGTGGTTAAAAACTGGATGAGGTCTAGATCAACTCTTGAGTTTTTAGGATTATGGGAAAAGATGAATAATCCTGAATTTAAGGGGGTCGATTTCGAACCCCTACTATCAGAAACAGGTAAAAATTCATTTACAATGTCTCCTACAAGATGGGTTAGTGAATTTAATGCAATAGGTATTAAAACAAAACCCACAAAAAATGGAGGAACATTTGCTCATAGGGATATCGCTCTTGAATTTGCTTCTTGGATATCTCCTGAAATAAAATTGTATATTATAAAAGAATTTCAAAGATTAAAAATTCAAGAATCAGAGCAATTAGAATGGCATGGTAAACGAATGCTAACAAAGCTAAATTATTTAATTCATACTGATGCAATCAAAGAATATCTACTACCAATTGAACTAACTAAAGACCAAATAAATTATGTTTATGCATCAGAAGCAGATATTCTAAATGTAGCATTATTTGGAAAAAGTGCTAAAGATTGGCATGATGATAATCCAAATAAGAAGGGTAATATAAGAGATTATGCATCAACACTTGAATTAGCTATATTATCTAATCTTGAATTTCAAAATGCTAAATTAATTGAACAAGGTCTTAATAAAAAAGAAAGATTAATATTATTAAATAAAGAAGCAAATAGAGAAAAGGAACTATTCAATAAGAATAAAGAAAAAGCAATATATAAATTAGAGAACAAATAAAGCACAATAAGTTGTTTTAGTCTTAATCGGCCCTAACTTGCCTATAGTACAAGCTGCAATTAAAGCAAAGAATAACTAATATAAATAATTAAAAGACTAGTTAATGAAGTGAACCCTATTTTGGGCACTTTAAAAAAGAGGTCAGGGAAATAAATCCTGACCTCTTTTTTTATGTGTCTCCCAAATGGAATGCACTACAATTAAATGATTCCTTTTTTATATACAACTAGTTTTTTACTTTTGTAAGTATTTAGATAAACCTAATTTATCAATTGCGGTAATTGCTTCATCACGGTTTTCGTTATCCTCAAATTTAACCATTACTATTGTTTTTCCTAATTCAAATAGAAAACCATTTTCCATACCAGTAGATCTATCCCATTCACACATAAGGCCTTCTTTATATTGTAAATGATTATCTTTTCCAATTCCACAATATAATTTAAACCATGCATTAACATCGGATTGGTTTTTAAACTCTGTATATGAAGCTCTAATTTCACTATCAAGACCATATTCATCTTTAAGATCTTTTTTTGCAGTAAGAGTTTTTCCAAATTTTTTATATTGCTTATTCATTTCAGTTGAATCAGTAACTTTATATCCTAATGACTCAAAAGTACTAGTAAATTTTTTCGAATCTACATCTGAAGACATTAATAAATCTGGTATAAAAATATATCCAAGAACACCTAGTGCTATTACAGTTAATAATATAATTGGTATTATTAACTTATTGAATCCTTTTTTAGCAGGTGTTGGTTGTAGTATTGGTTGTTCTACAACTGGTTGTGTTGGATCTACTGTT
>JAEEGJ010029842.1_pt1 | contig 10722 bp, 6 predicted proteins | sample 8958761 | NCBI WGS metagenome assembly JAEEGJ01 (sample SAMN16246546, study PRJNA631951) | gut metagenome | biome: gut microbiome; feature: rumen; material: RS-attached | host: Bos | place: Iran: Karaj | collected 2018-10
CCACACTATCCCAACTCTTACGAGCCTCGTCACGTTCTTTTTCGCGCTGTTCCAACTTAGCTTGATAGTTGTAGCTATTCACCACATTGAACGTCTTCTGCTTTAAGATTTCTCCACGCTGATTAATCAATGTGAGGTAAATCAGATGACGCTCACCACGGTCTATTCCAATGATATTCACATCAGGATTGTCTTTCAGATAGTTCAGCACATTCTCATTGATATACTCATTACCCTCTGCATTGACATTGAAGGTAAGGGGGACATGGAAAAAGTATTCCTGCCTGGTATATCTGCGGTCTTTGATGATCTCGTGGGTGACATCCTTCACGATGACCTGATCCATATACTGCTTTTCTGCTGCTGTCAGTTCGCTTTCATTCTTCTTGCCATTATAGAACTGATATAGGCTACGATAGATAGATTCCGGTATCGGCATTCCACTCTTATCCCTACGATTGAGCATCTTTGAACCCATTTTATGCGATACAGGTTTCTTGATGCTTTGAGGGCGGCAGAATAACTCCGCCTGGCCATTCAGTTTCAGCACCAGATTGCTGAGATTCTCGTCAGTAAAGAGATTCTCCCAATAGAGCGTATGTAGATTCTTACGGCCATGAGCACCTTCTGCGTAATCCTTATTATATAGCTGGAAGAGATACAACTGGCCAGTATTTATCCAGTCGTTGATTTGCCTGACAGGGATATCAGAGAATGAAATCTTATATGCCTGATTGGCTATATCACGATAGAAGCCAGCGATATCTTCATACGCCTTTGTATCAGCAAACTGGAAATTGAACTTACTCCAGTCTGGATGACGATTAATCCCATCCTTATAGAAATCGATCAGATCATGCAGGTCAGCAAGTTTGAAATTGGGCGAACCTTTCTTAAAGGTCTCTTCCTCCTTGATCCTCAATATATGTCTGGACGGATTAAAAGTATCAAGCCCTTTCTTGGAGAAGAACACCTTTGGCAACATCTTGTTGGGACCAGGTATCAATTTATACACCATCTTGCGGTAATGGCTTTCATCCGCTGACCATTTCTGATTTAGGTTAGGCATATTCTGGGCATTCATGATTCCCAGATAGGATAAGCCGTCTTTGAAAAGCAGAATGGCCTTATTGGCTCTTTCCTTGTTCTGGTCCCATCCGTCAGCTAAAGAGGGAGTTTCAAAGTTCAGTTTGAACTTCTTGACATCAGAAGGCTTTTGAGTGAGATAATTTCTTACCTTATTATATAACAAGAAGAGCGTATCAAGTTCCTCATAGAGAGGGATAAACTCATTATAGAAAAGCTTATCAACCTCGTACTCTTCTGGCACTACAAGAACGGAGCACTTATGACAGAGTTCCATAAAGGCATCCAATAGGCTTTTTACAACTTCCGTACCCATTGGGTTGTTCAGGAACTTATGCTTTTCATCATTATCACACCACATGATAAACTGTACCCAATGACCATTGATGGCATTTATGATTTGTTCAAGGTCAGAAAAATAGAGAGAAAAACGGAATTCGTCATCAAAGCACAAATCTGACAGGCAGTATGCTTTGCGGGAGAGAAAAGCATCAATCTTTTTCTTGTTCTTTGCAACAGAGATGTCACCATATAGTTCTATCGCTCTTTCTTTCAGCTTTTCTTCGATATAACTCCATTTTCCAAATACTTTCTGCGATACTTCTGACAACTTGTTTGCCGCGATGCAGATACCATCAGGACGATAAATATCTATCACCTGCAGTAATACAGATAAGCTACTTACGACATTTACATCTTTACCATCTATTTCGCAAGAGAACATGTGGTGCTGGAATTGACAAATAGAAGTCTTCAGCTCTTCATCTGTTTTTATCTGTTCAGGTATATAGGATAATGTCTCGCGGTCAGACAATATCTGCTTAAATAGCGGAATCATTGTCAAAGCCTTCCTAGGACCTGCCAATTCTTTATGCTGCTGACGATAGAGATTTGAGAATTCGTTGATACCACGAAATTTCTGCTTACCCTCTTCACTCACACCGCCAATCACACGGTTAAAGAAATCGATGCCGTCCTGTGTTAGAAGAGAGTTATAGAAATCGAGCGAGAAAATATCGTCGATCATCACGCCCTCTAAGAAAGGCAGCATCTCTTCTGATGCCTGTTGGATAACCTCAGGACAAGTGTTCTTGATAGTGTAATACACCTCCAGATTGGAAAGAAATTTAGGAAAGTTATCGTGTACCAATCTATAAGGTACCCCCGTACTGATGGCATCAGGACTATAGATATTATTCCTGTTTTCCTGGAAACCAATGAAATAAGATGCAAAACCATGGAATGATTTCAATGCCTCATCGTCACTATATTCTGGCAAGACTGAGGTAATCAGATCGCTGGGTGTAGCAGCTGTCAGTTCCTTGAAATGTTTGAAATCCTTGATGGCTGCTGCTATCTGTTTGCGCATCATCGTCTGTTCTGCTTCAAGGCGTTTCTTGGCTTCATCGCTCTTTGTCTTTTGATAGTCCTCAATGGCTTCTTTAAGGGGATTCCAGTCAAGATGTATATTCTTCATGGATTCGCGGATGCAGACCTTATGGTAATCGTCAATGAGTTTCTTGACTACTGGATAATCAACAGCTTTATTCTCATCATTTTCCAACACTTTATTCTTATCGATCCATTCCTGAGTTTTCCCAATGGGTCTAAGTTCAAAGCGCAGTGTCTTTGATACAGGATAGATTCCGATAAATTGTTTCAGGTTCTTCATATGCCTTTTATTTTTAAGTTTGTGCAAAGATAAGAACTTTTTCTTAATTCACCAAATTATTCTCCATCATTTTTCCAATCTGTGGAAAGGCAGAGAAAATACAAAAAAGTGCTAAAAATCTACGATTTTAGCAGAAAATGGTTCCTTATGTGTGGAGTTATCAGAATTTATGTGTATATTTGCCATTGATAAACAGAAAATTGTTATGGGAATAAAAAGAAACAAATTAGCAGAGCCTCAGTGGGATTTTCTGGACTATGCCGAAATAAGTAAAGAGGACTTGTTTTCTGCCGAACGTTGGGGGAAAACCGTTGATTGGTATATCATCCTAAATCAGGTAGAGAAAACACGGAATGCCAGTCAGATGATAGACATTAAAATCTATCCTTCGTCATTATTCCTCACCGCCATAGACCTATTTGAGGCCAATCTTCTTATGGTGGACGACCTATTCTATCACCTCACGGGCATTAGAATGACTGAGACTAAGATTTATTTTGAGGAAGTGCGGAACAAGCTGGGCTTTTGGAATATGGACAGTTATAAGGTATTAAATCAGATATGCGAGGAGCTCCTGCAAGCAAATGTCCCGTTGGTACGATGCCTCAAACAGAAGCCTATGTGGGACATTTCTCTTAAAGTGATTGAAAAAAGCCCTATGTCAGCTGCCTGGATAGGCTCAGCCCCCATCTATCCAGACCCTATTCCAGGAGGGAGCGCATATGAGTATGCGCGCGAATGCTATGAGACGGCTGAGATAGACCAGGAGGCTTTGGCCACTCAGATTGCTCATATTCATGATCTTATACGACACTATCACTTTTATCTCTGGGGTATTTACGGGAAATTCACTGACTTCTCCCGTTTGTTGGAGCAATTCTGTCAAAGCGAAAAAGCCCAAACGGAGTATATAGAACCATGGCGGCACGACTTCGATGGAACGCGTGACAGCCTAATTGCCAAAATGGAAAAAGACCCGAAACTTGGTCCATGGGTGAACAAATACGACCATCTCCCCAAAGTGGAAGATATTCAGAATCAACTGTTTTTTGACGATAAAGGCTCCTCTTCGCCTGCGAACGAGGAAGAGTGCTACAACACCGACAACTGGATATCGATCCTTACCGTCGCTGCTGTCCTGCAGGAATACGACGAGCAACATGCGACTGACACCGCGACCAACAAGGATGACGATGAAATCCTTCTGACGAAGCTATCTATGTTCTTTAAAGACGAAAAAATAGCCAAACGGTTTTTGGACGCAGCCCGAACGATGGAAGACAGACAGATCATTGCCTTATTGAAGCATTATAAGAAATACGGTAATTGTACTGATACATCGAAAGCTTTGTGGTATGTACTTAATGAAGCAGGAGTGTACACTGCAGGATACTCAAATTGGAGCGCACAGATTTAACCATATTGTATCTAATCTGTACAAACAAAACGATGGGAATTGGCCTGTGCCAACTCCCTTTTTTATGCCTGACTGGATTGAAAATGGACTAAAACTGGATTAATATTTGATTGTTGAAAAACAGTCCTTTTTTCGTATCCAACCTTCCATCTAAACGCCGTACATTTGCAGCGAACATCACGAATTGGTGAAACCAGGTCAAAGTCTGTGATTGCTCATGTCGATCTCATAAAAGAGTCATATTGAAGTCATATTCAACTCTAATTGAACTCTAATTGAAGTCATAATGAACTCTAATCGGACGCTAATTGACCGTAGTCTCCAAGGGTAGGATTATTATTCTTTCTAAACACATTAAAATTATGAAAGAAATTACTGTAAAGGTAGACGGCTCCTCTAACCGTCATGTGAAAAACCCGAAGACCACTGCACAGACATTGCAGCGTGTCTTGGTAAAGGCAGTAGGCACGATCTACGCCGTGTTGAAGTTCATTTGCAACCACTCTTTCGAGGGTGTCAGCAATGGCTTCGAGTGTATGAACAAGTTCAAGAAGGTCAACTTGAAGTACCTTCGCGAACGTGCGGCAACGCTTCAGAACTCGGGACAGAGTCTGTACCAGTTTTACCAGTTCATGCCGCTTGAGAGCGACAAGTGGACTCCCTTTGCCGCCATTATCTCTCAGGGCCATCTGCCTGAGGTATCGGTGAGCATCGATGCCGAAGGCGGACACAAGGCTTATGTCAATTCGCCCAGCCGTACCTATGCCGACTTTGTGAACGCATGGGGTCTGCAGCGTGGTGACCAGGTGACGTTCGTGACCGTACAGAAGCTCAATGGCAAGTATGAAGCGGCGTCTGCCCGCATCCTGCTCAATCCTCGTAATGCTGACGGCAGCGGTGCGCCCATGTCGACTGAGATCGTGAACAGCGAGGGCGAGTTTCCCTGCTCCAACTGGAAGAACCACCTGAACTTCTCCTCCTTTGAGTTCGACACCGACCACTTCAACTTTGTGTTGGGACGCGGTGGCGACGTGGTAGCGGCAGGCATCATCGTCAGTCGCAAGGATCGAAGCGGCGGCTGGTTCCGCAGCAACTGCCAGTTAGTGCTCAACGAGGCTGGTTTTGGCTCAGACTTGTGTAGCCTTGCGAAGGCTGTCGAGCTTAGCTATGTAACATCTGATATTGACGTGGAGTCTGAGTTCTACCTCAACAACGCAGGTGGAGGCGGCACAGGTTCTACCGAAGATGTCACTCCTGGAGGTGGCAGCGGCGGTGTAACACCCGGTCAGCCCAGCTACAACACCTCAGCCACTATCAATGGTGTCAACCAAAGTATTGCAGGCGGCAGCGTGAATGCCACGGCTCCTGTTACCTCTGTCGTTGTAGGCGGCAGCAACCTCAGCGACGTGGTCTTCACAGCGAAGATCGACGGCACAGGCGATGCCATCAACCCCACCAGCCACGATGCCAACGGTGCGACATTCAGCGGATTGAACGTAGAAGCCAGCCACAGCCTTGTGGTTTACCGTGATGGAACCGTATGGTTCACCATCACTGCCTATCCTCCAAGTGGCGATGAACCGTTTGATGATGGAAATTAACAGAGCAGACCCACCCCCTTGCCCCCCTCATTCCCCCGAAGGGGGAAGACGGGGGGAGTGGGAACCTTGAACCAAGACCCCCTCTAACTCCCCCTCTAGGGGGAGGAAGGGGGTTTGGTGTTTAAAACGAAATAGGGCTTCCGCCCTATCCTAAATTATGTCGCCCCGTTGGGGCTATCAAAATGGTCAATGATCAATAATCAATGATCAATAATCAATGGTCAATAATCAATAATCAATAGTCAATGGTCAATTAATCCAGAGGGGATGTTAGCCCATAACAACATCAAGTACCATCATGAGAACGAATCCGATTGCAAAACCTATGGTGCTTAGATTGCTGTGCTTTCCTGCGGAGGCTTCGGGTATCAGTTCTTCAATCACCACATAGAACATTGCTCCTGCTGCAAAGGAGAGCATGTATGGTAGGACGGGCATCAGCAGGGATGCTAACAGCAAAACAGCGACTGCTCCGACCGGCTCTACGGCTCCACTTAAGGACCCAAGAAGGAAGGACCGCCAACGGCTGTTGCCTGCTGCTCGCATGGGCATGGAGATAATGGCTCCTTCGGGGATATTCTGTATGGCAATTCCGATAGAAACAGCCACAGCACTGGCTAAAGAGATATGAGCCGAGCCGTTTTCTGCTCCTGCGAAGACCACACCTACTGCCATTCCTTCGGGCAGGTTGTGAATGGTGACGGCGAGTGCCAGCATGGCTGTCTTCGACAGGTGTGCGCGCATTCCTTCGGGTTTGTCTGTTCCGATGTGGAGGTGTGGTGTCAGTTCGTCAATGAGCAGGAGGAAGCCCATACCCAACAGGAAGCCTGCGGCAGCTGGCCATACTGACCATGCTCCCCTTTCGGCCTCCATCTGCATCGCAGGTATCAAGAGCGACCAAACGGATGCTGCGACCATAACGCCTGAGGCGAAACCAAGCAGGGCCTTCTGCAATCGCTGGGACATCTGATTCTTCATCAGGAAAACGAAGGCAGAGCCTAACATTGTGCCTAAAAGGGGTATGAATAAACCCAAGAGAATTGTTTGCATATAGCAGCTCAATTTGACTGAAATTCTATGATTGCGCTGACTTCATTGCCAATTGATAGAGCTACGATATACGTTCCATCCTGTTCGTAGAGGGTAGGAATGAGTTGATCGGCGAGTTTGGCGGCAACTCGGTGTTCGACTCTCAGTCCCCTCACCTCAAAGTCTTCGGGTAACAGCTCCATTGCCACTCGTACATAATTGGCATTGTTCATGTGCTTGTTGTAGTCGATATCGGCACGTAGCACACGGATAGGCTCAAGGGTCTTTCCTCCTTCTTTTGGCAGGATGATGCGACGATCTTGGTAGTTCAGTTCTAATTGTGGGTCGAGGTGCATGGAGTCTAAGGTCGCCTCGTCGATACGTTTCAGCTTGCCATCGGACTTATCGACAAATGCTCCCATGCTCCATGTCCGATAGCATGGTTTCCCTTCTGCATCGTAGATGAAGGTGTTGCGGAATCCGAACATGGGTTTCATACCATAAACGGATGTCGTCACCGTCAGTTCTTCCTTATATGATGGTACTCGTATGATTTCCACTTGACGCGACACGAGCAACTGTGCCATATTCTGTACGGTGAAATACTGCTTGATTCCTGGCTCGGAGTCAATCCACATCTCTGAGCAATCCTGCATCATCTGGAGGGCAGAATAGAGTTTCAGCCGTCCTTCGCTATCGCAGGTGCTCGTTGTTACCTTATACTTTAAACTATACATTTTGACTTGTAAATTCGTTTCGGACTGCAAATTTAGTCTTTTTTAGGCAGAAAAACTCAAAAAACATATAAGTTTACGCTCATACTGATGTGTTTTAGAGTTTTTTTAGTAATTTTGCAACAACAAAAATTCCAAACAATCAATTACCATGAATAGAATTAAGATTGCAACATTTCTTGCCTCTGTCATGATGGCACTTTCGGTTTCTTCCTTTGCTCAGGTGGAAAACGGTTACAAACAATTCAAAGTAGAAGAGGGCTTTGAGGATAATGGTTTTCAATGGTTCCGCGATGCTCAGCTGCTGTGTGCAGGAAACAAGGAGAAGAGCAACGCTATGACAATTGGCTGGGGAGGCATTGGGACGCTGTGGGGAAAAACAGCCCTGACGGTGTATGTTGCCGAGAAGCGCTACACGAAGAAGTTTATGGATGAAGCTGAGTATTTCACGGTGCTGACCTTCGATGTCAAGGACAGCAAGGTGCTGAACTATATGGGAACCAAAAGTGGACGCGACGGCGACAAGGCGCAGGCTCTTGGGCTTCATACCGCCTACACGGCTAACGGAACGCCTTACTACACGGAGGCTACGATGGTCATTGAGTGCAAGACGATGTATGCAGCTCCTTTTGACCCGAAATACTTCAAGAGTAACGTTCCGAAACAGATGTATGCCAACTTCCCTGCAGGAATTCATAGCATGTACATAGGCGAAGTGGTCAATGCATGGAAGAAGTAAAGCTAAGGGCTGTAGAGCTGTAGAACTGTAGATCTGTAGAACTGTAGAGCTGTAGAACTGTAGAGCTGTAGAAAGGTTAAGAATAATTATACCAAATCAAATTAATAACAACCATGAAGACAATTGTAATTGCTATTTTAGCAGCTTTGCTGATGTGTACTCCCAGCATGGCTCAAAAGAAGGGAAAGGTCAATTCCCTTGAAGTTTCGTTCAACTATCAAAAGCAGCCAGGTGCAGGCTCCAACCAATATGCCATCTGGATAGAGAACGAAAAGGGTGAGTTTGTAAAGACACTCTTCGTCACCGCTTACACATCGAAAGGACGTGCTCGGGGTGGAGAGAAGGCGCAACGAGGCTATATCGTACGACCCACATGTGTGCCAACATGGGTGAAGACCTCAAAGGCAGAAGAAAAGACCGACGAGCAACTGGATGCTGTCACTGGAGCTACACCTCAAAACAGCGGCATACAGACACTCACATGGGATTTCACAGACGAACAGGGTAAGACGGTAGCGCAAGGAACTTATAAGGTAAAAGTAGAAGCCACACTGTACTTCGAAAGCGATATCATCTACACTGGGACCTTCTCTTCGAAGGATAAACCAGGCAACATCGTTCTTACGTCAGAACTCACCAAGCCCGACGAGCAGCATAAGAATATGGTGACAGACGTGAAAGCCGTGCTGAAATAAAAAGAAGGTTCAAAGGTCAGATGGAAGGGCTAAGAGCTAAGAACTAAGAGCTGTAGAACTAAGACAAACTCCTCCACCATAAATGGTTCCCCTCCTCTAGCTTAGAGGAGGAGCTATAAAAAGGCTCTCCCCCTATAATAGGGGGACCGAGCGAAATCGTAGCTCGGTTTGCGACGACGGAAGGTTTATCTTCCCAAAGGAGGACTCAAAGAGTCTTTTAGGTTTATCTTCCCAAAGGAGTGAAACGAAGTGTACTTTTACCCCGAAGGGGGAGGGAGTATGAAAACCTTGAACTTTGAACTTTGAAACTATAAACTATTTGACGTATGAAGAACTATTTTTCTTTGATGGTAGCTACATTGCTGAGCGCCAATGCTATGACGCTCCAAGCACAGCAGTTAACACTTCGACTCGACAAAGCCGAAACAGAAGTAAGTCCAATGCTTTATGGTCTCATGACCGAAGAAATCAACTATGCCTATGAAGGTGGTCTCTACACCCAGTTGATTGCCAACCCGTCGTTTGCCGACATGTTCAATCCAAGAGGCGGACAACGTGGAGGACGAAATGCCAATCAACCTCGCAGTACGGTGCGGCCAGACCGCTGGCAGCTCACAGACTCAATCAAAGTGCGTGTGCGACAGAATCGGCAAGGAGGCATCAACGATGCCAACCCGACATCGCTCATCGTGAATTGCGAACAGGCAGGCTTGGGAATTATCAGCGAAGGTTATTGGGGATTCCCCATCAAGAAGAACACAACCTTCAACGGGGCACTCTATGTGAGACAGCCTGCTGCGGGTAATAACCAAAACGCGACATCTACTCCTGTGAAATCTCTGACAATCGCATTGAAGAGTGCTGACGGAAACACAAATTATGCGGAAACAAAGGTAAGCGGCTTCTCAAACGGATGGAAACGGTTGGACTTTCAGTTGACCACATCAGCCACTCAGGCAGACACAAAAGATGCACGCCTGTATATCATCGCCAATGAAGCAGGTAGCATCGAGTTAACACGTGTGACACTCTTTGCTCCTAGCTATAAAAACCGTAAGAACGGTCTGCGCATAGACCTGATGGAAATGATGGCGGAAATGCAACCTAAGTTTGTCCGATTCCCTGGAGGCAACTACTTGGAAGGTAATAACTTCGCCAACCGATTCGATTGGAAACAGACAATCGGCAACCCAGACGAGCGTCCAGGTCACCAAAGTCCTTGGGGCTATCGCTCAACTGACGGGTTGGGATTGCTTGAGTTCTGTCAGTGGGCAGAGGATACAGGTGGCGAGCCTGTAGTGGGAGTCTTTGCAGGCTATGTGCTGAACGGCGACCATCTGGATGGCGACTATATCAAGCCTTTCATCCAAGATGCTTTGGACGAGATAGAATACATCATGGGTGACGCATCGACCAAATGGGGAGCCGTACGTGCTCGTGACGGTCATCCTCAACCCTTCCCTCTTCACTATGTAGAGATTGGAAACGAAGACTTTTTCGACCGCAGCGGAAGCTATCCCAACCGATTCAAGATGTTCTACGACGCCATCAAGGCACGCTACCCTCAACTGCAGATTATATCAACGGTGGGATATGATGCCTTGAAGTCGAACGCCATTCCTAACCCTGTGGTGGATGTAATCGATGAGCACTACTACCGTAATGCAAATGACATGTACCGCAATGCCTTCCAGTATGACCGCTATGACCGCAAGGGTCCGAAGATTTTCTGTGGAGAATGGGCCACTC
>JAEEGJ010029844.1_pt1 | contig 10721 bp, 8 predicted proteins | sample 8958761 | NCBI WGS metagenome assembly JAEEGJ01 (sample SAMN16246546, study PRJNA631951) | gut metagenome | biome: gut microbiome; feature: rumen; material: RS-attached | host: Bos | place: Iran: Karaj | collected 2018-10
TGGGGATTGTAACCGAAGTCAGTCCGCTGCAACCAGAAAATGCACCGCCAGCAATCTGTTGTATTCCATTAGGTATAGTATATGTCGTAGCATATCCACAAGGGAAATAAGCAAAACTATTTGCATTATAAACAGGACTTGTCAGTCCGCTGCAATTGTAAAACGCTCTGTCTCCAATGCTTGTAACAGAATTGGGGATTGTAACCGATGTCAGTCCGCTGCAACCATAAAATGAATAATTGCCAATACTTGTAACAGAATTGGGAATTGTCAATGTTCCGTTTCCTCTCAAACCATAGAATGCATAATCAGGGATAATGGTCACTCCATTTCCTATATTTATTGTTGCATTGGCATTATTTGAAAAAACACGAGATGAAGAACTGCCCATACTTGTACAGTTGGTTGCGTTGAAATTAATAGTTGTTAATGAAGAGATTCCGTAAAATGCCCCTCCGGAAATATTCGTTACATTTTCACCTATATTTAATGTTGTCAGCGACGTACAATCTCTAAACGGTTCATATCCATCTCCTATTCCACCAAAATCTGTACAATTTGTTGCATTAAAGTTTATTGTAGTTAAGTTGCGGCAGTTGTAAAATGCAAAAGAGCCAATGCTCGTAACAGATTCGGGAATTGTTACCTCTGTAAAGGAAGAACCAGAAGAACCAGAAGAACCACAAAAAGCACACCCGTCAATGCTTGTGACAGAATATGCTATTCCATTGTGTATAACCGATGTTGGAATAACAAGAGTACCTGTTGGATATGTATAACCGATATACGCATTATAATAGCCATCACTGGCATTAGGATATGTAACCTTCACAGTATAAGGTTCTGTACTTGATGTAATTTTGTAGTATAGTGTTTGTCCGCTTTCGCACACTGCGGAAAAGTCATAGTTGTTGGCAGCAAAAGCAGAAATGCCACTTAGGATGGCGAGGATGAGGGATAATACTAATTTTTTCATGATATTAAAATTTTTAATTGTTGTTAATTATTAAAAAGGATTTCAAAGAAAGTTTACTTATTTATTCCTATTTGAAATAAAATCAAAATACTTACCATAAAAATAGAGATACTTTAAAAGAATACTTGATATGATACATATAATCTGCAACACAATAGGTACAATTCCGATACAAATGCTAGATTCGCAAATAATTTCACAAATTGCACATATCTTCATGATAGTCAATATTAATATTCCAAATTGAGCCGACACAAACAGCCAATAGAAAATATTGTAATAATCAGGAAGAAAATCTTTTCTATTTTTCTTTAATGGATTATTGTAAGTTGTATCAAAGCCACATTTCTCCCTAATTCTTGTTATAACAATATTGTCTCGTCGTTGCGAACATCCTAGGTGCGAACAAATACAAGCCAAAAATAGAAGAATTGCAGACACAACAATGGAGAGCAAAAAGAAAATATCGACACTAAAAATATCGTGGTTATTATATTTATATGGTGGAGTAAATGCATATACATATCCTAAAGCACCAAACAACGCCAATAATGCCACTACAAATGAAATGAATGAGGATGTGTGGGCATTGTTGTTAATGGCATATTGCTCATGCAATTGCTTTTCCAGTTCCCACGCTTTTCCGGCATCTGTTTGTGCGAATGATGCGCTTTGTTCTACATTAGCTGACGGAGCATTCGGTACATGCTCTCCATCAACCTTTTGTTTTACACTCAAATTCTCATTATTGCCACACGGCAATGTTACTACTTGTTCTACAGACATACTCATAATTGTTTTGGTATTTAATATTAATCTTTTCTGCGTTGCAAATTTCTGCTAATTATTTAACTATTAAAAAGTTCTTGTTGGTTCTTGTTTCATAAGGCTCTTTTGCAAATCGGGAGTTCGGTGCGTAAAAAAATCGTGAACTTTTAATTCGTATCTGAGGTTCTGGACTACCTGTCGTAACAAATAAGAAAGCCCACGATTGCTCGTGAGCGTTTCTTGCTTTCGATTGTTACGACACTGAAATGGTCCAGATTCCAGATACTACCTAAAAGCAAAAACGCCTTTATGTTTATATTTCAATTAGTTAAATCTCTGTTATCTCTGTTTCGTAGTTAAAAATTTTGGTTAGACATTCAGTTTGTAATCACAAGGGCAAAGATAATTAGAAAAGGGACTTAATCAAAAAATATATGAAATAATTTTTGTAAAATCAACTTTTATGTTTATTTTTGCGTTGTTATTTATCATAAATAGGTTCATGAAAACCAATAAAATAATGGATGAAATTCGTTGGACTATGAGTCCCGAAATGAAAAAGCAGATGGAACTGTCGGTTGCCATCGCCAACTGCGTATATGAAATATTGGATGAACAGGGAATGTCACAGAAGGACTTTGCCAGAATTTTAGGCAAAACGGAAACCGAAGTAAGCAGATGGCTTTCCGGTACTCATAACTTGACCGTGGCAACTATCGCAAAAATGTCGGCGGCACTTGGTGTGGACATTATAAAGGTCGTAAGACGAAGCAAGATGTCAAAAGTGCCTTGTGTGAATTAAATAAGAAACTTGTAATTGCAAGGTCAGAAAATAATCTTACCTTTGTGACAACAAAATTAAAAGAATGATAAACGAAATAATTGAGACGATAACAAGGGGCTAAAAGGCTAAAAGGCAAGCAGAAGACCGGTCGAGCAGTCTGGCTGTTAGCCTGTAGGACTGCAAGACTGTTAGACAGCAAACCTGCAAAAACGGGCGAAGCCCAGAGAAACGTAGAACATAGAAACAATTTTAAACTTAGAAACAAATAAAACTTATAAACTATGGCAAAAGATGGAAGCGGTTGCTTAGGAGCAACATTAATCGGAGGAGTAATTTTTGTAATACTTCTTATTTGTGGAATTTATGTATGGCGTTCGTACAACAAGATTGTGGAAGCAGACCAGGCTGTGAAGAAGCCGTGGGCAGATGTTCAGGCAGCATACCAGAAGCGTGCCGACCTCATCCCCAACTTGGTTGAAACCGTTAAGGGTTACGCAGTTCACGAGCAGGGAACTTTGACGGCTGTTATCGAAGCACGCAGCGCAGCAACATCAATCAATATCAACGCCGACGAACTCAACAACGAAACATTCGCTAAGTTCCAGGAAGCACAGGACAATGTATCAAGCACTTTGAGCCGCTTGCTTGCAGTACGCGAGGCTTATCCCGAACTGAAGGCCGATGCTCACTTCACGCAGTTAATGAACCAGTTGAAGGAAATTGAAGCCGAAATCGCCGCTAAGCGCGAAATCTTCAACGCAGCAGTACAGGATTACAATGTCCTTGTGATAAAGTTCCCGAAGAACTTGGTAGCAAAGATGTTCGGATTCGGCGAAAGGGCTTACTTCGAGGCTAGCCAGGCAGCACAGGAAGCACCGAAGGTACAGTTTTAATACAAACCGTCATTCCGCAAGTCTGAACAATAACGCGATACGGAACGGGGAGTGTAATATTGTTCGACTGTGCGGAATCCCCTTAAGTACACAAAAGGAGATTCCGCATAAACGAACTCACGAGGCTCGTACCTACGCCTGTTCGTTCAGTTTTGCGGAATGACATTAAAAAAGTAATAATTATGAGTAAAAACATTTTGTTATTAGCAGCCGCAGCAATGTTTATCCTGCTGTCGTGCAACAAATCAGCCGACAAAAAGGCAACAGACGAAAAGGAATCGGCACAGACCGAACAGGTCGCAGAAGAAAAAGGACAGGAAGTTCTTCTTGTCAAAAGCATTGAAAAAATTTATGACGGAGAATCTGCAGGTACAATCTATTTCAAGTACGACGACCAGAACCGCCTTATCAACCAGAAAGACGAATACGATGAATATACCGTATCATACGCTACCGACGAAATCAAGGTCAAAGAGGAATCTGCTACAACTACCTACAAATATTCGGATGGCAAGCTGACCACAGGTTGCATTGATATGGGGAAAGAAGGCAAGATTAATATCAAGTACAACTACGAAGGAGACAAGATTAGTTGGATAACCCGCGATTTCGGTCCAAACGCTGACCCATATTACACAAGCGAGGACATTATATACAAGTGGAAAGATAATTGCATGACCGAATATACTGTAGTATACAACACCAACGACATGGAAGAACCGCAATCGACTACGGAATTTGAATATACCGACATTAAAAATCCGTTTACAATCGATGTGTTTACAATCTTCTATTCCGCACCTGGCGTTTCGTCGTTTGGAAAAGATTTGGCATCGGAATATCTTCCCTCGAAGTCGCATTTCAGTGGCATTGTCGATGGTTGGGAAACGGAAGAGACTACTACCTTCGAATACAAAATCGATGATGCAACTGGCAGGATAACCGAGATAAAAATCAATGTTGAGAACGAAACCAATTACGACGGCGAAATCGAAAAGGATAATAGTATCCAGATTCTTAAACTTAACTACTAGTAAATGAATAAGATTTGTATCGCAACCATTGTGTTGACAATGGCATTTCTTGCTTCGTGCGGTGGCTCTAAGGAAAGTAAAACCGTGGAACAGCAAGTCGAGACAACCGACAGTATAGTCGAAGAAGTTGTTGAAGAACCGTCATTCCTTGTGAAAAGCATCGAAATAAATCAGGATGGTGCTGTAGATAGCAAGGTAACTTTTGAATATGACGAGCTTGACCGACTGATAAAGACCACAACCCGCCGTAATATCGGCACCGATGACGAGTGGATCATCGAATCGACTGTTAACTACGGCGACGGAGTCATAACCTGTGATGCTGGGATGAGAAAGTTGGAGCTTACCTTGGATGGCGAAGGCTATGTGAAGAAGTCGGAGTACTTTTTGGAAGACGAAGGCTTTGTGCAACGCTACAAGTACAAGTCGGGCAAGCTTAGCGAGTGCGTCGATGAAACGGACTGCGGCAACAGCTATTTGTGGGATGGCGGAAATGTAAATATAGTAAAGGTATTTTCTCCTGCCTGCGACGAGTCGTTCTCGTTCGACAGTGTTTTCTATAAGTATGGCGATGTTGACCGTCCCAACATTGATGTGCTGGCGTTTGCCGAAGAGGCAGGATTTCTCCCTGGTGCGACATCGGTTGCCCCGAAGGGAATGGTTTCCAAGTTTATGCCTATGGAAAGTAAGACAACTATTTATAGCGACGCTCACATGATAATGGCGAGCTCCAAATTAAAATATACCTACACTGTTGACGATTACCAGCGTGTAACCGGTATCGAATGCGGATATAATTATTACGACGGTGAAGAAGAGGAGTCGGGAACTTTTAGCGTGAAGATAAACTATTGATATCACATAAAATCATTTCACAAAACGTACAGACGCAAATTTTGCTTGAAACCTTGAACGTTAAACGTTGAACTTTGAACGTTGAACCCTTTGAACATTGAAACCAGAAACAGAGAAACCTAGAAACGGGCGCCAGCCCATAAAACGCCGAAGGCATAAAAACGTGAAACACAGAAACGGGTGCAGCCCTTTAGAATCCTCTAAACCTTCCCTCCTCTTCACAGAAATCTAAATTTCCAAATTCAGCCTTAATGCGTTCAATTTCGGCAAGATTCTTTTTGCAAAACAATTTATATTCATCCGACTGCGGATTCAACGGACGATGGTTTGATGCGGCTGTGATTTTTTCAATCCTTGCGATTACAGATTTTGTTTGCTCAGAGAATAATGCATCACCAAAGCGTTCCCAGATGTACTGCACCGCAGTTTCGGATGGGTGAACCATGTCGGCAGCGTAAAAACGATAGTCGCGCAGTTCGTCCATCATAATTTCGTAGGCAGGAAAATAATTTGTATTCTGGAATTTCGCATTCAGTTCGCTTATTGCAAGATGCAACGTTGATTTGCTAATCAGGTTCTGGTGCGCACCATCACGCCAATGGCGGATGGGACTTACAGTGAAAACAATGCGAAGTTTTGGATTGACATCTGCTATTTCTCCAATGCATTCCGTCCACGATTCAACAATTTCAGAAACATTCAGCAGTCGACGGTTGAAATGCTTTTCGGGTTGCTTGTGGCAGTTGCAGACAATTTTCCCAGTTCCAGCAAGTTCATAAACGTAAGCTGTACCGAAAGTTACAAACATAATGTCGGCCGTTTCGATTTCTTGTTTCAGCATTTGCAAAGCCGAATTTATGTTTTCGATGCAAACATTTTTGTCAACATTCGAAAAACGGCTATGAAAATCGAAACTGTTCCATGCTCCGCCCGACAAGAAAACATCAACATCGCCATATTTTCTGCCCGAAAGTGCATTTTTTATGCTTTTGCATATCGAAAGCGGATTATAAAGTATGCCAGTTGGGTTTACCGATGTGCGGATTTTTGTTGTGGCTAGCTTATTACCAATGTTTTCGGCAAAACACGAACCGATAAAAAGGCATTTGTTGTTGTGCGAAATGTCGAATGAAAATTTCGGGATGTCTATATTTGTTCTAAAGTCCATTTTATCTGTCTGCTCTTTGTGTTTTTCTCTTCTTTCTTGCTTCTTTATTTGAGTTTATATACGATGCAAGCCAGTATGTTATGCTTGTGCTTAAAATTCCAATTCCTGCTCCAGCAAGAACATCGCTTACCCAGTGTTTATTGTTGTATATACGCATAAATCCCACTCCCGTAGCCACAATATATCCTACAATTCCGACAACAGGATAATCCTTGAACTCGCGCCTCAGTATTTCGGCTCCAGTAAAGGCCGCTATGGTATGTCCCGAAGGAAAACTGAAGTGGTCACCATTGGGGCGCATCCTGTCAATTCCATATTTCATCGGCAGCGCAATTCCATACGCTATTATGTACGAAGCAGCGGTAAGGGTTGTAAGGTCGCGATATCCGTGCTTGCCTTTCAGTCCACAAAGATTCAGTCCGTATGTAGCGACCACAGGCAAACACACTACGTAATCCTCAAAAAAGATGTGCTTATGTCCGTTACGTTGCATTAGGTTGCGAAATTCAAGGTCAATGCTTGTATTCAGTTTTGGTGTAAATGCTATTGTGGCTCCTGCAGAAAAAAGCAAAACAGGTGCAATAAGCCCAGTGGCACGAAATTTATGTACGCTTACGTCGGTACAAGGTCTCCGCCAAGATTGGACGAATGCGCTTGGTTGTCTAATATTTGTTGTGTCCGAATTAATCTGCAAATCAGCGGCATTTAAAGTGCTGTCAACCATTATCGTATCGTTTTGCGCATTTGCTGCAAAACACACGAGAAGCAATAAAAATAGTATTATGAAGCACTTGTGCATATCAGATTGTTGCAAGATAAAAGTTTTTCCCCTTGAAATAAATGACGTACAGTTTGCCGTTTATGTATTTGCAGCACTTGCATTTGCAATCGCTGGCAAGCGGAAATTCGCGCTCGTCATCTACTTTGCCGTCAAGGTTGTATTCCACGATTTTGCTGTAGTTGCCTTCTGTGCCTTCTACAGTTGTAATTCCCTTGTCGTCAACCATAAAGGCATATATTGTCCTGCTCGATTCTGTGATTTTTGTTGCGCTTCCGTCCTTGCCGATTTCGAAAACCGAACCCGCTGCCGAAGCGTAAATTTTTCCACCGTAGGTATAAAACCTTGGCTGCGAAACGTATGTGTAAATCGAATTCATCACGTTGCCTTCGGCAGCCATATTCTCCGATTCGCGACGTGGCAGATCTATAATTTTTTGCAGAACAAACTCGTTGGATTTTTGCTTTACAAAAAGCATTAGGCTTGGAATATTGTCGGGTGTTTGTGCCCGTTCGTATTGCGATGCGCTGTTTGTAATTACAATGCTGTCGGAAAGGAAATACTGGAAATTTCCCTGTGGCACATTGGAAGCTATTCCGCCCTTGTCGTCAAACAAGATCTTGAAGTCATTACCATTATTGAAAATAGCAGCAGGAATTATCATGTATCCCATTGTATCCATCACTGGCAACGGATATGCGTACAATGCATTGGCATTGCTACCGCCGTAGCCAAGCAATGCAAGTGGTTGTATTGGTGTACTGTCGGTAAGCGGCTGACCGCTTATTTTCGACAAAAACTCAGCAAAATCGTGCGAAACCTCGTCAAAGCCAATGCTATTTATCATTCCAGAGCGAGTGTCGATTTGGTAGGCGCGAGTGCGGTCAATTATGCAAATAGCGCTGTCGTTTGCGCTTGCAATCTGCGATGGATTGTTGAGCATACATTCATCGTTTTCCTGAATTTTCAGTTCGGTAGGTTCTGGTGTACTGCAAGCTACGAGGAAAAATGCGAGCGAGAATATTATTATTTTCGATTTCATGACGTTATGTTGATTCTTGTGATGCAAAGGTATTACATATTTCTATAATGAAAAAAGAAATGAAGGGTATCATTTCTTTTTTCATCCTCGTCCAATATTATGCCGTTAGCATTTGTCTGGCAAATCAATTTTCATCAGTTGCCTCAAGAAAATAATCGCTTGCCTTAGCTTCTATAACTGCCTTAATTTTCTATTCGGCTTCCAATTCAATATCATTGACATTGTCGGGTAAATCCATACCAAACTTGATAGTAATTCGGTTCTTGTCGGGACTAGCTTCGTCGGTAGCAAGGAATGTCAGCTTGTCTGCCAGAATGCCTTGACCGATAAAGTATTCTCTCAAGTTCTTCTCGCGCATGCTATTCATCATCTTATACATACCTTCGATTTCCGAATTAGAATATAACTTCATTGCAGCTTCGGTTGTATTTCTAACATTTGCCCTATTCTTAGCGTATTCTATTAGCCTCGGGTCCTTGTCCTTTATCGCTTGAATTGCCTTATATTCCTCAACGGTAAGATCCTCACGATTCTTATCGTTTGCTTCAAGGAAATAATCCAGTTTCAATCTGAAAAGTGCAATCTGATTCAAATTGGTAGTCTTGTCAAGCGACTGAGTTATTGACATTTTTACATCAGGCTTACTTGAGATTATGTCTTTCAGTTCTTCCGACAATTTGTTAAGCTGCTGATAATTCTCAACGGTAAGGCTACGGTCGGTAATGTCCATGTACATATCCCTGAAGTTATCTACTCCACCTTCCTTCTTGAATGCATCAAACGGGCTTGTGGCAATCTTCACCATAAGGTTGCAGAAAGTCTTCCATATAATCTTTCCGATCTTGAACGTCGGGTCGTCGATGTTGCCAGTTACAGGCAGATCGATTGAAATCTTTTTGTTCCTGTCGGACAAAATGTACAGACCAGCCTTCAACGGGATGTTGCCGTACTCAGCCTTCACATCTTTGCGCTTCTTTTCAATCGTGCAGTTGAGAATGTTTAGTTCGTTGGAGCTATTAAGGTAATTGTTCGTGATTGTGCTTATACTCGACAAAGAAAGGATACCATCGCTAATTGGGTATGCCGTATAGTGTACACAATATGGCGACATGTCCTTCAACTTTATGTTTTTCAGGAAAATATTGAGCTTCATGTTCGAGAAGTTGGATAAAGAGCCATCGAACGAGCCTTTAAGTTCGCCCTTGTCGCCGACCTGTGCTTTCAGCTTTGCGTCGAACTGCGAAACAAGGTTCAGGTTGTTGGCACTTACATTGATGTTTGTTATTGGTAGTACAAACTTCTCAAGCAAGGAGTTGTCGGTATATACAATGCTGGAGTTATCAAGAGTGAACTTCTTGATTGTCAAATTCATATCACCGTCATCTGACTCTGATTTGTCCTCTTCTTCATCGGCACTATCTTCAATTAAAAGCTTGTCGATGTTGTCGTGCAGAGTGTCGTAGATAATGTATTCGGTCTTTATTCCATCGATTAGTATCTCGTTGAATGCAAAGAGGTTCTTTTCTGTATCAATCTTATCGATTCCAACCTTTATCTTGTTGGCTGTGATGACATCATTTTCTTCCAAATCCTTCAGTACGATATCGTTTATTTCAACATCACCACTTGCAATAATGTTCATTATATGCTCGGTTGAACCCTTGACAGAAATCTTGGATGTGAGTTTGCCGTCGAACGATGAAACATTCATGCTTTCCTTTAGATATGGGAAAACTGGTGCCAACGAGAAGTCCTCGAGGTCGATGTCGAGGTCGTATTTGCCGTTTTCCATTCCGTAAGCCACCTGCAGACCAAGTCTTCCGCCTTCGGCAAAGTCGAGGTTGATACCAACATCGGTATCTTCGCCGCTGAAGTAGATGTGCGGAATTTCGAGCTGCAAGTTGCCCATATCAAACTGACTGCCTATTGCAACATCGCGATAGTCAACTTCACCACCCTTCAGGGTAATGTCGTTCAAGTTGATAATCCAGTTGGTACTGTCCTCTTCCTCCGGTTCTTCCTCATCGGAAGCATAGAAGTCGATAAGGCTGTCGAAGTTAAACGCATCACCATCCTGTATAATCACTGCCTTGGGATTGATAAGGGTTATCTCGTTGAGCTTAACCTCGTTGCTGATGAGCTTGAACGGATTTATCTTCACGATAAGCGTATCGAACGAGCAGAACTCGTCCTTGTCGTTCAGTTCCATCATCGTCAATCCCATGATTTTCACCTTGCCGACAAACAGGTTGGTCCTTATCTTTTCGACCGTCACTGTACGTCCGCAAAGTTCCTTGCAGTGGTTGTTGATGTAACTCTTTGCAATAGGTCCTGCCGCGAAGTTTACAATTATGAGCAGAACTAGGATTACTCCTAATATTATGCACGGAATTTTTATGGCTTTCTTTACACCAGGTTTCATC
>JAEEGJ010029845.1_pt1 | contig 10720 bp, 5 predicted proteins | sample 8958761 | NCBI WGS metagenome assembly JAEEGJ01 (sample SAMN16246546, study PRJNA631951) | gut metagenome | biome: gut microbiome; feature: rumen; material: RS-attached | host: Bos | place: Iran: Karaj | collected 2018-10
CCATTCTGTTCCTCATCTCGTTCGCCGTTCGCGGACTGAGCCAGAGCATTGACTTCACCGGTGGTCGTAACTACGTGGTGACCCTCGACAAGGAGACTCCCGTTGAGACCGTTCGTCAGGCTATGGCCGGTGCTTTCATCAACACCATGGGTGAGAAGGCCAACCAGGAGGCTAACACCTCTGTCATCGCCCTGGGTACTGACGGCAAGACCGTTCGTATCTCTACCAACTGGGATATCGAGTCGAACAATCCTGAGGTCGACGACCAGGCAGAGACCATCCTCTTCAATACGCTGAAGAAGGCAGGCCTCGTCAGCCAGGAGAACGTGGAGCACTTCAAGAACCCCGATGTTCGTGAGGGTGGTTCCATTATCTCTTCTCAGAAAGTGGGTCCGTCGGTGGCTAAGGATATCACCTACGGCGCCATCATCAGCGTGCTGATCGCCCTGGTGGCCATCTTCCTCTACATCCTGCTCCGCTTCCGCAACCTCGCCTTCTCAGTGGGTGCCATCGTTGCGCTGGCTCTCGACGCTCTCGTGGTGCTCGGTCTCTACTCCGCCTTGTGGGGCATCGTTCCCATGTCGTTGGAGATCGACCAGGTGTTCATCGGTGCCATTCTGACGGTGATCGGTTACTCCATCAACGATAAGGTGGTGGTATTCGACCGTATCCGTGAGAATATCGGTCTCTATGGCAAGCGCGACCGTCAGCAGCTGTTCAACGATTCGCTGAACCAGACGCTGGCCCGTACCATCAATACCTCTGTGACGACGTTGATCGTGCTGCTCGCCATCTTCATCCTTGGCGGCGATTCGATTCGTTCGTTCTCCTTCGCCATGATCCTCGGTGTCATCTTCGGTACCCTGTCGTCGCTCTTCATCGCAGCTCCGGTAGCTTACCTGACCCTGGGTCGCACCATCAAGGAAGAGGGTGAGCCTGCCCCTGTTAAGGCCAAGAAGTAAGACTTACACCTTATTAATATATAAAAGGAAGCATCGCTTGAGGGCGGTGCTTCTTTTTGTTCGTATATCCTGAACCCTTAATAATGTTTAAAAAGTAAACTAGAATCGTCCAAGTTTAAGAAATAAACATTATCTTTGTATCATAAAACCAATAGCGATATGCAGATATGACTACTAATGATGAGCTCGACATTATCGCCCGCACCCGTTTAGAGGTGATGGGAGAGAGGGTTCCGACAGGCGAGAACCTGTTCCTGGCATGGGGTTATCCCACGGCTATCATCCTCGTACTGGAGTTTGCCGCTCTGATGTGGCTGAAAGAAGACTGGTGTGGCTGGCTTTGGGCGGGTATTCCCTTGATAGGCACACCGCTGATGATCTATTTCCTCAACGAAGACTATGAGCGTACACGTCATCGTACGCTCGACCAGAACGTTATCCTGCTCATGTGGGTGTTCATCGGCTTCACCTGCTGTGTAGGTGGCTTGGCCATGGGCTTTGCCAACGTTTACCGTCAGTGTCTCTTCCCCCTCATCGGTCTGATGTGCGGCATGGGCTGTTTCATGACAGGTATCATCCTCCATTTCCGGCCCAAGACCATCTGTGGCATCATCGCCTCCGCACTCTCCGCCGTGCCCCTCTTCTTCCAGGGCGAGCTCTGGCACTGGCAGCTCCTCATCACCGCTGTCATCGTCATCATCGCCCTCATCATTCCTGGGCACCTGTTCCGTCGCTACGTTAGAAAACAATACAAGGAATAATAAAAACCACGAATTATACTATAGATCTATGAGTAATTTCAAATTCCCAGTCATCAATCCGTTGCTCCACAGTGAGCTGCGACTGAAGATCATGGTTGCCCTCGACAGTCTCGAGAGTGCCGACTTTGTCTATCTGTGTCAGATAACCGACTCCACACGAGGTAACCTCAGTGTTCAGATCACAACCCTTAAAGAGGCCGGTTATCTTGAGGTGAGCAAGAGCGGCATCGGCCGTTTCTCCCGCACCGTCTGCCGGATTACCCATAAGGGCAGCCAGGCCCTCCATGCCTATGAGGAGGGTCTCCGTCGGATGTTCTCCGAGACCGTTCCTGCCCGTAACGATGAGCAGAAAGCTATATGACCAGGCTAATCCACTAAAAAAGCATAAATATTAATACATAAATAGAATGATTAAGACCAACAACAACTATCTGGTGCGGGCAGCCGTCGTGCTGCTCGCCCTGCTTGCGTCTGTCGGGGTGTGGGCGGATGACACGATGACATACGCTTCGGGTTCTACTTGGACCGACAATAGGCCTATCAATGCTCAGTATAAGTACTCGTTGTCACAACAGATTTATACTCCCGCCCAACTGGGCGACATCCCGTTTGGCATCAAGACCCTCGGTTTCTACAACAGCGTTAGCAATGCCGTCACCCGAAACGTGGAAATCTATATGGTGGAGACGGAGAAGAACGCTTTCGAAGCAGGAACCGACTGGGTTACAGTCACTGCGGCGGACTTGGTGTTCAGTGGCAATGTGACCTTCGTCTCCAGCGGGTGGAACACCATCACGCTTACTAAGACCTTCACCTATACGGCTACCAAGAATGTTGCTTTGGTGGTCAATGATAAGACAGGTGAGCAAATGTCGTCGAACTATCCCAAGTGTCGTGTCAATACGGGCTTGACTGATGTGCAGAGTAAGTATGCTATAAACAATGACGCGGCATACGATGCTACCAATCTGACAGAAGTCAATGGGTATGATAGATACAAAAGCGTGAATCAGTTGCGCATCGGCACCGACTCCCCGGCAAAGCCTAACTGGCCAGCCATCAGCAAAAGTTCCTCTACCACAGCCGTAGCGACATGGACGGGCGAGGGCGACAGCTGGAATTTGCAATACAAGCTGAAGTCGGCTTCTGCCTGGACGACGGTCAGCGGCCTTACCGAACAGAGCTATACCCTCACGGGACTCGAACCTGGGCAAGACTATCAGGTGCGGTTGCAAAAAGTCGTCGACGGGAAACTCTCGTTCTGGTCAAGTACCCGCGAGTTCAACGCATCGACGCTCAACAAACCGACAATGCTGGCCTGCAAGGCCTTTACCGCCAATAGTGTTACGCTGGGCTGGACGGAGAACGGAACGGCAGAGAAGTGGCAGATATGCCTTGACGGCAACGCGGCTAATCTTATCGACATTGACAGCAATCCCTACACGCTGACCGGCCTCACCGCCGGCGTGAAGCATACGGCGAAGGTGCGGGCTGTTAGCGGTTCCGAGGTCAGTCCCTGGAGCACGGAGATGGCTGTGGAGGCCACGGATAAAACAATCATCGGCTCCGGCGCGGCATACGAGGGCGAAACGATTCCCATACACTACGGAAACAAATATTCCCTGACAGAGGAAATCTACACCAAGGCTGAGCTGGGCAGCGAGGCGAAGATGATCAAGAGCATTGGGTTCTATGCTACTCAAGCCACGAGCTCTGCCAGCCGAAATGTGGATGTATATATGATGCAGGTGAGTGCGACATCCTTCACAGCGAATGGCTGGCTGTCGGTTACGGATGCTAACCGGGTATTCAGCGGATCGGTGAACTTCAGTCCCGGCGGCTGGATCAGCATCCCGCTTAGCGAGCCTTTCGAGTACGACGGTGTGAACAATGTTGCTGTTATCGTGGATGACAACACGGGTACGCTGAAATCGCTTAATTTCAGTATCTTCAACAGTACCAATAATGTGACGATTCACAAGGCGGGCGACAACAATATCAACCCGATTGGCCTGACGACCAGCACAAGCGGCAACCGATACGGATACAAGAACGTCATCTGCCTCGACATGGAGGCCCCCGTCTGCCGTCAGCCCAAGAACCTCCAGACAACCATCATCGGACCCAACAGCGCCGAACTCGAGTGGACAGAGATGGGCGATGCCACCACCTGGCAGTTGTGTGTGAACGACGATGAGACGAACCTCATTGATATCAACACCAATCCTTATACGCTGACAGGCCTCACGCCTGAGACGGAGTACACCGTGAAGGTACGTGCCGTGAAGGGTGAGGAACACGGTAAGTGGAGCTCAGCCCTCACTTTCACCACTACAGAGGTGAACCCTGTGCCGCTTTACGTGAAAGTCAGCGCGCAGCACACCTCCGCCACCGTCTCATGGATAGGCTTCAGTGAGAGCTATAACGTGCGCTACAAGGCAGCTAATGCCAGTGACTGGCAACCCGTGATGACCGTCAGCGAGGCTACCGCCACCATCACCGGCCTCACCCCCGCCACCGACTATGTGTGTGAGGTGCAGGGCATTGTCGGCGAAGCCGTGTCTGAATGGTCTGAGGTATCGCTGTTTACCACGCCTGACGCGATGACCAAGCTGTTCGTCACTGCCGGCAATTGGAATGAGGCTGCCAACTGGTCGCCCGCCGGTGTCCCTACGTCTGAAGACGATGTGGTCATCCTCGCAGCTGCCACCATCCCGGACGGTGTCGTGGCTACGGCCAGTCACATCACCATCGACGGCGATGACTACGGTGGGGGTGGGCCTATGGCGAGAAGTGCAACGAGGGCAGGCCTTGGCGGGACGAGAGGTGTCTCCACAGCCTCTGTTGGCTCTATCATCATTAAGGAAGGCGGCCAGTTACGGCATGCCACCGATAACCTCCTAGTGACCTTGGAGAAGAAAATCTCTGGCTACAGCAGCTCCATGGGCGGCTATCGCCTGTTCGCCGTACCCTTCAACGATGGCTGTTGGGCAGGTGATGTGGCAGGTATGACTAGCGGCAGCTACGACCTCTACGAGTTCAAATCTGTCGAGGAACTGGAATGGCGCAACTATAAGGAGGGTAGTTTCTGGTTGTTCCCTAACAACGAAAGTAGCTACCTCTACGCCAACAGCACCGACCGGACGCTTGCGTTCACTGGCAGGACCGATGCCAACGACGGCAACGGCTTTTACAGCAATGTCTATGTCGATAAGAATGTTGAAGTCACACCGTTCACCAACGGCTGGCGTGTGTTCAGTAACAACGCCGTCAGCAATGCTTATATAGAGTACGGAACGTTTAGCGGGGATGACTATGTCGCTGCCGATGCCAAGTTCTACAAGATGAATGCCACCGGCAACGGCTTCGACCTCTACAAGAACTACGTCATTGTAGCTCCCGGTGAGGCCATCTTCATGGAGGTCAGCCAGAGTGGCTCCCTGCATTGCAGCTATGACCCGCTCTACCGTTATGAACCTGCACCCGAGAAGGGCACGTTCTACCTGCCCGCCCTACCGCTGCACGGCAAGTCCATCCATCAGGATGCCAACCCGCAGATCCTGCAGGGCGATGCCAACGGCGACGGTAAGATGGATGCCGCAGACATCGTGGAGATGGTCAATGCCAAGAAGGGACAGCCCTCTTTGAAGTTTGTCTTACGGAATGCCGACATCAATGGTGATGGTGTGATTACCGATGCCGACATCAACGCCGTTGCCAATATCATCTTGGGCAAGGCACAATGAAACTCACAGGGACAAGTCCCTTGAATAAATAAATCAAGTTATGAGTACCATCAAATTTAAAGACGGAGCCGAATGGGACTGGAGCGACGTGGAACTGATAGGTCAGTCGGTCAAACAGTCTGATGCGAAGAATTGTACTAACGACGGCTACTTCACCTGGAATGCCGCCACGCAGACGCTCACCTCTGTGAAGTCGAACGACAACAAGCAGGTGTGGGTGTACCTCGGTCTGAAGAGCAATCCGAGTGTCAAGGCTCCTGCCCTAATCGCCACCGGCGAGGGCTGGAAGTACACGATGATCTCGACGAGCGAGACAGAGATGACGCAGTCGGCTAACTCTTACTTCAGGTTCAACTTCGACTTTGCACCGAAGGACAGCGACGACGAGAAAATCGACTTCTCTGCTCTGGAACTTGATCCTGAGACCAATCCCAACGGCTACTTCAAGTTCCCATATTCAGACACCAGATGGCCGGTATTCTGCTACAGCAACACGCCTCCAGGCGAGTACATCCTGCGCTTCTGGGTAAAGAGCAACCACGATGTGAACTGTACGATGAAGTTCATCATCACGCCGGAAGAATAGCGACGAATAGTTTTCGGCACAGAAACATTCAGGATAACAGTCACGCTTAGTGATTTCTCCCTCGCCCCGCCGTCCGTAATGGGCGGCGGGGTATTTCGTGAGCTGCTCGTTAGGAATCCCACAAAAGTAGACAAATAACGGTCACGGTCACACGTGTGACCATGTGACCGTTTGGTTTGATACGTGAGAAATGTGTAAACAAATTTCAAAGCAAAGCACAAAACATGATTGCCTTTATATCTTGTTGAAATACAAATAGTTATGAAACTGGAATTTTAGGCTAAGGAAAACCGGACTTTAGGCTAGGTAAAGTCGGGGTTTACTTAGCCTAAACTCCCACTTTAGGCTAACTAAAGTCCGGGTTTACCCTAAGGATTTTTGGAGTGTAAAATAATTTCAAATCCTTGCACTTGAAAAGGTCACATGGTCACACGTGTGACTGTGACCGTTTTTCACCAAAATAGGCTGCACCGTTGCGATGCAGCCTATGATGATGACAGGGGATGGAAGGGGACTACTTGATCACCTTCTTGCCGTTGATGATGTAGATACCCTTGCTTGCGTTGTTGACGCGGATGCCTTGAAGGTTGTAGATGACGTTATCGCCATCTGCTGTAGCCTTGACGGTGTTGATGCCTGTGGTAGCGGTGCCGTCAACGTGGGCTTCCTTTCCGAGGCCACCCATGCTGTTGGCCGTGCGGATGGTCAGCTCGTCAACAGCGGGGTCGATGTTAATCTTGAAGCTGCCGTCGATTGACAGTCCGGCAAACTCACCGTTCTTGAAGATGGCGCAGCTGGTCATGCCGTTGTTCTGGAGACTGAATGTCACCGTGCCGTTGGCATACTTGGCATCGGCGGGAGCCTCCAGTTGCTTGGTCAGCGTGGCGGGATCCCACTGTTTCTCGGGATTCTCGGAGAACATCATCTTGTAGCTGAAATTGGCTGCCTGTTCGGCATTGATGATGGTCTCAAAGTCTCCACCGTACGACTTGATGATGTTCGAGGCGGGCGTAATATCCTGGCCGTTGATGTCCATCGTGTGGAACTCGCCGAACAGAACGGGATCCTTCGAGTTCATACCCTTCTCGATCCAGCGCGAGGCGATGAGCGTCTTTTGGGCGTTCTCGTCGAGCGTGGTGTTCAGGTAGACGGTGATGGGATCGTTGTTCCAGGTGCGTCCGAAGTTCCAGTTGCCGTTGCCCTCAGCGAGGTCTACGACCTTACAGTTGTCGAAGACGTAGCCGAACTTCACCGTTCCGCGAGGAGCGACGATGGTGCGGCTGCCCTTGAGGTCCTTCTGACGAGGCTCGAGTGAGAGTGTGGTGTTCTGGAAGCGCACGTCGCCGCCACCGCAGATGAAGTCGACGGTACCATGAACGTCACAGTCCTCGAAGTACGACTGCATATTGTCGTTCGAGCTGTAGTAGGTGTCCTGACAAGAGAGCATCTTGACATTCTTGAAGATGGTGCGGTTACCAGAGTCCTGAATGACGGCGGCACGTCCGGCAGAACCAGCATTGTAGTAGTCAAGTGCATTCTTCAGGGTCAGATCCTGCATGTAGAGGTTAGTGCCGCTCGACTGGAACATGTCTGCGCTGCCGAGGCCCTCGATGCTCTTGTCGGGAGTGGTGACGATGATGGTGTTCTCCGTCGACTGTCCGATGATGGAGATGTTATGTCCGCTGATGGCGGTCTTCACCGTCTCGTTCAGGTCGTAGGTGCCGTCGGGCAGGAAGATGATCGAGCGCTCAGCGTCCTTGGCGGCGTTGATGCCGTTCACGACTTCAAGCACCTCGATGAGGCTCTCGGCGCTGCCGGGCTTCACGAAGTACCAGTTGCCCTGACTCTCATAGTTTGTCTCGCTGGTGTTCACGATCTTCACGGCGTGGAGATACATCTCACCCTCGGTGTTCAGCTTCAGCGTGATGGTGCCGCCCTCGCCCTCATAGTTGAAGGCCACAATCTCACCATCCACGTCGGCATTGTTCTTGCCGGGAATGCTGCCGAGCTCCTTGCCGTCGGCATCGGTGATGACGATATCGTTGGCGCTGCCGTAGCGGCAGAGTGTCACGGAAACAGTGGCCTTCGGACCTACGAGCAGATCGATCTTATTGTTCTCGTCGGCCTTGAATGCCCAGCCGTGCTGTGCATCGTGCCAGTAGTAGCTGCCCGAGGGGTTGAAGGCCTCATGGTCGTCGGGATCGAACAGCTTGTCGGTGAGGTCGAAGAAGTACTTCTTATAGGTGCTGGCCTCCTCGATCTCTGTGGCGACGGCATAGAGGTTGATGTTGTCGGTGATGACGAAGTCTTCTGTGTACTTCTCACCGCCGGCGGTCTTCAGGAACCAGCCGCGCACCTTCATGCCTTCGGGAGCGGTGGCTGTGGCGAAGTCGATATCGAACTCACCGATGGCCTCGTCCTTCTCACGGGTAGCTGTACCGAGAACGGTCGCCTTGTCGGTGTCGATATAGGTCAGCGTGAAGTCGGGCTTCTGGACGAAGGTCAGCGTATACTCAACGGTGGTCTCACCAAAGGTCATGGGGATGGTTGCCACGCACTTGGACTCATCGCCTACGTAGCCGATAACACCTACCTCACCCTTCTTGGCTGTGGCCTCGATGGGGTTGGTCTCGCCGATCATCGGCTCCTTCTTCGAGAGTTCCATCTCTGCCTCATAGGCATCGTCGAAGATCTCCTCGGCGGTGAACTCCTCGCCGTTGATAGTGACGGTGGCGAGGATGGGCACTTCCTTCTCCGTGCCGTTCAGTGTACCCTCGATGACGATGTCAGAGAAACCGATCTGTTTGCCATTCTGCAAGTGGTAGAGGTTAACGAGTAGACCGCAGGTGCCTTCGCCTGGGGCGGCTCCCTCGATGTCATACGATAGTTCGGTGATGGGGTTTGTATCGTTATTACGCTTGGGCTTTACGCCAACGGCCAGCGATACGGTGGTCTTGTCGGGGTTCTGCCAGGAGAAGTCGAGCAGACCGTTGTCTGTGCCGTAGCGGGTGGTCTTCAGGGAGACTTTCTTCGGGGTGAAGGTCAGGCCGAAGTTCGGCTGGATCAGGAAGCGGATGGCGTTGCTCTCGTCGGCAGCGGTACCGCTCTCTCCCTCGTTCTGCTGTGTCAGCGGCTCGAACTGTGTCTGGCTGCCGATGGCGCCGACTCCCTTGATGAACAGGTTGCTGCCGTAGGTCACCTTGCTGGTCACAAAGTAGTCATTGGCCTCACCAAAGTCAGCCTTCTGACCGTCAATACCAGCGCTAAAGGCGAAGGTGGCTGTGACAGGCTCGTTGTCGAGTGTAACCAGCTCATGGTCGCCGCTTTCCTTGCCGTGGTTTACGATGGCCACGCTGTGGATGTACATCTCGCCGCTCGATTCCATGACCAGCGAGAGTGTGGTAGCCTCGCCCTTGTACTCGAAGGTGGCTACACCGCCGTCAGAATCCGACTTGGCAGGCAGTGAACCGAGGGTCTTGCCGCTGTTAGCGTCGACGACGGCGATGCTCGTGCCGTTGCCGTATTGGCAGTTGACGATGGTGATGGTGGCATCGCCGGCAGCCTTCAGGTTGATCTTCTCTCCGTTGTAGAATGCCCAGCCATGAGAGGCGTCGTGGAAGTAGGCCTTGTCGCCCACAATCTCGATACACTCGTGGTCGGCAGGATCGAAGTTGGGATCGGCCAGGTTATAGGAGAAGGTAGTTCCTGGGAAGGCAAACTCGATAGCTGTGGCGACGGCATAGAGATTCAAGTCGCTCTCCACAATGTCTTCCACCTTATATTTCCTGCCGCCCTCGGGCTTGGTGAACCAGCCGCGGAAGGCACCACCCATAATCGTGTCGCAGTCTTCGGCACCATATGCGAACTTGCCAATGGGTTCCTGGCCCTTGACCTTCTGCACGCCGATAAGGCTCTTGCCGTCGTAGTTGAAATATGAGAGGGTGTACTCTTTGCTGAGAGCCGCAATCTCTTCCTCAGTCAGGACATTGACAGCCACGAAGGGACAATAGTCCATACCCGTGATGGTCAGCGTGGTGGCATCGCCGGTGTAGTAGAGTACATCGACATTCTTCTTGTCGTTCTTCCAACAGGCAGGGCCGGAGGGCGTCTTCGAGGCCACCTCCTTGCCATCAGCGTTGGTCACGGTGATGGTCTTGGTGCTGTAGGTGCATTGTCCGACGGTGATCTTCACGTTCGCGGCCTTGGGCACCACTACCTTCAGGGCGGTACAGCCGTGTTCGCTGTGGTACTTGCCACTGACGGTGGCTACGGCATTCGCGTCGTCGGCAGCCACGCGGCTCACCTTGCCGTCATCGCCTACGGCCACACCAAAGTTAATTTCGGTTCCCTGGGCTTTCGTCTCGTCAGCCGTCAGCAGGGTTCCTTCCTGGTTGTTGACGATGACGCTGAAGTCCTTGAAATCGTCTGCCCTGCTTACTATCGCAAGCATCAGCAGGAGGCACAATGTGCCAAGTCTCTTCAAATGTTTGGTCATAATGGTTTTGTTGTTAGATAATAATTAAATAGGTGTAATCTTTTGCAAAGATAGTCATTTTATTCGTTCCCGCCATCGCTTTTAAGGCATTTTCCTCGTAAACGTTTACGTATAGAGAAGCAATCGGGGCGCATCCCTGCGCCCCGATTACTTTACTAACCAATTAACTA
>JAEEGJ010029849.1_pt1 | contig 10719 bp, 11 predicted proteins | sample 8958761 | NCBI WGS metagenome assembly JAEEGJ01 (sample SAMN16246546, study PRJNA631951) | gut metagenome | biome: gut microbiome; feature: rumen; material: RS-attached | host: Bos | place: Iran: Karaj | collected 2018-10
ACATCAACCGGCAAATGGCCGATCCCGGCCAGTAAACCCAAGGTTTCCATATGTGTACCACCCATTTATGATTTAAAGGCAGCGAAACAATCCGCTGCCTTCAATTTATTGTTTTGAAAGAGTTACTAATCTTCTCCTGCTGGCGCACCGCGTACTATTTATTTACGCGTATGGATAATGCCCCGCTCCGCATTACGCAGGAAACGCATCAGATGTTCCACCGGCTCGCTGCTGTCCAGTTCCTGTTCCATGGTTGCCACCGCTTCTTCCAGCGAAAGCCCGCTGCGGTACAGAATCCGGAACGCTTTTTTCAGCTGGGTGCGGATTTCCAGCGGCATCCCCGCCCGGGCCAGACCCACACTGTTCAGGCCCGCCACAAAAGCAGGATCCCCCGCTACCAGCATAAACGGCGGAATATCCTGGGATATTCTGCTCATACCGCCGGCCATGGCGTTCCGCCCGATGCGGCAGAACTGGTGCACCGCTGCCAGGCCGCCGATGACGGCCCGGTCTTCCACCACCACATGGCCTGCCAGAGTAGCCACGTTGGACATGATTACGTTGTTGCCCACGATACAGTTGTGGGCGATATGGGTATAGGCCATCATCAGAATGTCGTTGCCGATACGTGTCTCGTTGCCTTCCCCGCAGGCGCGGCTTACAGTAACACATTCGCGGAAAACACCCCTGTCACCGATGACAGTGTAACTGCGTTCCCCTTTAAACTTCAAATCCTGGGGAACACTGCCTATGGAAGCCCCCGGAAAAAATTTACAGTCTTTACCGATCGTTGTAAACGGATGAATCACTACATGCGGACCTACAATGCAGCCATCCCCCAGTACCACGTCATGTTTAATTACCGCATACGGACCAATTACTACATTTTTACCGATTTCCGCACCTTTCTCAATAATCGCGGTCTCGTGTATCTTTTGTAACGGTGTAACTACCGATGCCATTTTATCACTCCCCTGCAGCCAGACTTTTTACCATACATAATGCATGTTGTCTGCAAACCATTTTGTACAACACAAAAAAGAAAAGCACAAAAATTCCCATATGCTTATACTTTAGGAATTATAATCCTTTAAACCCGTGTTTTTTCGTTTCCCGTTTTTTTGTATATTCCGCAAAATTTTCATTTTATGTAACATTATCTTGCTTTTACTACACAATGTTACTTTTTTTCTTTATTTTTCTTCTTTTTTGCCTGATAACAGGAAACCGGATTCTTGCTGTTTTTGTGTTCCCGTGATTTTGCTTACAGCAGTTTTACTTGTCCTGGATTGCAAAGAAGCAGTCGCATTCGCAGGCCAGTTCCCCGTCTACCTTGCCGGCACAGTGTATCACGCCCATATTGCCGTGGATTTTCACCACTTCCGCGCGCGTCACCACCTGGTCGCCGGGAACCACCTGCTTATGAAAGCGGACTTTGTCAATTTTGGCAAATACCGCAATCTTGCCGCGGTTTTCCGGCGGATACAGCATGGCCACCCCGCCTACCTGGGCCATGGCTTCAATCAACAATACGCCCGGCATGATGGGGTTATCGGGAAAATGTCCCAGGAACTGCATCTCATTAACTGAAATATTCTTTATGCCAACAGCCCATTTCATAGGTTCCAGATCCAGGATCCGGTCTACCAGAAGCATAGGAAAACGGTGAGGCAGAATTTTCTTGATTTCGATAACATCCAGTGTAATAGCCATTATTTACCCTCCCTGTAAGCAATAATCTGTTTTGCCAGTTGCGAATTATATGAATGTCCTGATTTTACTGCAATAACATGCCCTTTCCAGGGACCGAGAAGGGATAAATCCCCTAACACATCCAGGATTTTATGCCTTACCAGTTCATCCGGAAAACGGGGCACGGAAAGACATTTGGTATCATCATACACCAATGCGTTTTCCAGATTTCCCCCCAGCCCCAGGCCCATTTTCCGCATTTGTTCCACTTCGTGCATGAAACCGATGGTACGGGCCGGCGCGATTTCTTTCAAAAAAGTTTCTTCCGTCAGCAAAAGGTCAAAATACTGAGTTCCCAATAAGGGGTGTGGATTGACGGAAGTAAAAGAGATACGCGTCCCGTCATAAGGAACCATCAACATAAACTTGTCACCGTCATAAACAGAAAAGGCCCTGTCAATCACGCAGACTCTTCTTTCCGCATCCTGTTCCACCCGTCCGGCCTGTTGTACCAGTTGAGCGAACACAAGACCGCTGCCGTCGGTTACCGGCGGTTCCGGCGAATCCATTTCGATCCGGCAGTTGTCGACCCCCATGGCAAACAGCGCCCCCAGCAGATGCTCCACGGTAAATACCTGGGCGCCGTTTTCACTCAGAGTCGTCGCTTTCAGCGTGGAAGTGACCAGTTCCCCGCGGGCATGAATCTCCGGTTTCTCCGGCAGATCGGTCCGGATAAACACAATACCCGTATCCGGTTCCCCCGGCTTTAATGTCATAGTCACATCTTTTCCGGAGTGCAACCCTGCACCGGAATAACTCATCCCGGTTGCTAATGTTACCTGTTTTTCCATACACATTTCCTCAACATTCTATTTTTTCGGTCTAAACCGTTTCTTGCCATCTTTCCAACGATCATGTACCCAGAACCACATAGGCGGGTTTTCCCTGATTTCCTGCTCCAGAACCGCCATCATTTTTTCTGTCACCCGGGCGAGGTCCCTGTCCTTGTCCTTTGTCTTTTCCGCGTACAGCGGCGGATAGATTTTAGCCCGGCAGCTGCCGTCTTCATCGTAATGCATGAAAATAGGCAGAATCGGGCAGCCAAAGGTCCGGCTGAAAACAGCGGGTCCCGCAGGCGTAATCACTTCTTTCCCAAACAGGGTGGTAGTCACGCCCGTATCATTGGTATCCTGATCATACAAAATGCCTAACAGATGTTTTTCTTTCAGATACCGGCCCATGGCCAGGATTCCTTCCTTGCCCCGGTTATAGGCAACCTTCTGCCCGACGATTTCACGGTATTCGTTGATAAACAAGTCCATGGCGCTGTTGTTCTGCTTTCTGGCAATACTCAGCATGGGATAGCCGTGCAACGCAACATTTGCCCCCAGCAATTCCCAGTTACCGAAATGCCCGGTACACATCAGGGCCCCTTTTCCTTTGGCGTAAGCTTCTTCCAGATACTCCAGCCCGTCCGTTTTCACAACCGAGTTTATCGTATCCCTGTTCAACAACGGAAACCGCAGCACTTCCACAATCATGCGGCCAAACTTGACCACGCTCTGACGGGCGATCTTCCGGGCTTCCTCCGGTGATACATGCAAACATTCCTGCACGTTAGCCGCCGCCATCTGCATGCGCCATTCCGGCACAAACAACGGCGCCACTCTGCCCAGCACATTGCCAAAGGCCAGTCCCACACTCCAGGGGAGCAGGCAGAATATTTTACTGACCAGTTTCATTACATAATATGTGAGCATATTTTCTCCGCGTTACTCGTTTTTTTTCAATTTCTCAATCTCTTTTTGCAGGGTTTTGACTGTTTTCATCAGCTCGTTAAGCTTACGCAGCTTAGACTGCTGACGCAGCCACTCCACATGTGACATATGCGGGAATCCGGCCAGCACCTGGTTATCCCCTACATCGCTGATGACGCCGCAACGGCCCGCCATCATGTTGTTATTGCCGATGGAGATATGCCCCACCGTAGCAGCCTGACCGCCAAAGGTATTATTGTTGCCTATGGTTACACTGCCGGGAATTCCTACCATAGCCACGAACAGGTTGTTTTCGCCTACTACATCGTTATGTCCCAAATGTACCAGATTATCCAGTTTGGTACCCTTGCCAACAATGGTGCTGCCGACGGTCGCCCTGTCGATGCAGGAGTTGCAGCCGATCTCCACGTCGTCGCCCAGCACTACGTTGCCGGTCTGCTGCACTTTATTATGTTTTCCGTTATTTGTCACAAAGCCGAAACCGTCACCGCCGATGACACAGCCGGACTGAAGGATGTCCCGGTTGCCGATGACACAGCTTTCCCTCACCGTAGCGTTCGGATATATCACGCAATCTTTGCCCACTTTCACATGGCGTCCGATATACGCATAGGAATAGATAATCGTCCCGTCCCCGATCTCCGCTCCGGACTCTACAACCGCGAAGGCCTGGATAGCTACATTCGCGCCGACTTTGGCATCGTCTGACACATAGGCCAGCGGGCTGATGACACGGGCCACCTCTTCCTGCGGGCGGAACAATTCCAAAAGTTCCGCAAAAGCCTGCTTGGGATTTTCGACACGTATCACAGGACGGTCCAGCTCTCTGTCCCCCGGAGCCAGTATCATAGCGCCGGCCCGGCTTTTATGGCAGAATTCTACATAAGGCGAAATCGCGAACGAAATCTCAGTCGGCCCGGCTTCAACCAGGCCGTTCACGCCAGTAATACGCAACGCAGGATCATCATTTTCCAATGTGCCACGCAGAAACGCCGCCAGTTCCTGTAATGTCTTTTCCATAGTTTTACAACCCCTCTACTCTACATCCTATTGTGTCAGGAACAACCTGACCAAACCATACCTGCTAATTGTCCCTACCGCTTTTTAATCAAGAAAAAACGGACGGACGAAACTCCGCCCGTTATGGGTGAAACAAAAAATATACTCTTTTAAATAATTAAAACGATAAGTGAATCACGGCAAATTCCGGTATTATTTCATCTTTTTAATAACTTCTTCCGTAACGTCCACGCCGCCGGAAGGAACTGCGTCTTTAATCAGTACGGCGCTGAGGTTCTTTTCCTTGGAGACTTCCGTCAGCGCAGTGTCCAGGCTCGCTTTCAACTTAGCCTGGGCCTCAGAGGAAGCAACCTGCATCTGGGCTCTTTTGTCCTGTACGATCTTTTCCGCTTCTTCTTTGTTTTTTCCTTCTGTCTCTTTATGCATCTGTTCCTGCAGTTCTTTCGCCTTCTTCTGCAGGTCTTCTTTAATGGTCTTTACGGCCGGCGCTTCCGTCTCAACTTTTTTCATGTCTATCACACCAAAAGCCGCATTGCGTCCGCTGCAGCCAAATGCCAGCAACGCACAGACTACCATAATACACGCTAATACTTTTTTCATGTTCTTTACTCGTCCTTCCTGAATTATTATCAAGTTAATTATTTTCCAGCTGAACTTCCTGCTGTTTTTTTATTTAACGCTGCCGCCGCTTCTGAACGAACCGCCAGTTTTTTTAAGCCGGAAATCACGTCCCCGGTCACGTCATCCGCTGAAACATTAGTGCGGTACTTATGAAAAATGATGGAATAGCCCCGTTCTTTCGCAAGTTTTATAACGATGCTCTCCGTCTCCTTTTTTATGGAAGTCTCCAGCGTTTCAATGCTTTGCTGACGTTTGTCCAGCTCCCCGTCTATTGAGCCCAACAGCTCTTTCAGAGCCCCCGGGACCTTTTGCAGAAGCGGATTATCCGTTTCTTTTTTCATTTTTTCCATCATCTGCGCCTGCAGTTGACGGGCGTAAACATCCAGCCGCTGCCGCATGGCGTCAACATGCGGCTGCATCCGCTGGTTCACCAGCCCCATCTTGTGCTGTATCAGCAACATCCGGTCACGGTCTCTGTCAGCCCGCGCCGCTTTCAGTTCCGCCTCCAGCTTGCTACGTTGTTCCGGAACCATACGAACCGTATCTAGTTTAAGCCGCAAATTGAACAACCGCAGCTTGTAGTGTTCTTCCAGCTTCTTTTCTTCCTCAGCCAGTTCTTTATCTACCTGGTCCGCAAACTGTTCGCTCAGCTGCTTCAGCTTTTCCTGTTCCGCTGCCTGCTTTTCTGTCATGTGGGCGAAAAAATCAGCAGACATGAAGTTCTGTTTACTGTTCCGCTTCAACTGATACAGTTTTGCCAAACTGCTCATCTGTGTTTTCCCGATGATTTCCTGTTCCCTGCGCTTATCCAAAAGCAGATTATATTCATCTTTCAGCTTTTGCAGGCGGGCATGCTGCGGATGTTCCTGCAGGACTTTTTCCCAATGCACAACTGCTATCTTTTCACCACTTCCGGTTTTACTACAGGCAGAAAGCATCAGCGCAAGGCCCGTGAAAACAATCAAAAGCCAGCGCATCATGTTTCCTCCTTCTACAATGGAAAAATGAGGCTCCTGCAGAGCCTCATTTCATGCATTATCATTTCTTCGGATTCTGCAGTGCTTTGGCCACTTCATCGGTGATATCCGTTCCCCCGTAGATTACGGTGGATTTATCAACTACAACTTTCAAACCCTTCTTTTCCGCGATTTTCTTAATGGTATCGTTGATCCCGTTCAGCAGCGGATCCATTAAATCTTTTTCCTTGGTAGCCAGACGCTCCTGCATCTGTTTGTAATACCGTTCTTTCTCATCATCGTTCATGTTCTTGCTGTTATTGTCAAACTCCCTGCGGGTCTCGGCAATCGCTTTCTGCATATCAGAACGGACCTGCTCCAGCTGGGGAGACTGAGAAACGAGCACCTGGTAATCAACTACACCGATAGCAGATTCGCTCGAGGCGGCAGAAGCAACACTGTTGCCAAATCCGCCGGCGCTCATGGCCAGTGTGAAACAGCCGATGACAAAGATCGCCGCAACAATCAGAGAAATGGTCTTTACATTTTTAGGGTTCCGCAATTTTTCCATCATAATAGAAATTACCTGCTTTCTTAAAAAATAATTATACGTATATATTATACCAGCCGATGCCGGTACTTTCAACATTACGCCTGATATTTCAAGATTTTTTTACAGATTGCCCACTATCCGGAAATAGGACTTGTCTGTCGAGTACACATACTCCCCGCTCAGGAATTCATGGATACGGTACCGGATAGCGTACTCATTTTCCTTTTTATCCCCGAAGTGCTCATAGCGGAAACGCCATTTCGGCGTAAAATCATATTCCAGCCTGTATACGTTCGCATCCGCCGGGACACGACGCATATACGACAGGGTGGTTTTGCCCCAGTGGTATGCATAGCCGGCGCTGAAATCCCATCTTACATCTTTCAGATCCACTCCCGCTTCGCCAAAAATCTCATCCCTGCGGGAAATAAACTTGCCGATATGGGCACGGCCGGAAAGGTTGTGGTCTTTTCTCCCGATATCACCGTAACCTTCAAACCAGATCTTGTACTCATCGGATTCCAGGGAAATATCCATCTGTGTTTCCGCCCCTGGCCGGATTTCAATCCGCGGCTTCAGGTGGTGCCGCCTGACCTGAGGCTCCCGGGATAATTCCTGCTGCAGTCTGTCAGCCAGCATCCCATACTCTGTTTCAATGTAAGAAACCGGCAGCCCCTGCAGGGATTTTGCCTTATCCGCGTATTTATACTTCAGTTTCATCAGCAATATGTTCGGTATGGAACGGGAAACCATGCTGTACTGTACCGTACGCACCAGCTCCCCTACCGGGTAAATAACCACCTGTACTGCCGCATTGTCTTCCCGGGTCGTCAAATCCACCGCTGCCCTGAAATCCGGCAAAACCGACTCCACACAGCTTTTAACCTGACCCCGTAAAATGCCCCCTGCCCAGTCGGCAGCGTCCAGCGAGGCGCCCTGCAATGTCTTCTGAAGTTCTTCCCGCAAGGCCGGTATTTTTTCCTCCAATGCGGCGGCAGCAAACGGACTGACACCGGAGAATTGTATGTCCACGTCCACCTGTTGCACAGTCTGCGCCCAGGGTGCGACCGCAAAGGCCAGGTTGACCGCCGTTCCGTCCCGCCCGTGTTCCGTGGCAAGAACGACCCGGTTCGTCTGGTACCCGGTAATCACACGGTCGGAAATTTCCGACAGCAGACGCTCATAACCCTGTCTGTCAGCCGCTATAAACTCCGAGTCCCTGCCGTTAAACAGCTGGGCAGCCACCACCTGCATGCTGTCTTCCATCTTACGGAGCAGCACGGGGCTGGTTTTCCCTGCCTCGTCACGGATGGTCACATTCACCATTGTTACCGGCGCCGCCAGGACGCTTCCCGTCCACAGCAGGCAGGCCAGAAACAAACTTGCTGTTTTAAACATAATAATCAGAACTGTCCGCCAAAGCTGAAGTGGAAGCGGTTACGCTGCTTTCCTTTGCCCCAGTCCAGCTTGATCGGTCCTAACGGCGAATTAATCCGCAAACCGATACCATAGCCGTATTCCATCAGGCTCAGGTCGAAATCACTCTGATCCCGTTTATCCCAGGCATAACCGATATCATAGAATACTACACCCTGAACTTTTTTCCGGATGGGGAACCGGTATTCAGCAGTACCGCGCAGCATGCTGTTGCCCCGGAACTGGTCATCCTTGTAACCACGCAGCGTGTCCGCGCCGCCTACCGAGAAACGCTGGGACAGAGGCAGATCGCCCCAGGCATAGCCGGCAGCCAGATCAAAGGCCAGCACCCGGTCTCTCCGCAGCGGCAGGTAGTAACGGTAGTTCACGCTGATTTTTTCAAACTTGAAGTCACCGCCCAGACCTGCCCATTCAAACGAATACGAATTACGCTTCCCGGAATGGGGATCATACACGTTGTCACGGGAATCATACACGCGGGTATAGGTTATACTGCTTGTGGTACCGAAGTTTTCATCCCGGCGCTGGCGGGCGTCTTTATGTTTATGCGTATGTGGATAAAAGTTTTCTTCATAATAGTCATAACCCCACGGATCTTCATAATACTGCTTACCGTACCCTTTGATAGGCTTTTTATACTTATCTTCACGGTGCTTCAGGGTAATGGAATGCCGTACAAATTCTCCCTGGGGACGGCCAAGGGTCAGCTCCTGCCCCACGCGTTTTTTATCATACCGGGCAATTTCATGCCCGTCGCGGTCGTAATCCGCGTATTCGTTTGTTAAATCATACAGGGTAACGCCCAGAGAGGTTTCCTTTTTATCCAGCCAGGGCTTCCGGTACGTAATTTCATAGTTCTTATTATCTTCGCCGCCAAATTCCCAACGCAGCAGGATGCTGTCGCCGGTTCCGCGGAGATTCTTATCGCCGACGGAAATCATGCCGACAAAACCGTCCGCATCGCTGTAACCTGCACCGATACCGAACGTGCCTGTATTCATCTCAACAACGTCAACTTCCATCTCCACCGCGTTAGGCTGGCGGCCGGGATTCAGCTTCATATTGACGTCTTCAAAGAATCCCAGGTTCTGGATGCGGTTCAGGGACCGGCGGGCTAACGTTGAATTGAAAGGCTCGCCTTTTTTCATGCGGATTTCCCGCAGAATAACCTTGTCTTTTGTCTTGACATTGCCTTTGACTTTAAAATCTTCCACAATGCCTTCATTGATCGTTATGGCCAGGATTCCTTCCGGCACAAACCGTACGTCTGTAATGCGGGCAAGGATATAACCGTCTCTTCTGTACTGTTCTTCCACAAAACCCAGTTTTTTGTTGGAGTCCCGGATGTTGACGATCTTACCTTTCGGAAGGTTCACGATCTGACGAATTTTTTCTGTGGAAACCTTGGTGTTTCCCGTTACTTCCAGATGGTCAAACTGGGGGTTTTCCTGCACGTGATAGGTTACCTGCACACCTTCCGGAACAAGCTGGAATGAAGGCCTGATATCATAAAACCAGCCCATACCGTAAATGGCCTGCATGTCTCTGGATATATCCTCCTCGGTCAACGGCAGGCCCGGCTTGCTGTAGGTCGTTTTCAGGATGTCCTCAGACGGGATTTCCGTATTTCCTTCAACGCTGACTTTTGTCAGGGTCTTATTGAGATAGGGAGCCAGCTCATTCGCTGCTTCTTCCTGCACTCCGATCCCCTGTCCGGGAACCGGGCTGCTCACAGGAGGGAGATTTAACGGGTTCGTCCTGACGGCTGCCGTTCCTGCAGTCCCGCTCCCCGGTGTCTGTGCGTTTTTTTGCTCTTCGGTCGTTGCAACAGGTTTCTTTTTGAGCCGGATCGAATCCGACACGCTTGTTGTCGTTTCCGCAAACACGGGGCTGGCAACCAGCAGTGTTGCCATCAAACCAACTGTTAGCTGCTTTTCCAAAGCATGTTTCATAATACCAATTAACCTCCCTGTAAAGCTGGTAATTTTTTTACCAATTGCTGTATTAATAACTTAATATTATATTATACACCTGATGGTGATTCTGACAAATATTTTCTTAAATTTACCGCATATTTTCCAGTTCCTGTTTCCCGGAACGGATCAGCTGACGCATCTGACCTGCAGAAAGACGGACTCCTCCGTCCCTGTTCACGGGTTGCTGCAATTTCGGCGCGGCAGCCTGCGCTGCGGCATCCTGTTTTTCTTTTATATCGGCCTTCTTTTCGGGCACAACAGCTGAATGTGCGCTGTTTTGCGGGACAGCAGACTTTTTCGTGTCCGCAGCCGCCGCAGGTTCCTTAACGGCAGAAGTTACCGGCGTACCCTGCAAACCGGCGGCGTTTGTCGTGTTCCCTCCGTACGCAGAAGCCCACCACCAGCCCAAACATCCTGAGGCCAGCACCAGAACGGCAAAACACGCCGCCAGCGTGTGGCGGGTCCAGGAAATGCCCGGACGTTTCTGCCGCAGATTATCCAGTTCTGCTTCCGCCAGCATCAGATCCAGTTCACCGCGGACCTCCTGATTGCTGCGGAAACTGCGCTCCGCGTTGTCCAGGCTGGCTTTCGCGTTCCGGATCCGGCTGCACACAGACCGGCTCTGAGTCATAAGGTTACACCCCCAAACTTACATATGATTATATATAATCTGAATTAACTTGGCA
>JAEEGJ010029851.1_pt1 | contig 10718 bp, 11 predicted proteins | sample 8958761 | NCBI WGS metagenome assembly JAEEGJ01 (sample SAMN16246546, study PRJNA631951) | gut metagenome | biome: gut microbiome; feature: rumen; material: RS-attached | host: Bos | place: Iran: Karaj | collected 2018-10
TTTCTTTATACTACTAAGGTATCGACGGCAACATGGCAGCTGATGCTAGCGGATGGCAGGACATCATCTCGGAGGACCTGAAAGAGGTCTCCAGGATAATGCACGAGGTCACCCGTGACAGCAACAAGGAGGTCCAGGATGTTCTCGATTATGCATTGGACTCTCCGGGGAAGATGATCCGTCCGTCCATGATCATCCTCATATGCTACGCATGCGGGACCAAGGCGGACGAGAACACCCTGAAATACGCCGCTGCAGCGGAGCTCACCCATATGGCCACGCTCATCCACGATGACATCAACGATGAGAGCGAAAGCCGCCGCGGCAAGCCCGCGACCTACAGGCAGTTCGGAGTGAAGAAGGCGCTCACCACCGGCGATATGATGCTGGTGAAGGCCATGTCCCTCTTCGATTCCAACCCCAAGCTCCTTCAGAGCATCATCGATATGGGTTCATCCCTTGCCGACAGCGAGTTCCTGCAGTACAACCACAAGTTCGATCTCGATATCATCGAGCAGGAGTACTATCAGGTCATCTCCGGTAAGACGGCAGCGTTCCTTTCCGAATGTGCCAGAACAGGAGGAATCGCAGCAAAGGCATCCGATGAGGTCATCGAGGAGGTGGCCCGTTTCGGACAGCTCTACGGCATGGCATTCCAGATAGCCGATGACCTGATCGACCTCCTAGGAACCGAGAAGGTCTCCGGTAAGACGGCGATGAGGGACCTCAGCGAAGGGATCATCACTCTGCCGACAATTCTCGCTATGAGGGATGTGAAGCTAGGTAACAAGATCCGCGGAATGATCAAGAAGGGAGCACCCCTCGAGGATGTCCGTGAGCTGATAGTTCAGACTGAAGCGGTCTCCGACTGCAAGCTCATCATCAAGGATTATGTCGACGAGGCCGTGGACTGCCTCAGCATTCTTCCGGACAGCCCCTACAGGCAGTCCCTCATTGACCTTACGAAGCTGAACCTCACAAGGCTCAGCTGATCAGTAGTGGTCGTACAGTATGTTCCCGGGTTCCAACAGGACTCCGTTCCCTTTCTGGACGCGCCCCACTATCTCTGCGTTGGAGTACTTCTTGGCGATCTGCTCGGCATCGTCGGCGGGGGCGATGATGGTGAATCCCATGCTCATGTTGAGTGTCTGATAGATCTCCTTGTCCTCCACCTCTCCGAGCTCCTGGAGCTTCTGGAAGATGGGTGCGGGTTTGACGGGGTCGCTGATAACGTACTGGAGTCCCTTCTTCATACGGAGGATGTTCCTGAGTCCTCCTCCGGTGATGTCCACCAGTCCGTGGACGTTAAAATTCGATGTGATCTCGAGGACCTGCTTCACGTAGATCTCAGTGGGAGTGAGGAGCTCCTCACCCATAGACTTGGAGAGGCCGGATACCTTGTCGTTCCATCCGATGTTGTTGGCCTCGACGATCTTCCTGGCGAGCGTCAGTCCGTTCGAGTGGATTCCCGAGGACTTCAGAGCGATGATGAGGTCCCCTTCCTCGCAGGTCTCCCCGGTTATGATCCTGTCCTTAGCGACGTATCCGAGACAGGTTCCTGAGAGGTCCACGCCGTTCACGATCTCGGGGAGGACTGCTATCTCCCCACCGACGATCTCCATGTTGGAGAGTTCCGCACCCTTCTGGAGTCCGATACCGATCTCCTTGGTGATCTCCTCGTTGGGCTTGTCGATGGCGATGTAATCTACGAAGGATGTGGGCTCGGCGTTCACGCAGATGGTGTCGTTGACGTTCATCGCGATGCAGTCGATTCCAACGGTGTCCCATTTGTTCAGGGCTTCAGCGATCATGAGCTTTGTACCGACTCCGTCGGTGGCGAGTGTGATGTATTTGTCGCCGAAGTCGATCAGACTTGCGAAGAGTCCCGGAAGGCGGACGTTCTGTCCTATGCCGTCCCTCTTGTACTCCAGCTTGTCGACCAATGCTTTGATCGCGTTCGATTTCTGATCGATGCTAACGCCCGATTTCTCGTAGGTCCAACCGCTCATGTGATCCTCTGAAAGAGGATATGGGCACCAGGTTTTTATGAGTTCGGATGGTCATTTTATGAAATCGTCGGTATGAAACCGATGAAATCGTCGGTATGAAACCGATGAAATCATCGGTATCAATAAATAATCATAGAGTCTGGTAGGATTATGACACTTACTCCGTCAGGATATAGGCCGCGTCTTATCGATGCAACGATATCGGATTCATTGCGGTCCGCGGGTGCAGTCAACATCGAAGGGCCGAAGTCCTGTGGAAAAACCTGGTGTGCCAGAAACGCTGCCAACAGTGAATTCTCCCTTGTAGATCCTGAGGATAATTTCCTGAATCTCCGTATCGCTAGTGAAGATCCTTCTGCTGCCTTGGAAGGCGATGAACCGCATCTGATAGATGAATGGCAGGATGTCCCGAAGATTTGGGATGCCGTCCGTTATACTATCGATAGGACAGGTGACAAGGGACGCTACATACTTTGCGGTTCGTCCAGTACCGATAAGTCTAGCATCAGTCATTCTGGAGCCGCCAGAATAGTGGATGTCAGGATGCACACAATGTCATTGTATGAATCGGGGGATTCGGACGGTAAAATATCTCTTCTGGGGCTGTTCAAGGGAGAATTTGCAGCATCCAGAGGTAATCACTGTTCTATTAAGGATATCTCATGGCTGATAGTACGCGGAGGTTGGCCCGGGTTGCTTGACAGCGATGAGAGGTCTGTCTCCATCGTTCTTAAGGATTATATCGACAAGGTGTGTGAAGTGGATGCCCAGAAACTGGATGGCAAGAAGCGTGATGTCCAAAATCTGAAAAGGGCGTTCAGATCTCTTGCAAGGAACGAGAGTACGCTGGCTGCCAAGAAGAAGATTGCCACTGATATAGCGGAGTTTGAGGGCGAGAAGGTGGATGAGGAGACAGTTGCAGAATACATGTCCGTGTTCAATAGGCTGCATCTCATCGAGGACCAGACTGCATTCTCTCCGAGATACAGGTCGCATGTTAGGGTTGGAAAGAATCCCAAAAGACATCTAGCGGACCCCTCGTTGGCGGTGGCCGCTATGGGAATGGGGACGGAAGCACTCGTTTCGGATCCAAACACAATGGGATTCCTTTTCGAATCGTTATGCGAAAGGGACCTCAGAATCTATTCTGAGCACATCGGAGCAGATCTCTATCATTATCGTGATCATACCGATCGGGAGATTGATGCTGTTGTGGAACTGAAAGGTTCTGGATGGGGTGCATTCGAGATCAAGATCGGACAGGGTGCGGAAGAAGATGCCGCGAAGAGTCTGAACAGGATTCGTTCCTTCATGGAGAAGGACGAGAGTGCAGAACCCCCGAAGTTCATGTGCATAATAACTGGGACCGGAGGAATGGCGTATCAGAGGGATGACGGGATATACGTTGTGCCGATAAACATGCTAGGTCCGTAAAAAAAGCTCAGAGCAGATCGGTCAGCTTGACGGTGTCCAGATAATCGGATATTATCCCGTCGAGCTTCCTCCACATCGGAAGGGTCTTGCATGTGTCCGCCTTGGCGCAGACGAAGCCTTCGTTGAGGCATGCCACGGGGGCGAGCTGGTCCTCGGAGACTTTGAGTATCTCGCCCACCGTGTATTGGTCGGCAGGCTTGGACAGCTTGTATCCGCCGCCCTTGCCCGCGACCCCGGTCACAAGACCGGATTCCTTGAGGTTCGGCATTATGGCCTCAAGGTACTTGAGTGACAGTTCCTGTCTGTTGGCGATATCCTTGAGGGGTACGACTGCGCCTTCCCCCTGCCCGGCCATGTCGAGCATGACGCGCAATGCGTACCTTCCCTTTGTGGATACCAACAGACTCATGTCTCATTCCTCGAACAGTGCTGTGGACAGATATCTCTCTCCCGTGTCGGCAAGGATGGCGACGATGTTCTTTCCCTCGTTCGCTGGATCCTTGGCCAGCTGGATCGCGGCTGTGATGGCTGCCCCTGCGGAGATTCCCACAAGGACCCCTTCCGTCTTTCCGACGAGCCTTCCGTTGACGAAGGCGTCGTTGTTCTCCACTGCGATGACCTGATCGTAGATCTTCGTGTCCAGTGTGTCGGGGACGAATCCTGCTCCGATTCCCTGTATCTTATGGGGACCGGTCTTTCCTTCGGACAGCAGCGGAGAACCCTTGGGTTCCACCGCGACCACCTTGACGTTAGGATTCTTAGACTTAAGATACTTCCCTGCTCCCGTGATGGTGCCTCCGGTACCTACTCCGGCCACGAGGATGTCCACCTTACCGTCGAGATCCTTGTAGATCTCGGGACCGGTGGTCTTGAAGTGGATCTCCGGGTTGGCGGGGTTGACGAACTGTCCGGGGATGACCGAGTTGGGGATCTCCTTGGAGAGCTCCTCCGCCTTGGCGACGGCCCCCTTCATTCCCTTGGCCCCCTCTGTGAGGACCAGCTCCGCTCCGTATGCCTTGATGAGCTTGCGGCGCTCGATGGACATGGTCTCGGGCATCACGATCTTGATCTTGTAGCCCCTGGCGGTCGCGATGGATGCCAGAGCGATACCGGTGTTCCCGGATGTGGGCTCGATGAGGATTGTGTCCTTGTTGATCTTGCCCTGCTTCTCGAGCTCGTCGATCATGGCCTTGGCGATCCTGTCCTTGACGGATCCCGCGGGGTTGAAGTACTCCATCTTACCGAAGATCTTCGCTTTGAGATTCAGTTCCTTCTCTATCTTTGTGAACTCCACCAGAGGTGTGTTCCCGATCGTCTGATCGATTGATGTGTAAAGCATTGGTTTCACTCCTTTACTGCTTCGAATGCGTTTTTGAGGTCGTTTATGATGTCGTCGATGTGCTCCGTACCGATGGAGAGACGGATCGTGTTGGGCTTGATACCGGCTGCCAGCAGGTCCTTCTCCTCCAGCTGCGAGTGCGTGGTGGATGCGGGGTGGATCACCAGGGATTTCACGTCAGCAACGTTCGCCAGCAGGGAGAACAGCTTGAGGGATTCCGTGAACTTCTTGGCCTTCTCGGCATCCCCTTTGAGCTCGAAGGTGAAGATGGATCCCGCTCCTTTCGGGAAGTACCTGTCGTAGAGCTCCTTCTTCGCTCCGGTCTCCAGGGAGGGGTGGTTGACCTTCTCCACCTGGGGATGGTTCTTCAGGAACTCCACCACCTTCAGGGCGTTCTCGATATGGCGGTCGGTACGCAGGGACAGCGTCTCCAGTCCGAGCAGCAGCAGGAACGAGTTGAACGGGGAGATGGCGGCACCCTGATCCCTCATGAGGGTGGTACGGATCTTGACGACGAATGCCGCTTTGCCAACGGCGTCCGTGAAGACCACTCCGTGATAGGATGGGTTGGGCTTCGAGAGTGTGGGGAACTTGTCGTTCTGTGCCCAGTCGAAGTTACCGCTGTCCACGATCACTCCTCCCATTGCGACACCGTGCCCTCCGATGAACTTGGTAGCGGAATGCACCACGATGTCTGCTCCGTGCTCGATAGGCCTGAACACGGAAGGCGGACTGAACGTGCTGTCCACGATGAGCGGGATGCCGTTCTCGTGGGCGATCTTGGAGATAGCATCTATGTCTGCTACGTCCGAGTTGGGGTTGCCCAGTATCTCCGTGTAGAGCAATTTGGTATTCGGTCTGATGGCTTTTCTGAAGTTTTCTGGGTCGGACGGGTCCACGAAGGTGGTCTCAATGCCTTGTTCCTTCAGTGTATTGGCCAGCAGGTTGAAGGTACCGCCGTATACGTTGGTCGAGGAGACCACGTGGTCACCTGCCAGGGCGATATTCTGGATGGCATACGTTATGGCCGCAGATCCTGATGCGGTTGCAAGCGCAGCTACTCCTCCTTCTAGTGCGGTGATTCTCTCTTCGAACACCGAGGAAGTGGGGTTCATCAATCTGGTGTAGATGTTTCCCGGTTCCGAGAGGGCGAAACGTCCGGCCGCTGTCGCGGAGTCCTTGAAGACGTACGATGTAGTCATGTATATGGGTACAGCGCGGGAGTCGGTCGCAGGATCGGCCTTCTCCTGACCAGCATGTACCTGCAAAGTCTCGAGTTTGTATCCATTCGGTGTTGTCAATTAGATCACCAGAGCCTACAACACACAACTTGAATAAAAACCTACCTATTAAATTGGTAGGAATTACTAAATACGCTGTTTGGATTAGACCTCTTGGTGATGATATGCCGATAAACATTCCCGACGGGCTTCCCGCCTTCTCCCAACTGGAGAAAGAGAATATATTCGTAATGAAAGAGACAAGGGCTCTCAGTCAGGACATCAGGCCCCTTAAGATTGCAATACTCAATCTGATGCCCACCAAAGTAGAGACTGAGATACAGCTAATGAGGTTGCTCAGCAACACTCCTCTGCAGATAGACATAACCCTATTGGTCCCTGCCTCCCACGAATCGAAGCATATCTCCCGCGAGTATCTGGACAGGTTCTACAAAACTTTCGATGACATCAGACATGAGAACCTGGACGGCATGATCATCACCGGGGCCCCCTTAGAGGATATAGAATATGAAGAAGTGGACTACTGGCCCGAGCTACAGGAGATCATGGATTGGTCCAAGCATCATGTGGTCACAACCATCTACATCTGCTGGGCCTCTCTTGCCGGACTCTATCATCACTACGGAATCAAGAAGCGTGCGCTACCCAAGAAGAAGGCAGGTATCTTCGAATACAGGAACCTCGCTCCCACGGAGCCTCTGCTCAGGGGAGTGGACGATATCTTCAGGGTACCTCAGTCAAGGTATGCGACCGTCGATCTCGACGATGTCCTGGCGGATCCTAGGCTGCATGTGGCTGCAGTGGATGCTGATAGGGATCCCGCGATTATCATCTCCGACGATCTGGAGATATTCATCACCGGCCACATGGAATACGACGTCAACACACTGGCCAACGAATACCAGAGGGATGTCGATAAGGGAATCGAGCCCGCATTCCCGCTCAATTATTATCCCGGGGACGACCCCCGTTTCGATCCAATACTGAGCTGGCGCAGCTATTCGACGCTGATCTTCACGAATTGGCTGAATTACTACGTCTATCAGCTCACACCTTACGATCTGAAGAGCAAAGAAAGAATCAGAGGATGACCTAATGCAGAGTGTATATCTAGATAATGCTGCGACCGCACGTATGAGGAAGGAGGCGCTGGACGCCATGATGCCTTATTTCATGGAGGAGTATGCGAACCCTTCGAGCATCCACGCCATGTCGAGGAACCCCAGGGCGGCCGTCAAGAAGGCAAGGGAGCAGATCGCTTCATGTATCGGTGCCGAACCGTCGGAGATATTCTTCACGTCCGGCGGAACGGAATCGGACAACTGGGCCCTGATAGGGACGATGGAGATGCTGGAGAAGAAAGGGAAGCACCTGATCATCTCCACCATCGAGCACCACGCGATACTGGAGACCGCGGCCTACCTCGAGAAGAGGGGATTCGAGGTCACCAGGGTCGGAGTGGATTCGGAAGGGATCATCAAGATGGATGAGCTGGAGAAGGCCATCAGGCCGGATACCGTCCTCATATCCGTGATGACCGCCAACAACGAGATCGGTTCCATACAGCCTATCGCCGCCATCGGAAAGCTCGCCCACGAGAAGGGTATCCTGTTCCATACCGATGCCGTACAGGCCTTCGGACACATACCCTTGGATGTCGGTAAGATGAACATCGATATGCTCAGTGCCAGCGGTCACAAGTTCGGTGGCCCGAAGGGGGTAGGTTTCCTCTACATCAAGAAAGGGATCAGACTTCCTTCGTTCATGCACGGAGGGGAGCAGGAGGAGGGCCGCAGGGCCGGTACCACCAACGTCCCCGGTGTCGTCGGGATGGGTGTTGCCGCCGAGATCTCATGTAGGGAGATGCCCGACACCATCACCAAGCTCTCAGAGCTCCGCGATCATCTCATCGACCGTGTCCTGAAGGAGATCCCGTACTCTAGGCTGAACGGATCAAGGGACAAGAGGCTCCCGAGCAATGCGGATTTCAGCTTCGAATTCATCGAGGGAGAGTCGATGCTGATGAGCCTCGGCATGAAGGGAGTGTACATCTCGACCGGTTCCGCATGTGCGTCCGGTTCGCTGGACCCTTCCCATGTCCTTTTGGGGATCGGACTCCCCCATGAGATCGCCCACGGTTCCATCAGGGTATCGATCCCGGAGGGGACGACGATGGAGCAGATCGATTATGCAGCGGATTCCCTCAAACAGACGGTGGAGACCATGAGGTCGCTCTCCCCGCTCTATGACGATTTCATCAAGAAACAGAAGGTATGATCATGTACGACGGAGAATACAGCGATAAGGTCATCGACCATTTTACGAACCCCAGGAATGTGGGGGAGATAGAGAACGCGTCCGGAGTGGGAACTGTCGGGAACGCGAAGTGCGGGGACATCATGAGGATATTCCTCGACATCGACGAGAACGGGATTATCAGGGACTGCAAGTTCAAGACTTTCGGTTGCGGAGCGGCCGTCGCGAGCAGCAGCATGGCCACCGAGATGGTCAAAGGGAAATCCGTGCAGGAGGCTATGGAGATCACCAACAAGGCCGTCATGCAGGCATTGGACGGTCTACCGGTCGTGAAGATACACTGCTCCCTCCTTGCGGAGGAGGCGATCCATGCCGCACTTTGGGATTACTGTCAGAAGAGCGGTACCGTCATCGAGGGGCTGAAGCCTCCGAAGGCGGATATCAACGACGAGTGTCCGTTATGAACGGGGAGGAGCTTTTCTCCAGGGTCGTGACGACCGTTCAGGAGATGTATCTGAAGATCGGGGATTCCTACGGGAGCGTGTCGCTTTACTATCCCTTCGAGGGGGATTCCCCCATCGAGGAGGAGTTCCGCCTGGCCGCGGGGAAGGATTTCCCCGAGATGGTCCTGGAGAGGCTCCCTCAGCGTCTGAGGGTGACGATCAACGAGAAGGACTGCGTCCGCATCTCGAAGCTTCCGATGAAGAGGACGATGGTCGATGTCGTGTCGGCCACCAAGGGCGGTATGGATATCGAGAAGGTCAAGGGATTCATCAAGGAGAGGTATCCGGAGTCGCTCATATCGAAGTCGGGATACATCGATTTCGATTGGATACTCCTCTTCCCCGAAGAATTAGACGATGATGTCTATTGTCTCTCTGAGGAGCTGGGGCAGGTCACATACCACAGGTTCTCAAGGGAAGAATACCTGGCGCTGGGCTTCGAACTGCCCGGTGTCAGAGAATGTTCAGCATGACGGTCAGGATCGTCACGTTTATCAGGTCGGTGAAAACGCCCCCAACCAAAGGTATCAGGAAATAGGCCATGGGTGCAGGTCCGAATTCCTTCGATATAGCTTCGATATTGGCCACAGCGTTGGGGATCGCACCCATACCGAATCCCATGAATCCCGCCGTAAGAGCCGCCGATTCGTAATTCTTTCCGGTCGCTCTGAATACGATATAATAGACGAACAGGGCGAGGGCCACTCCCTGTATGATCAATGTAATCACCATCACCGCGGCGAGGTCCGCCAGCTGCCAGAGTTTGATCATCATCAGCGCCATGGCGAGGAACAGGCTGAGGCAGACCCATCCCGTGGTCTCTATCTCCCTTACCGGGAGCTCGTAACCCAAGGCATCCGCTGCATTCCTGACGATGACGGCCACGATCAGCGCACCCAAGTATGTGGGCAGGGATATGCCGAGGTTGAAGAACAGGTCGTTGACCAGGGTGCCCAATCCCAAACACAATACTATCAGTATCATCCCTATGAGGAATCCGTGAGCGGACATCTCCCTGTTGGATTCGCTCACTATGAAGCTCTCTCCGACAGGGGTGAGGGAATGGTTCCTGATCCTTTTCTTTGCGATCGGGCCGCCTATGATCCCGGCGATGGCGAGACCGAATGTAGCGGAGGCGATCGCGACCACATCCGCACCTTCAAGATGGTAATCGTTCACGAGGACCTGCCCGTAAGCGGCCGCCGTCCCGTGTCCTCCGAACAGGGAGATGGAACCGAGCGCAAGCCCGTATTTTGGATCCATCCCGAACAGGCTGGCACAGAGCGGCCCCAAGGTATCCTGCATCAGGATGATCACGGCCACGAGGGCGATCAGGATCATCAGCATCTTACCTCCCGACTTGAGCATCGAGAAGGATGCAAGGAATCCTATCGAACAGAAGAACGCCCTCATGCAGATCTCTTTTATCGTCTCATCGAACGTGATCTCCGCTATGTCCCCGACGTGAAGGACCAGCAATATCAAGGAGAATGCGAGACCTCCGACGACTGCGGCAGGTATGCAGAAACGCCTGAGGAGTTCCGAGCGCTTCACCATCCATACCCCGACGATAAGAACGACAGCCCCTAATGCAGTCGTCTCATACATGTCGAGGAACAGAAATTGCACTTATGTCCCTTCCCGCTATCAGTTTATGGATGCCCCAAGGTCGTATGCCGCCTGTGCGGAGCCCGAGCCAAGGACCTCTCCGAGGCTGTTCCATCCCACGCTGTCGACGTAGTTGCGGTACCATGTCACCGACTCATCGTACTGGGGGTCGTCGGATGTCATCAGCAGGGCGCAGTCCCTCTGACATGCCTCGTATCCGTATTTGGCGAAGACTGCGATCATACGATCAATCGCTGTCTTGAGGACTCCGGATATGCCCAGGAAGTATACCGGCGAGGATAATACTACGACATCGCATGTCATGAAT
>JAEEGJ010029852.1_pt1 | contig 10717 bp, 7 predicted proteins | sample 8958761 | NCBI WGS metagenome assembly JAEEGJ01 (sample SAMN16246546, study PRJNA631951) | gut metagenome | biome: gut microbiome; feature: rumen; material: RS-attached | host: Bos | place: Iran: Karaj | collected 2018-10
GGCGTAGGAAAGCACAAGCAGGCCGACGATGATGCCGGCATACAGCAGGAGTTTCTTCTTCATTTACAGCACTTCAGCTAGCCGCTCCGTGAGGGCGCGGCGGGTGTATTTCTCTATGCCGGCCGCCTGCGGATGCTCCGCGTCGAGGAAGGCCAGCAGTTCTTCTTTCTTGTCCCAGCCGAACATCTCTCCGGCGGCGGCGTCGCGCAGCACGGAGGCCGCGGCGCCGTCTTCCTGGCCGATGCCCAACACGGGTCGACGTGCTGCCAGGTATTCAAAAATCTTGCCGGGGAGCACCTTCGCGTACTCGGGTTCGCGGCGCAGCGGCAGCAGCAGAAAGTCGGCCTCAAGCTGCTCGCGGACGGTTTCGTCGTGGGGCAGGTAGCCCAGCTCGACGAGGTTGTCGCCCAGGCCGCGGGCGCGGATGGCGTCCGTGACGGCGGCGTCCACCTTGCCGGCGAGGCGAATTTGCAGGCGTGCGCGGAAGTCCGGATCGGCCTCGCAGCGCTCCGCCAGGGCGTCCCAGAGGTTCAGCGGGTTGCCGTCCGCGGCGAATAAGCCGGTATGTACGAGGCGAATCTCTGTGCGAGGGCGTTGTGGAGTGTTGACCCCAGGCGCGAATGACGAAGTACGAAAATCGTCTTCATCGAATCCATTGGTGATGAGAATGACGGGGGTCTTCGTCCTGGCCTGGAAATCGGCGGCGACGGGCGGACTGACGCTGATGATCTTGTCCGCGCCGTCCAGCACGGCCTGCTCGAGCCGGCGGTGTCGGCGGTCGGCGGTGGCCGAAAGGCCGAGGTGCTTGTAGTAGAACATCTCCGTCCACGGATCGCGGAAATCCGCAATCCAGCGCAGCCCAAGCTCCTTCTTCAGCCGCAGGCCGATCAGGTGCACCGACTGCGGCGGCCCCGTGGTGACCACGGCGTCGACGGGATGCTCGCGGAGATACTTCTTCAGAAAACGGACCGAAGGGCGCACCCAGCCGACCCGCGGATCGGGGATGAAACAGTTGCCTCGGACCCAGAGCGAAAGGCGCTGCTTCCAGGATTTCTTCTGCGCGTTGACGGGATTGACTTCCTGCCCCGCCTTGCCGCCGGTCAGGCGGCGGTAGATGGCGTAGGGCTCGGAAATATGCGTCTTGATGACCTCGGCGCAGGCGGGAATATCCTTGAGGAGGCTCTCGTCGCGCGCGAGCTGCTCGGGATTCTCCGGCGTATAGACCACCGGCTGCCAGCCGAACTCAGGCAGATACTTGCTGAACTTCACCCAACGCTGAACCCCCGAACCACCGGTCGGGGGCCAGTAATATGTGATGATCAGCAGTCGCTTCAGCATTAACGTTTATAACCCTCAAGGTTGGCCTTGACGGTCTCCCAGTCGTAGTAGGGACCTACGACCGGCTCCAGTCCGCGGAGCTTGCGCTCCTGCTCCTGGTAGAGGAATTTCACGAGCACGTGGCCAGCCTTGTTTTTGTAGAAAATCAGCTGCAAATTGCTTGCCATGCAGATATTCCAGAAGCCAAACCACTTCTCGCAGATCTCGTCCACCTCCAGGCGGTCGCCCACTCCCTCGACGCCGAGGTAACTCGCCAGGGCCATCAGCGGATAGTCGTGGCCGAAACGCAGGTCGGCGGCGTAGTTGCCGGTCGCGAGGGCCTCGTCGGCCTTCGCCACGATATCCTCCACGCAGGACTTCGCCATCGGGACGCGCTGGTCGCCAACCTCGACGGAGTTGCAGTGGCCCAGGTAGAGGAACATGTTGTTCTGCGCCCAGCGGCGATAGATCGCATCGAAGGGCAGCACGCTGTAGAGATTCTCCTCGATATCGAAATCCTCCGCCACGACGGCCGTGTCATACACGTCCTGCGTGAACTGGCGGGCGTTCTTGACGATCTTGCGGGCCGCCACCGGGTCGTTGAAGACGCGGGTGATCACGCCGAGCGTGTCGTCCGGCACGTCCTTGAGCAGCTCGAAGCTCTTGCGCATCGCGGGCATCGTCAGGCGCTCCCAGCCCTTCTCGTTGTCGAGATAGTCCATGAACTTCTCGCCGGTGTCCAGGCGGATCTGCAGTTTGGGGTTCTGGCGGATCAGGGAGTTGGTGAAGGAGTTCATGCTGATGATGCAGCGCTGCACGGTGCTGGAGAAGGCGCGGACGTTCTTCTCGCCCTTGAACACGCCGGGATAGCGGTTGAACATGCGCTCGGCAATGGCGGCGTGCTCGCGCGCACCGCGCTGCGACAGGCGGCCGTCCATGCCGTCCCAGCCGGCCAGGACGTCGCGGGCACCCTGGAGCAGCATCTCGCCGTCCGGGGTGAGCAGGCCCTCATGCTGGGCCGCCTCGAGGACGCCGATCACGCCGAGGTAGGCCTTGCCGCCCCAGTTGGAGCGGGAGCCGTGGCGGCCGTAGTGGCTGATATAGACAGGTTTGTATCCCTTCGGGGCCGGGGTGTCCTGGAGCGGACGGAATTCGTAGGAATTCAGGTTGTTGCCGGCGCGGGAGTTTTCTTCCATCAGGGCGCGGACGGCGATTTCCGACCGCTTGGGCTGTGCGAAGGCGACCGCGACGCTGAGCGTCAGGAGGGCCGCCAGGGCCATCATCGATTTTCTCATCTTCAGTGTTATTTTCGTTTGAAGCAAAGATAGGGATTATATCGTCTCTCCCTCCGGCCTGCGCCAAGAGTTACTTTCGATTTCACGGCAATTTTTTGTACATTTGTATCTCCTTTAAAAATCATGTCAAAAAAAGGTGAAGATACTCCGATGCTGAAACAATACTTCAGCATCAAGGCGCAGCACCCCGAAGCAGTCCTGCTCTACCGCGTCGGCGACTTCTACGAGACCTACTCCGACGACGCCGTCCTGGTGAGCAAGGTGCTCGGCCTGGTGCTCACGCGCCGCTCCAACGGCGAGAAGGGCGACACCCCGATGGCCGGCTTCCCGCACCACGCCATCGAAGGCTACCTGCAGAAGCTTGTGCGCAACGGATACAAGGTGGCCATCTGCGACCAGCTGGAGGATCCCGCGCTTGTCAAGAACAAGCTCGTCAAGCGCGGCATCACGGAGATCCTCACCCCCGGCATCGCCTTCGGAGAAGGCATGCTGGACCAGAAGGAACACAACTACCTCGCGGGCCTGACCTTCGAGGGGCAGAGCTGCGGCGCCGCCTTCCTGGACGTGTCCACGGGCACCTTCCAGGTGGCCCAGGGCTCGCTCGACTACATCGGCACGCTGCTGGCCTCGCTCCAGCCGCGCGAGCTGGTGGTCCAGCGCGAGCTGCTGCGCGCCGTCAAGGAGCGCTACGGCGACTTCTACGCCACCGGCCTCGACGAATGGGCTTTCGTGCAGGACGCCGCCGTGGAGCGGCTCTGCAAGCAGCTCAAGGTGCAGAGCCTGAAAGGCTTCGCCATCGACGGCTTCCCGCTCGCCGTCTGCTCGGCCGGCGCCCTGCTGGTCTACCTCGAGCAGACGCAGCACGCGGGCCTCGGGAACATCTGTTCGATTGGGCGCATCGACGAGGAGAAGTTCGTCTGGATGGACAAGTTCACCTTCCGCAATCTCGAGATCTTCCAGAGCAACGCCGGACGCGAAGGCGTGAGCCTCGTGGACGTGATCGACCGCTGCTGCACCCCGATGGGCGCGCGCCTGCTGCGCCAGTGGCTCGCCATGCCGGTCATGGACCTGGGCGAGCTGAACGCGCGCTACGACGTGGTGCAGCTGCTCCACGACAACGAAGAGCTGCTCGCCGAGCTCCAGGGCGACCTGGGCGAGGTGGGCGACCTGGAGCGCATCATCGCCCGGGCCGCCACGGGCAAGATCCTCCCGCGTGAAGTGCGCCAGCTCGGCCGCTCGCTGAGCCGCATGACCCCCATCCGGGAGCGCTGCGCCGACACGGGCTGCATGGCCCTCGACAAGCTCGTCAAGGGCCTGCACGACACCGACAAGCTGCTCGGCCGCATTACGGAGACCCTCGCGGAGGACGCCTCCCAGCTGGGCAAGGGCGACGTGATCGCCGCCGGCGTGGACAAACAGCTGGACGAGCTGCGCGACATCTCGCGCGGCGGCAAGGACTACCTCCTCCAGATGCAGGCGCGCGAGAGCGAGCGCACGGGCATCGGTTCGCTGAAAATCAGCTACAACAACGTCTTCGGCTACTACATCGAGGTGCGCAACACCTTCCGTGACAAGGTCCCGCCGGAGTGGATCCGCAAGCAGACCCTGGTCAACGCCGAGCGCTACATCACCCCTGAGCTGAAGGAGTACGAAGAGAAGATCCTCGGGGCGGAGGCCGCCATCTATGAGATCGAGAGCCGCCTGTACGGGGTGCTCGTCGCCGAGATCCAGAAGGCCATCCGCCACATCCAGGAGAACTGCCGCATCCTCTCCCGCCTCGATGTCCTGCAGGGCTTCGCGCAGCAGGCCATCGACCGCAACTACTGCCGGCCGGAGATGGACAAGGGAAACGTGCTGGACATCACGGCCGGGCGGCATCCCGTCATCGAGACGCTGATGCCCGCGGGCGAAGAATACGTCCCCAACGACATCCGGCTGGACAGCAAGGGCGAGCAGATTATCATCCTGACCGGCCCCAACATGGCCGGTAAATCGGCCCTCCTGCGCCAGACCGCGCTCATCGTGCTGATGGCGCAGATCGGCTCCTTTGTGCCCGCCACGGCGGCGCACATCGGCTATTTCGACAAAATTTTCACGCGCGTCGGCGCGACGGACAACATCTCCCGCGGCGAGTCCACCTTCATGGTGGAGATGCTGGAGACCGCAATGATCATGCACAACCTCAGCGCCCGTTCGCTGGTGCTGCTGGACGAGATCGGGCGCGGCACCTCCACCTACGACGGCATGTCCATCGCCCGTGCCCTCGTGGAATACATCCACCAGAACGACAAGGGCGCCAAGACCCTCTTCGCCACGCATTACCACGAGCTGAACGACCTGGAGGAGCAGTATCCCCGCGTCAAGAACTACCACATCGCCGTGAAGGAGGAGGGCAAGAACGTCATCTTCCTGCGGAAACTGCAGCCCGGCGGCGTGGCGCACAGCTTCGGTATCCACGTGGCGCGCCTCGCGGGCATGCCGCGCGAGGTCATCGAGTCCGCCGAGCGGACCCTGCGCGACCTGGAGCGGCGTGAGAAGCACGCCAGCGCCATGGCGATGGAGGACGACGGCTCCGTCCAGCTGTCCTTTTTCCAGCTCGACGACCCTACCCTCTCGGCCATCAAGGACAAGCTCGCCGCCGCCGACCTCAACAATTTAACGCCCCTGCAGGCCTTCGACCTGCTCAGGGCGTTAAAGGGGGAGCTGGGCATCTAAACCCTAGTACCTGTATTCCTCAAACAGCGGACATCTCAGATAGCCGTCGGTCACGTATTCTCCTAAGGAACAGTTGAAGCGAAGCGCTTCAAACCGGAGGATCACATAGTCACTTCCTTTTTCAGCCAACGTGATCTTTCCTTCACAGTCGTGGGTGGAGGCGTTGCTGTTGCTGGATAAGATGAACGAAAACAGCACGTCGTTGAGATTCAACGCGTCTCCGACCTTCAGGTTGTCAACGGAGTTGAAATACAGACTGAGCGTGAAGGCGTCGTAAACCATTCTGCCGCCGGTATAGGCGAAAAACCGGGATTTTCCGGCTTTTTCGCTCTTCTTGTAAACGGCAGCATCCCGGAAGGAAGTTACCGTGTCCTCATTGACATCTCCTTTGGTGTGAATGGCGATTTTGGCCATCGTCAAATCATTTATGGCCAATTCCTTCGGGGCCGGTTCATGCTTGTTGCAGGACACCAGGGAAAGGGCAACGGCCAGGAGGGTGATCAGAACAAATATGCGTTTCATAGGCGACTGGGATTGATTTCGCTTATATAACGTACATTCCGACAAAAACTGCCTGAGAAACCAAAAAAGCTATCCCCGGTTGAGGGATAGCTTTTTGGCATAGTATGATCGCTTACTTCACGATCTTGATGTCCCATTTGGCGTTGTCGTTGTTGAAGTCGAACTTCGCCAGGGTCGGGGTGCTGTCAGCGACGGAGTAGAGGCAGAAGAGCTCGGGATGGCCGCAGCCCGGGATGGCCTTCGGCGCGATGCGCCAGGTGCCGTCGGTCAGCTGCTCGATCTTCCAGAGCTGCTCGTCTGCGCCGGTGAACTCGGGCACGGTGACGAGCTCATGGCCACCGGCGGCGGCGAGAGCACGCTTGGTGCCTTCAATCACGATCTTGTAGTACGGACCGCCGAGATAGCCACCGGCCTCGGGAACGGCCTCGATCGTCCACTTCTGGTGAGGGCGGGCCATGTAGTCGTTGGCGCGCACGTCGATGTTGCCCTCCGGCCAGCCACCGATCACTTCCTCCAGCTTCTGGTTCTCGACCTTGACGACGGTCTCATTGGCCTGGCGGCCGAAACCACGCATGCCACCGGCTGCGCGGACGAAGTCCACGGTGAGCTCGAGGGCGTAGCCACGACGGCGGGAGAGGATCTTGTAGGTGCCATCATCGAGGATCTCACCGGCCTCCGGCCAACCGTTCTTCCAGATGATCGGACGGATGGCGAGGGTGCTGCGGCCGCTGAGGTCGAGGTCAGCTTCCCAGTGGAAGGACATCTTCTCGACGCCCGGCTCGACGATGAAGCGGCCGAAGTGGCCGGCGCCGAAGCGGCGGTCCTCAGCAGCGACGACCATCTTGCCACCACCCTGGAGCATGTCGCGGCCCAGGTTGTCGAGGAACGGACCGAACGGGCTGCGGGAGCGGCCGACGATGATGTTGTAGGTGGAGTTGGCGCCGTCGCAGCAGGTGCCGTGGGTGCCGAGCAGGTAGTACCAGCCATCCTGATACATCATCGAGGATGCCTCGCAATCGATGGCCACGTCGATGTCCTTGGCGCCTTCCTTGCGGGCACCCGTAGCAGGGTCGAGCTCGACCATGCGGATGTTGCCGAAGTAGGTGCCGAAGGTGCAGAAGAGGCGGCCGTTCGGATCCATGAGGAAGCCGATATCGATAGCGTCGCAGTCCTCATCCATTTCAGAATGAGCAACTTCGATCGGATCGCTGTAAGCGAAGTCCGGAGAATTCGGATCGAGGGTCTTGTTCCACATCGTGAGGATGCGGCCGGCGTGACCGCCGCCGAGACCACCACCGGTGGAGCTGTAACCGACCAGGTAACGGTCGCCGATCTTGATGGCATCCGGGGCCGCACCGCCGCCGGGACGGACAGCGCCGCTCTCCCACACCCAACCGTCAGCGGAAATCAGGCCGCCGCCACCGGTACCGAAGGTGTAGTATTTGCCGTCGCACTCCATGATCGTGGACGGGTCGTGGATATAGGGCGCGCCCACCTGGGCGGCTGCAGTCAGACCAAACAGGGCGAAAGCGCCCGCGAGAAGAATATTCTTGGTTTTCATATGGCGCATCGATTATTTCGTGGAAAGGGTGATGTTCTTGACAGGCTTGCCGGCCTCGTCGATGAAGCGGCAGCAGAAATCGGACATGCCGGGGCCGTTGATGACGGCGCCCCAGATGACGTTGCGGCCCTTCTTGAGGGTCAGGCGCTGGGAAGCGCAGTCGTCCATGACGCGGCGACGGTCGCCGGACAGGATGACGGCCTCTTCACCGTTCACCCACCACATGGAAGCGGAGTTGGAACCGACGGCGAGACGCACGTTGGGGATGTCCTCCTCGCAGTTGACCACGGTGCAGGCCCAGAAGATCACGCCGTAGCGGTCTTCGGTGAGGTTGGTGGCGAAGCGGAAGAGCTTCACGTTCGGCATCTTGCTGTCGAAAGCGTGCCACTTCAGGGTAACCTTCTTCTGCTCGTACTTGGGAGCTTCCATGCCGAAGCCCATCGGACGGCCGCCCTGGAGGTTCACCGGCGGCTGATACTCAACGGTCACCTTGATCTTGTCGCCGTCCTTCGGGAGGACGTCGCCGAGCTGGCCCTTGAAATACTCCACCGCGAACTGTTCGCGGATGTAGCTGTCCACGAAGACGGTGTTGGAACGGTTCGGCTTGCTGATCGGCTCAAGGAGCATCCAACGGCCGAGGAATCCCTGCGCATCCGGCGCCGCGGTGGGCGTGGTCACGGGGACGAGATACTTGTCGAGCTGAGTCGAGGAGTCGGCATAGACCTGGGCCCGGCCGGAGATACCCGGCATCAGGAGCACCAGTCCCATGGCAACGGAAAGGGTTTTGAAAATGGTTTTCATAAATGGTATGAGTTGTTAAGTGTTGTTCACGTCTCACTAAGGTACGATTTTTCTTCCAACCCCGGAAACTCCGTTTCCCGGGTTGCGGGAAATTGAAAGTTTTCGACCGAAAAACGAAAGTCCTAAGCGCGCTCGCAGACGAAGGCGAAGAAGCGGTCGACGTCCTTCCGGTCCGCGAAGCGGGCGATGTAGGCCATGTCGCAGAGGTCGTCCGACAGGGCGGGCGGGACGCGCTCCGCCATGCGGACCGCGGCGCCGAAGCGCGCCATAATCTCGTCGTGGCCGTGCTTGTAGGTGTAGCAGTCGCGCCGGGCGGCATAGGCGCAGTAGTACTGATCGCCCTGCGGCTTGCGGGCTTCGTCGAACGCCACCATGTCCGCCCAGATCTGGAAGACGTCGGTGTCGTGCGCGAAGTTCATCATGTCGGGCGTGTAGCCGCCCGGCGGGCGCATGTTGACTTCCAGGCCCACGTAGTCCCCCTTCTTGCCGAGGCCCGCGCGGTCGCGGTCCAGCTGGAAGAACTCCAGGTGCACGAAGCGGCTCGTGATGCCAAAGGCCTTGACCGTACGGCGGCCGATGGCGGCGAGCTTGGCCGGGACGGTCTTGTTGGTCCAGTAGCAGGTCTCCATGTTGTCGTGGACGATCTCCATGATGGGCGTCGGGAAGACGGTGTTGTTCTCGAAGATGGGCTCGCCCTTCGAATTGAAGATGGCGTCGTAGCTCACCAGCAGGCCGGTGATGAATTCTTCGACCACGTACTGGCCGAAGTTGTCCGGATGGGCGGCGAACCAGGCGTCCAGCTCCTTCCCGTCGTGGATCTTGGTGGTGCCGCTGGCGCCCATGCCGCTGTCGGGCTTGGCGATGACGGGGAAGCCGGTCTTCTTCACGAAGGCCTTGACCTTCGCCGCGCCCTCCGCGCCCTTGATCTGCCGGGCGGTCGGGATGCCGCCCAGGGCGTAGTATTTCTTCATCTCGGACTTGTTGCGGATCGCGGCGATGCGGTCGCTCTTGATGCCGGTGGTCACGTTGAAGTCCGTGCGCAGGCGGGCGTCCTGCGTCAGCCAGAATTCGTTGTTGGACTCGATCCAGTCGATCTTGCCGTATTTGTGGGCCATCCAGGCCACGGCGCGGTACACCTCGTCGTAATCCTCGAGGTGGCTGACCTTGTAATAGTCGGTCAGCGCGGCGCGCAGCTCGTTGTTCAACTCGTAATACTGCGCATCGGCGATGCCCAGCACGTTCACGCCGTTGCGGCGCAGGCCCGAGCAGAAATGGCAGTAGGTCTGCGGGAAGTGCGGAGAAATGAATATGACGTTCATAAAGCTGTATGTTTCGTTTTCGGCAGAGACCTGCCGCATGGTTCCGTTCGAAATCTCCCAGGCCAGGCCGTGCAGCGTCTCGCGGCCGTCTTTGGAGAGGATGTAGCCCCCGTCGGGGAAGGTGTAGAAGGTGTGGCGCCAGCTCTCCGGGAAGATGATGTCCTCGAAGAGGCGCTTGCCGTCCAGCACCACGCCGCGCACCTGGTCGTAGTGCGGCACAAGCTGGCGCTTCGTCAGGCCGAGGCCCTCCAGCCAGCGCGGGTAGTTCGGGTCGACGGCTTCGCCGGCCAGCTCGGGATGGGAGAAGACGCGCTCCGCGCAATTCATCGAGCCCGCGCTGCAGCCCATCACCAGCCCGTCGAAGCCGCGCAACAGCTCTTTGAGGCTGATTTCGTGCAGGAAACGGTTCTGCGTGGGCACGTGGCCGCCGCAGAGCACGATCCAGTCGGCGTCGCGCACCAGGTCGCGTGCCAGGCCCGCGTTGCGCCGGTCCAGCATCGTCACGCAGGCCGGCGTGATGCCGGAGTTCCGGATGCAGGCGGACATGGAGTCCAACACGGAGTCCGTGAAAGCCCGGTCGTCCGGCGCCGCGCTGACCAGCAGCACGCGCGGCGACAATGGCAGCGCCGCCCGCACGGTGGCGAGCAACCCGTTGTCTTCAGTAAAGCGATCCTCCCCGAAGCGGGTCGGACTTCCGGTTAGTAGTAGTGTCATTACAACTACAAATATAATAAAAAAGCGAGTAGCGTCCCAGCATCTGGGGCGCTACTCGAAAAAATGGAAAGACTTTTAGTCTTCGTCCTTCTCTGCTGCTGCGTATTCCGCGAGGAGCTTGGTCTGGACGTCGGCCGGAACCGGCTGATAGTCGGCGAATTCCATCGTGAAGGTGGCGGAGCCGGCGGTCAGGGAGCTCAGCGTGGTGGAGTAACGGTAGAGCTCGGCGAGAGGAACGCGGGCCTTCAGGATGGCGAAGCCCTTGTCGGCGCCCATCGTGCCGAGGATGCCGCGGCGGTTCTGCAGGTCGGACATCACGGCGCCCTGGTACTCGGCCGGGGTCATGACCTCGACGTCGTAGATCGGCTCGAGGATCTTCGGACCGGCGTTGCGGAAGGCCTCACGGAAGGCGTTGCGGCCGGCGATGATGAAGGCGATTTCCTTGGAGTCCACCGGGTGCATCTTGCCGTCGT
>JAEEGJ010029853.1_pt1 | contig 10717 bp, 10 predicted proteins | sample 8958761 | NCBI WGS metagenome assembly JAEEGJ01 (sample SAMN16246546, study PRJNA631951) | gut metagenome | biome: gut microbiome; feature: rumen; material: RS-attached | host: Bos | place: Iran: Karaj | collected 2018-10
TAGGTTGTGGTAAGGGAGAATATACCGTAGAGTTGGCAAAGCTCTATCCGAACATGAATTTCATCGGTGTTGACATCAAGGGAGCCCGCATGTGGACTGGAGCAACACAAGCCATCAATGAAGGACTAAAGAACGTAGCTTTCCTTCGTACCAATATTGAGATTATTGAACGTTTCTTCGCTCCTGGTGAGGTACATGAGATTTGGCTCACCTTCTCTGATCCTCAGATGAAGAACCCTCGTAAGCGTCTCACATCGACATGGTTCATGAATCGCTATCGTAAGTTTCTCATCAACGATGGCATCATTCATCTTAAGACCGACTCTAACTTCCTTTTCACCTATACCACTTACATGGTGGAGAAGAACCACCTACCCGTCATTTTCCACACCACAGACCTCTATCATGATGACCGCATAGATGAGGAGACAAAAAAGATTCTCTCAATCCAGACCTATTATGAGGGTATGTGGATAGAGCGTGGGTTGAATATCAAGTACAAAAAATTCCGCTTACCTCAGGAGGGCATTTTAGAGGAACCAGATGTAGAGATTGAACTCGATGATTATCGTTCCTATCATCGTGACAAGCGCAGTTCAAAGGACAAAGCAAAGTAAAAGATAAAAAAGAAAAGAGGTAAAAAGGAAAGAACGTAAAAAAGTTAGATGCAAATGCAATTATATCCGAAAATGATTATGGATGCCTTGGCTACGGTGACGTATGCAGGCACAAAGAAGAACTTGGTGGAAAGCGAGATGGTGGCAGATCAGCCCGCCATCAATGGAAATAAAGTGACCGTGGTACTTGAGTTCCCACGTGACACGGATCCATTTCTTAAATCTACAGTGAAGGCTGCCGAGGCTGCCATTAAATATCATTGCGGCAAAGATGTAGAAGTGGAGATTCAAACCGAATTTAAGTCAAAGACACGTCCTGAAGTAGGCAAACTGCTGCCACAGGTAAAGAACGTGATTGCCGTAAGTAGTGGCAAGGGCGGTGTAGGTAAAAGTACCGTTTCGGCAAACTTGGCTATCGCTTTGGCTCGCCTTGGTTACAAGGTAGGACTGTTAGACTGCGACATCTTCGGTCCGTCAGTGCCGAAGATGTTCGACATCGAGGAGGCACGACCCTACGCCGTCAAGGTCGACGGCCGCGACCTCATCTGCCCCATTGAGCAGTACGGCGTGAAGGTGCTGTCCATAGGTTTCTTCGTCTCACCGACGACGGCCACGCTGTGGCGCGGCGGTATGGCTACCAGTGCACTGAAACAGCTCATTGCCGATGCCGACTGGGGCGAGCTGGACTACTTCATCCTCGACACGCCTCCGGGCACAAGTGACATCCACCTCACGCTGCTGCAGACGCTGGCCATCACGGGTGCCGTCATCGTCTCTACGCCCCAGCAGGTGGCACTGGCCGACGCCCGCAAGGGTATCGACATGTACCGCAACGAGAAGGTCAACGTGCCCATCCTCGGCCTCATCGAGAACATGGCGTGGTTCACCCCTGCCGAACTGCCTGAGAACCGTTACTACATCTTCGGCAAGGAGGGCTGCAAGCAACTGGCCGAGGAGATGCAGGTTCCCCTACTCGCCCAGATTCCGCTGGTTCAGGGCATCTGCGACAGCGGCGACAAAGGCGAACCAGCAGCACTGAACAGCGATACGGCCACCGGTCTGGCCTTCATCAATCTGGCCCAGGCCGTGGTCACCGTCGTCAACCGCCGCAACAAGGAGCAGCCCGCCACCAAGATTGTGGGCGTCAAATAGTAAATTGTCAAATAGTCAAATAAAACAATGAACAAACTACTTACTACCGCAGCAGTGCTGCTCATGGCACTCACTGCACACGCACAGACAAAGGACTACTCCAAGTACTACCAGAACCTGCCCACGAAGGTGGCGCAGGTTTCGGCGCCCGTCATCCCTGCCTACGTGGTCAGCCTCACCGAGGTGGGTGGCGTGGGCGACGGCCAGACGCTGAACACCGAGGCCTTCGAGAACGGCATCAAGAAGCTGCAGAAGGTGGGTGGCGGCAGGCTGACCGTTCCCCAGGGCATCTGGCTCACGGGCCCCATCCAGCTGAAGGACAACATAGAGCTGCACCTGGACAAGAACGCCATCATCCTGCTGTCGCCCGACAAGTCGCTGTTCGTCAGCGACAAGCCCGCCTCGAGGGTCTTCGCCGGCATCCGTGCCTCGAAGCGTAAGAACATAGCCATCACCGGCCAGGGCATCATCGACGGCAACGGCGACCACTGGCGCCCCGTGAAGCGCCAGAAGGTGAGCGACGTGGAGTGGAACAAGTATAAGAAGGTCATTGGCGGCGTAGAGAAGGACGGCGGCAAGCTGTGGTACCCGTGGGACGACCTGGGCGGCTATCCGAACATTGCCGACACGCCCGAAAAACAGGAGGGCCAGCGCAACGACCTGGTGCGCTTCGAGAATTGCGAGAACGTGCTCATAGAGGGTGTCACCATCCAGAACGCGCCCAGGTTCCACCTGCACCCGTGCTTCTCCAAGAACGTCATCGTGGACGGTGTCACCGTGCGCTGTCCGTGGAACGCCCAGAACGGCGACGCCATCGACTTCTCTGACGTCAACGTCGGACTCATCGTCAACAGCACCGTCGATGCCGGCGACGACGGACTCTGCATGAAGAGCGGCAACAACAAAGCCGGCGCGCCCGCCAACGGTTGCGAGGACATCCTCATCCAGGACAACACCGTCTTCCACGCCCACGGAGGCTTCGTGCTGGGCAGCGAGACCGTGCAGGGCATGCGCCGCATCGTGGTGCGCAACTGCCGGTTCAGCGGCACCGACACGGGTCTGCGCTTCAAGAGCGCACTGGGTCGCGGCGGCAAGACCGAGCAGCTATTCATCAGCGACATCGTCATGAACGACATCAAGGACGAGGCCATCGTCTTCCAGTGCGACTACGTGAACCGTCATGCCGGCAGCGACGACAACGCCGTGCCCACCTACACCGACGAGCAGAAGAAGGTGGCGCCCTACTTCCAGGACATACATATAAATAATGTGGTGTGCTACGGTGCCGGTACCGCCATCAAGGCCAGCGGCATACTCGGTCTGGACAACGTGCGCGACATCGACATCCAGAACAGCACCTTCATGTACTACGACAACGACCAGCAGACAGACCCGAAGACGGCCCGACTCAACCTCAGCAACGTCCGTCTGCTGCCCAACAAGAAATAACCTAACCAACTTTTTAAAAACAATGAAAAAACTATTCCTCGTCAGCCTCGCGCTGATCACCCTGACGGCCGCACAGGCCCAGTTGAAAGTACTGCCCACCCTGAAGAAGGGCATGGCGAAAGTGTATGAAAGCAAGGCAACAATGACGCTGCCCGGACAGTCGGCCATCAACCTCTCGACCGACACGAAGTACACCGTCAGCGACGCCACTGCCGACGGTTACATCATCGACGTGATGACCACCTCGTTCACCAGCGACGCTGCTGCCAGCAACGTTGCCGGCCAGATTCTGTCGGCCTCACAGGAAATGGTGAAGGACGTCAACATCCGCATCGCCACCGACAAGAACGGCAAGCCCACCGGGATTGTCAACTATGCTGAGCTGAGCAAGCAGCTCGACGCACGCAGCAAGCAGATGGTCAACAAAATCTACGAACTGATTCCCCAGGCCAAGAGCATGCTCCCCGAGGAAACGCTGAAGCAGCAATTCATGGAGAGCCTGTCGGAAGAGACCCTCTTCAAGAGCCTGTCAGGCAACAGCAGTCCGCTGCTGCTCTTCGGCAAGACCATCATGACCGGTGCCCAGGAAGAGTTCGTCAACGAGCAGGGACTCAGCATGAAGCGCATGTACTTCGTCAACGGCAAGGACGTGACCACCAACGCCACGCTGAACATGTCGAAGGAGCAGGTCAAGAAGTTCATCATTGCCCAGGTAGAGAAGACCATGCCCGCCCAGGCCGACGCCATCAAGGGCCAGTTAGACCAGTTGATGGAGAGCGGCATGCTGAAGCTCGACGCCAAGGAGACCACCACCTTCAAGCTGCAGAACGACTTCTGGCCAGCCTCATGGACCACCGAGGTCTCCACCGAGTCCGCCGGCCAGCAAATGGTCACCAAGACGACAACGACACTGAAATAAACACGATGAAGCCCCGCCAATTGGCGAGGCTTCTTACTTTTAATTCGTGTCGCCGGCATCATCCTCGTCGCCGGGATCGCTTCCACCTCCAGGCGTGTCACCACCGCCCGTTCCCGGATCAGGCGTAATCGTGCCAGTGCCGCCACCGCCGGGGGTATCACCGCCAGGGGTATCACCACCCTGTTCGGTACCACCCTGCTCGGTTCCACCTTGCTCGGTTCCACCGTTGTTGGTCGTACCGCCGTTACCAGAATTGCTGCCGCCGCCCGACGGTTTCTTGCCACCAAGGTAGTACTGCCATGCGTAGCTCTCGATAGCGTCGAGCTGGGCAATGAGGCTGGTAAGCTCAGCAGACGGAGCCATCACGCTCATGGCCGACAACAGTTCGTAGACGGACTTCAGGGCCTGGTCGGTATTGGCGCGAGCCGTCTTCATGGCACCCACGCTCTGCGCAGCAATGGCGTCGAAGCGCTGCGACATGAGCTGCTCTACGTTCGTGGCGTGTGCCACCACCTGCAACCAGTAAGCCTTCACGCCGAGCGTCTCCAGGTCGGCCAGACGGGTCTGGAACACCTGGTTCATGTTTCTCACCTTGTCGGCCTCGGCCGTATAGGTGTCGCTGGGCGAGAACTTATAGTCCTTGAACACCTGCAGCAGCTCAGTGGCCAGCTGGTAGTTCGACTCAGATTCAGGAATCTCAGCATGACCATTCAGAATGGCGCGCACGGCCTTGGCGTACATGTCGCACAGGTCGTCCTCCTTCTTCAGGCGGTCGCTGTTGAAGTCCTTCTGCGACTGGGCATAGGCCACGTCCTCCTCATTCACCCTCGTGCCAAAGACACCCAGGCGCTGAGTGAACATCTCGTGGCTGATGCTCGATGCCTGCAACTTTCCCAGAATCTGCCTTACAAGGCCGTCGTGCTCAGCGACGGTCACCTTGCTTAGATAGTTAATTGCTAGACTCATAATACTTAAATTTTAAAATTTTATGTTATTGCGGGGTAACAACACCCCCCCATTTCAATATTGGGCACTGTTTCGGTGCGATGACACCCCCCCATTTCAATATTGGGCACTGTTTCGGTGCGATGACACACCCCCATTTCAATATTGGGCACTGTTTCGGCGCGATGACACACCCCCATTTCAACATGGGGCCCTGTTTCGGCGCGATGACACACCCCCATTTCAATTTTTCGACCTTCCGGCGGAGGGCGCTCACTATCTTTCTGGTTTGACATGTTCATCATAGTCTCTAGATTTAAATTGTCATTGTTTTCTATACGCAAAGATACAAAAAAATCGGCTAACGCGTTCAATCGTCAGCCGATTTTATAAAATTTTAGCACAGGGAGACCCCTACGTCATGTGCACGGAAGGGTCGGTTCTCTCTGCGAGAGTGTGGCGTTGCAATCCGCTGTGCACTACAACTCTTCTTCCTCCTCGTCCAGCTCGAATTCGCGACTAAATCCTTCGTCCACTTCTTCCTCTTGCACGCTAGTGTTCATGTTATAGGCATCCACGCTTCCGGCCAGAATCTGGCACTTCTGCTGCAACTCTACCACCTTCACGGAAGGCTTCATATATTCTTTCTTTGTCATAGTTGTGTCCTCCTTTTGCTTTACTTCTTAATATATTTCTTTCCGTTCACGATGTAGAGACCCTTCGTGGGCTGGCTGACGCGGCGGCCCTGCAGGTCGTAGACTTCACTATTCACTTTTTCACTATTCACTAGCGTAGCGTCAATGCCCGTCGTCTCGCCGAAGCCGAAGAACTCGCGGGCGCCAGCACTGTACACCAGGTAGGCCTTGTTGGCACCGATGGTTCCAGTATCTTTCAGCTTGTAGAAGCCCGCGCCCGTTGCTGCCTTATAGTTCAGCACGTAGGCATTGCCGGGGTTCGTAATGCTGGTCATCGTGCCCACGAGGCTGTTGCCCGAGTAGTCGTCGGAACTGTTCGAACTGGTCGGGGTCATGGTGATGCTGCCCGACGTAGTCTTCTTCAGCACCACGCCCTGGCCGCTCTTCACGATGCGGTCCGTTATTTCGGTCATCTCAATCGCCGTGCCGGTGAGGTTCACCTTGAACACCTGCGTACCTTCGGGAGCCTTAAAGTTGCTTGCATTGCTATAGAACGTAGCCCAGTACTCGCCCGTAGCACCCTCATTGGCCGTCAGGTCGACGGCGGGAATCTCCTCAAACTCTGCCGAAACCGTCACATTGCTTGAAGGCATGGTGAACGTCTTGACGTTGGCATCTCCAGTGTCCGTCAGAGTCAGTGCAGTGCTGCCCAGTCCATCTATCTTTGCTTGTGTGAAAGTCCACATTTTTGAAGCAATATTGCCATTGGGTGCACTCACAGTAACTGTTGGGCTGTTAATACCCGTGATGGTAACAGTGCTACCTGAAGCAGTTCCCGTTGCTGACAGAGTTCCATGATCAGCTTGAAGATGTGATTTATTTCGCCCAGAAGTATTAGGCTGGGTTCCAACAGTAAGTACGACTTGTGAAAGATTTTGGTTGGAAAGTGACGAAATAGTTAGTGTATAACCTTTATATCCGATTCTCCATCCATAGTTAGTGTTGTTTCCACTTACTCTAAAATACGTTCCAGTCTTAGTGGCTGCACCTTTACTGATGGTCTCGCTAACGATTCCTGTGTACACACCGCTGATGGTTTTCAGCTTGTAGCCTGCATCGGGTGTAGCTTCCAGCGTAACAGTGGCACCCGCTGCTGCCGAAGTCACCGAGACGTCACTCACCTTGGCGACCACAGAACCATTAGAAACTGTGGGCAGCGTAATGGTGTAATCATCTGCCCACGCGCCCGTCACTGCCGTCATCAGCAGCACGAGCAAAGAAAGTAATTTTCGTTTCATTTGCATTTGTATTTTAATTGTTGTTTTTGGGTTTATAATAAGTTATATGAATTTACTAGTAATCTGACCCTCTTTTTTGAATCGCGTGCAAAGTTACGACTTTTTCCCGTAATCCCTGCACATTCCCCCCAGAAAAATTCGCAACGAGAGCAAAAAAGGCGCAGAGCATCAGAGAATCGTAGTTAATAAATTTGGCGTTTCTCGCATTTTTTCGTACCTTTGCCGACACCAAACGATAACGCGAAAAATTAGAAATCATGAGAAAAGCAATACTCCTGATACTTACGATATGGGGCACAGTCACGCTGAGTGCGCAGGACTCGCTGCGCATCCGACTGGACTCGCTACTGCAGGACCCGATGTTCGAGACATCGCAGGTGGCGGTGATGGTCTACGACCTGACGGCCGACTCCGTTTGCTACCGGTACAACGAGCGCCAGCTGCTGCGACCGGCCTCAACAATGAAACTGGTGACGGCCATCACCGCCCTGGACCAGTTGGGACCACAGTACGACTTCCAGACAAGCGTCTACTATACCGGCCAAATCAAGGGCCACACGCTGGTGGGCAACATCTACTGCGTAGGCGGCTTTGACCCCACGCTGACCATCGGCGACGTGACCGACATGGCACTCAGCGTACAGCAGCTGGGCATAGACAGCATAGCCGGCAAACTGGTGGCCGACCGCACCATGAAGGAACAGGTGGACTACGGCGAGGGCTGGTGCTGGGACGACGAGAACCCGCTGCTGACGGCGCTGTCGATAGGCAGAAAGGACATCTTCCTGACAACCTTCGCCGAGGAGGTGGCCCGCCAGGGTATCAATCTGGAGAACGTAACGTTGGTGGAAGGCCGAATGCCTGCCAACGCCCGCCATCTGACCACCATCCGCCACAACATCTCGCTGGTGCTGGACCGCATGATGAAGAAGAGCGACAACTTCTATGCCGAAGCCGTCTTCTACCAGACCGCAGCCAGCGTCAGACGGCCACTGGCCAAGGCGTCGGACGCCACGGGTGTCACCCGCAAGTTGCTGAAGCGACTGGGACTGGACGCCGGCAGCTATCGACTGGCTGACGGTTCGGGGCTGTCGCTCTACAACTACATCAGCGCCGAGCTGCTGTGTACCCTGCTGAAGCACGCCTGGCGCACGCCCAAGATCCACGAAGCCTTGTGGGTGTCGCTACCCATTGCCGGTGTGGACGGCACCCTGGAGAAACGCATGACCAAGGGCCCCGCTGACGGAAACGTCCGCGCCAAGACGGGCACGTTGACGGGCATCTCGTCGCTGGCTGGTTATTGTCGGGCAGCGAATGGTCACCAACTGTGTTTCAGCATCATCAACCAGGGAGTCATGCGCAATCAGGCAGGCAAGAACTTCCAAGACCGCGTCTGCCAAGTACTTTGCCAATGAGTTTTACCACGACGATACTACAGTGGTTTCAGACCAACGGACGGACCCTTCCGTGGCGCGAGACACGTGACCCGTATGCCATCTGGCTGTCGGAAATCATCCTGCAACAGACACGCATCGAACAAGGACGCCCCTACTGGGAGCGTTTCATGAAGCGCTGGCCCACCGTAGAGGCGCTGGCCAACGCCACCGAGGACGAGGTGCTGCGCGAGTGGCAGGGCTTAGGCTACTACAGCCGTGCCCGCAACCTGCACACCGCCGCCAAGCAGGTCGTTGAGCGCGGCGGTTTCCCCACCACGATAGAGGGCATCAAGGCGCTGAAAGGCATCGGTGACTACACCGCAGCAGCCATCGGCAGCATCGCCTTCGACCTGCCCGCCGCCGTCGTCGACGGCAACGTCTATCGCGTACTCTCCCGCCACTACGGCATCGCCACACCCATCAATACCACCGAGGGCAAGAAGGAGTTTACGGCCCTGGCGCAGTCGCTGTTGCCCACGAGCCAAGCCTCAGCCTTCAACCAGGCCATGATGGACTTTGGCGCTACCCAGTGTACCCCGTCAAGCCCCAATTGCCCATCTTGCCCATTGGCAGAAAGTTGCCTGGCCCTGCGCGAAGGCCGCGTCAGCGAGTTGCCCGTCAAGCAGAAGACGCTGAAAATCAAGGAGCGCCACCTGACCTACGTATACATCAGGTGTAACGGCCAGACAGCCCTCCACCGCCGTCCTGCCGGCGACATCTGGCAGGGACTTTACGAGCCGTGGCTTACTGAGCAGGTACTGTGTGGCGCAATTCTGTTGCGCCAAAACGTCAAGCACGTACTCACCCACCGCATTCTATATGCCGACTTCTACCTCTGGGAAAACGCTGAGCGCCCACAACTGCCTGCCGACTATTTCTGGATTCCTGAAGAGGACCTGGACAACTACGCCGTACCTCGCCTCATCGAAATAATGTTAGAATCACTAAACACTAAGAAATAAACATTTAACGAATATGATAAATATTGCCATCTTTGTGTCGGGAAGCGGCACGAACTGTGAGAACCTGATACGCTACTTCAAGGATTCTGAGCGTGTCAACTGTGCCCTCGTTGTCAGCAACAAACCCGACGCCTATGCACTGGTGAGGGCTGAGAAGCTGGGGGTGCCGACAGCTGTTGCGCCCAAGGCGGAACTGAACGACCCACAAGTAATGATGCCGCTGCTCCAGCAGTACGACATCCAGTTCATCGTGCTGGCAGGATTCCTGCCCCTGGTGCCCAACTTCCTGGTCGACGCCTTCCCCCGCAAAATCATCAACATCCACCCTGCCCTACTGCCGAAGTATGGCGGCAAGGGCATGTGGGGCCACCACGTCCACGAGGCCGTCAAGGCTGCCGGTGAGACAGAGACGGGCATGACCGTCCATTACGTGACACCCATCTGCGACTCTGGCGAAATCATTGCGCAATACCGCGTGGCACTGGAACCGACGGATACGGTCGACGACATTGCAGAAAAAGAACACCTGCTGGAGATGGAGCATTTCCCTCACATCGTCGAGCAGGTGATTAACGAGATATTCTAAGAAACAATAAGTGGTGCCCCAGCGAGCACCACTTATTTTATAGGATTTAGAGATTAGCCAACTCAATGACTTTGTCAACGGCAGCACTGAGGCCGTCGACATTCTTACCGCCAGCCTGAGCGAAGTGAGGCTGACCACCACCGCCACCCTGGATGAGCTTGGCGGCCTCGCGAACCATCTGACCGGCATTCAGGCCGTGGTCGCTGACCATGTCGTCGCTCATCATGATTGAGAGCTGTGGCTTCTGGTTGTCGTGAGTACCCAGCACGCAGAGCAGTGAACCCTCGACAGCGGCACGAATCTTGAAGGCAAGGTCCTTGGCAGCGGCGGGCGACATGGGAATGACGCTGGCAACCACCTTGACACCATTGATCTCGCGAGCCTTCTCGACGAGTGTCTTGGCAGCACGCTCAACAGCCTGAGCCTGGAAGCCTTCAATCTCCTTCTTCATAGAGTCGTGCTCCTCGATATACTTCTTGATGACACCCTGCAGGTCCTTGGCATTGTTGAAGAATGCCTTGACAGCCTTCAGCATATCCTCGGTCTGATACAGCAGTTCCTCACACTCCTTACCAGTGCGTGCCTCGATACGGCGAATACCAGCGGCAACACTGCTCTCAGAGATAATCTTGAAGAAGCCGATGCGACCGGTTGAGCTGGCGTGGATACCACCACAGAACTCACAGCTGGGGCCGAAGCGAACCACACGAACCTTGTC
>JAEEGJ010029854.1_pt1 | contig 10717 bp, 10 predicted proteins | sample 8958761 | NCBI WGS metagenome assembly JAEEGJ01 (sample SAMN16246546, study PRJNA631951) | gut metagenome | biome: gut microbiome; feature: rumen; material: RS-attached | host: Bos | place: Iran: Karaj | collected 2018-10
TGACGGTGTTGCGGCAATAACGATTGTTCTTTATGCGGAATTTATTTTAACTTCCATTTTTTACGGATATTCTTCGGGTGTTGCCCCGATATTCAGTTATAATTACGGAAGCAAAAACACATATCAACTAAAAAATATTTTTAAAACAAGTATGATATTTGTAATACTGTCTTCGGTTTTAATTTGTTTCTTATCGTTACCGGCTGCTCCTTACATAATAACTTTTTTCGCAAAAGAAAACTCACATGTGTTTTATATTGCATTAAAAGGATTTTTTATTTTTGCAATTTCATTTTTGTTTACCGGAACAGACATTTTTTCGGCAGCAATGTTTACCGCTTTTTCCAACGGAAAAGCAGCAGCAATAATCATGTTCCTTAGAACATTCTTATTCTTAAGTTTGGCAATATTGTTGTTACCGTTGGTTTTAGGAGTTAACGGAATTTGGTTAGCTATTCCGGTTGCTGAATTTTTGTCCGTATTGGTTTGCATATTTTATTTCATAAAATACAGAAAAATTTATAACTATTGTTAACTTTTTTATATTTGGCAAAACGATTTCATCTTTTAAGATATAAATATTTATAGTAAATATGACTAAAATTTAGTAAAATACTTCACAATGAACAAATTAAAAATTTTATTATTTTCCATATTGTTATTTTGTTGTTTTGTTAGTGTAAATATATTTGCACAAGAACGTAACGAAATTACTGTCGCAATTTTAAAAGGTGATGATTTTGCAAATTATAGTGAACAAATAACAAATGCGATAAAAGAAAAACTTAATAAAAAAGCAATAATAAAAATTTTGGATTACGATGTATTTGTAATAGATCTTTTCAGGGGAAACAGTGATTTTTATAAAGGTTCTCCGCTAACTTATGTTCTTTCATTGTCGGATACTGTTATATTAAAATCCGTTTATAAAATTAATAATGAGTGGCAAGTTGATTATACACCTGTTATACTCGCAAGAACAGACAAAGACATAAATGATGTTAAAGATTTAAAACATAAAAAATTTTATTTTACAAACCCGAATTCCGCATCGGGATATTTATATCCAAAACTATTTTTAATAGAAAACGGCGTTTACTTAGGAAAAGAATTTTCCAATGACTATTCTAATAGTGCAGAAGATGTTTACAAATATGTTTTAGAGGATAAATGGGATGCATGTTGTTCTTTTTACGGTCTTCTTGATGATGATCCGTTATTTGAAAATAATTCATCAATAAAAATATTTGAGATAAATTCTAAAATACCTAACGATCCCCTATGGGTAAATGATAAAATCAAAAAAGAAAATCCGCAATTGGTCTCCGATATAAAAAACTTAATATTGGAACTGTTTAAAGATAATGAGACCATTTCTTTTGTACAAGCTCATGACAGAGATTACGCTTCAATAAGAAGAAAAGTAAGAATATTAGGTATAATAGAAAACAAGGATTTTATATCCGTAGACAGATTGCTCGGTATTTGTACTAAAAATCCTAAAACTTTAAATTTTATTTTGGAATACAATTTACATTTCATTTTGGCTTATTTAATATTTATATCGGTAATAGTACTTATTGCATACATTATTTTCAAGAGAACAATATTAAAAAAACATATTTCTGAACAAAAGCTGTTAAACAATAAATATTCCGCTTTATTAAAGAAATTGGAAGAAGAAAAAGATTTTAATTCAAAAATAACCAAGATCGAAGAAGAAATAAAGGTTGCCTTTAAAGATTTTAAAAATTTTATATATGATCCGGTTATGGTTAAATATGTTGCTACGGGAGAATTTTTATTCAACAAATACAAAGATACAAAAGCACTGGAACCGTCAGCAATAGCAAATTGTTACGTTAAAGCTTTTGAAAGAATAGTCATGGTTAGTGCATACGGCGAGGAAACATTCGAAAAGCAAGAGGATACAAAAGTTCCGGACGAACAACAAAACATACAAAACAAAATTGATCCAAAAAAAATATTGGATAACGGCATAAGAGATATAAGAGAACAAGCAGGTTTAAGCAACAAAGAATATAAAAGTTTGCAAAAATGCAGAAGTCTAAGAAATAAAGTTGCACATTTAAAACCCGTTTCCATAGAAGAAGTCATTTCAATAAGAAAAACTCTTTTAGGGGAAAATTCTTATACTGACGGAATTTTAGCAAGGTTAGCCCCATACTTTTAACGGCAATTTATAATTTACAATTTATAATTTATAATGAACGACAAACGACAGAGGGATGGAAGGCTGGGTGTATAGATGTATGGATGTATGGAAACGACAACAACGAACAGAGAGATTCCGCATCAAGTGCGGGATGACAGATAAAACGGCAATTTATATTTTACAATTAAATTATGTCTAAATATATAGAAATAAGTTCCAAAACCGCCTGTAACAGAATTAACAGCAATTTCTTACCTTTCAATTGGGATTTGAATATTTACAGAGGATGCGAACATAAATGCCAATATTGTTTTGCATTATATTCTCATAAATATATGGAGTCCGCTGATTTTTTCGATGAAATTTATGTAAAGAAAAACATTGTGGAATGTTTTGAGAAACAAATATCTTCAAAAAGATGGAATCGAAAATTAGTAAACATCGGTGGAGTTACCGACAGTTATCAGCCGGCAGAAAAGAAATATAAATTAATGCCTGATATTTTAAAATTGTGTATAAAATATAAAGTGCCTGTAAGTTTATCTACAAAATCCAAACTTATACTGAGAGATTTTGATTTGTTTGCCGAACTTGCAACACTTGTTCCGGTAAATGTTGCTTGTACCATTACAACCATAAATGAGAAAATCAGACAACTTATAGAGCCGGGGGCATCTACCATAAAAGAAAGATTTAATAATCTAAAAGAGCTTTCAAAGACGAAAGTTAATACCGGCATATTTATTATGCCGATAATACCCGAACTCACAGATTCTTACAACAATTTGAGTATGTTATATAAATTTGCTCAAGAAAACAATGTAAACTTTGCGGTTACTTCAATTTTAAATTTGAGAGGAGAAACAAAAATAAATTTTTTGAATTTTGTAAAAAACAAATTACCGCACTTGTATAACAAAATAAAATCTCATTATAAAGGCTCTTATGTAAATTCCGTATATCAAAAGCATATAGACAATATATTAGAAAAAATAGAATCTACTTTCCCGTTAAAAGAAAAAAAGATTTCTTATCCGAATTATGAAAACACAGATGAACAACCATCTCTTTTTTAGAAAATTTATTAATTGAATTGTTCTAACCAATTTAAAATTACAGGAACATTATGTTCTTTAAAGAAAATATCGTGATGATTTACATCTTTTACGAGAACAAGTTGCTTTGCTTCCACCGTCACTAAATCAAATAATCTTTGAGAATGAGAACTATCTATTAATTTATCATCTGTTCCGTGTATTATTAATATAGGACACTTTATATTTTTAATATACTCATCAGACGGATATTTATCTTTTAATACCAAAAAAGCTAACGGAACAGGATATTCTTTTACTTCCTGATAAAGAGACGAGAAAGGAGCTGTCAAAATAATGCCGTCCGGATTTCTGTGTTGCGTAAGTCCCATTGCAAAAGCACAACCGAAAGAGTATCCGTAAAGAATAATTTTTTTATCGGTTTTATTTTTATAATAATCAAAAAAAGAAACAGCATCCGAAAAAATCGTTTCTTGTGAGATTTTGCCTTCAGTATTTCCAAAACTTCTATATTCCATCATGGCAACGGAATAACCTTCATTTGTGAGTTTTGTTATAGCGGGGGCAAACCTTGCCATTAAACCGGTATTACCATGAAAATACAATATTAACGGTTTATCCGTATCTCCTTCATAATACCAAGTCATTACTTGTGTACCGTCTTTAGCAGTTACAGGTTCTTCCGTAAACATATCGAACCCTGCTTCTTTAGGAGATTTGTAATTTGTGTCGGGATTGAACAAAAAATTAATTTGAAAAATATATAAAACAGCAAAATAAACGACACAAAATATCACAATAGATAATAATACTTTTATTCTTTTATTCATATCGTATATATTTTAATATAAATTTTTTAAAACAACAATAAAAAAAAAGGGACTTGGTATTTTTTCCAAGTCCCTTTTTTATCATACCAAAAATTATAATGAATTTTTGCTTTCAAAATCTTTCATGAATGCAACTAATTTTTTAACACCTTCAATAGGCATTGCATTATAAATTGAAGCTCTCATACCGCCAACTGTTCTGTGACCTTTAAGACTGGTCAAACCTTCTGCAGTTGCTTCTTTTATGAATTTTGCTTCCATTTCTTCGTTACCGATAACGAAAGGAACATTCATTAATGATCTGTCTTCTTTAACAACAGTTCCTTTAAACAATTTACTTGAATCCAAGAAATCGTACAAGATTTTTGCTTTTGCTTCGTTCATTTCTTTCATTTTTGAAAGTCCGCCGAGTTTCTTAATCCATTTAAATACCAATCCGCAAATATAAATACCGTATGTCGGAGGTGTGTTATACAAAGATTTGTTATCTGTTTGAATTTTCCAGTTCATCATTGTAGGTGTATTAGCAATAGCAGGACCTTCACCGATTAAATCTTCTCTGATTATTAAAATTTGAACACCGGAAGGGCCAACATTTTTTTGAACTCCGCCGTACATTACACCGTATTTTGTAATATCTACAGGTTCAGATAAGAAACAAGATGAAACATCGGAAACTAGCGGTTTACCCTTTGTGTTGGGAAGTTTTTTATATTTTGTTCCGTAAATTGTGTTGTTTTCACAAATATAAACATAGTCTGCATTTTCACTTACAGGTAAATCGGAACAATCCGGAATATATGAAAATGTTTTATCTTCAGATGTTGCAATTTTGTTTGCTTTTCCGTATTTTTGTGCTTCCTGGAAAGCTTTTTTTGCCCATTGACCTGTTACAATATAATCCGCAACTCCGTTTCTCATTAAATTCATAGGAACCGATGCAAATTGTAATGAACAACCGCCTTGTGCAAATAAAACTTTATAACTTGCAGGAATGTTTAATAAATCTCTTAAATCCGCTTCTGCTTCATCGATAATTGCCTGATATGTTTTTGAACGATGGCTCATTTCCATAACAGACATTCCCGAACCTTTATAATTCAACATTTCGTCAGCTGCTTGTTGCAACACTTCTACCGGTAATACGGCAGGACCTGCAGAAAAATTGTACACTCTTTCCATTTTGGTCTAAATCTCCTTATAATAAATTAACTTAAATTTTTAAATTGAATAATATTTTATAAAAAATAAAACAAATAATAAAGAGATTTGTTATAAACTTATTCATTGATAAAATATTAAATTTATGTTAATATTTGCATGTAAATGAATTTTATAAATTTTTTCTTAAAAAAACATTTAATATTCACTTCAATAGTCGTATCTTTCATTATATCGAGCATAATATGGCTTTCGATAGGATGGGTTTCTTATTTTAGCGGAAGAGAACAAGAAATAAGCATAGAAACCGATATAATATTCGATATTGTTACGGATATAATAAAACATGATAAACAGTTGGTTAAAGAAAACATTTTGCCCTTAAATGATACAAACGATTCGGATTTTGATTTTGCGAACAATTTTTTAACCAATGTGAACAGAAACAACATACTGTTAAACAATCCTTTATTTTTAAACAATTTTATAAATTTGTATTCTTACGAATATGCAAATAAAAGACTTAAATATTTTAATAATTTATATACAAAACATTGGTTGGAAGTAAGAGACAGTAAAAATAATATTTTGATACAAACAAAATACAAATATAATGAAATAGTTCCTTGGGATGACAAATATTATGAAGAAAAAAAGATAAAAAAGATGGTCTTCATTGAGGACAGTTTTTATACCTATACTTATGTTTATAAATATAAACCTTATTGGTATATAGCTTTAATAAGAAGCATATCCTTAAACACAATACCGGATATTTTTGAAAACAGAGAGTTCTCGTGGAACAAATGGGTCCAGGACACTTTTTTCAATGTCGGAAAATGGGAACAAGTTTTTAATTTCTGGATAATTTTTATTATACTGATGTTTATCGTTCCTTTTGCATTAAAAAATCTCTATGAATTATACAGATCTTTGAGTATTTTGCGATATAAAAACTTAAGATATACCGTTAGATTAAAGAAAATAACAAAACAATTCGAAGAACAAAAAAAACAAATAGCCCAGCAAGAAAATTTATCGGAAGAAGATATATTAAAAAAAGAAAAAGAACTTGAAGAAAAATTTGAAAGACAAATTTTATTATTGAAATCCGAGCATAACAGACAAATTACAAGTGTTAAGTCCGGATTCAGTAAATACTATGAACATACCGAAAAAGAAAACGAAAGATATAAAACAATAATAAAACAGCAACTTAGTGAAATAAAAGATCTTCAATACAAATTACAAGAACATAACATAAAATATGATCCTTATAAATTCACAGACTTTAAATTCCGAGATAAAGCAGACATTTTGATTTTGGGAGGGGAAGGATCTATTTCTTTAAAAGAAGCTTACAGTATATTAAAAGAGTTAGGACTTTCACACAATACAGACATAAAATGGATAGCTTACAGAGATATGGACCATTTTGATATTACTGCACTTCAAAATACAAGAAATTATTCGGATATTATAGTGGGAAGTGTTCCTCACAGCATACTTAATGTTCCGGAACAAAATCTTGTGGCACATTTACAAAACAATGCATCCGTTTATCCGAAATTCCAAATTTTAAGAAAACTTGACGACGGAGATTTGCAACAAATAACAAAAACCAACCTTAGAGAAGCTCTGAAAAAGAGTGACAAATATAAATTGTTAATGGAAACTCAAAAATTAAATTTATATAGCAATCAATAATTTCTTATTTACAGAATTTATTAATTTCTTCTTCCAAAATTTTATAAACTCTTGCCAAAAGGTATCCGTCTGCCGATGCATGATTCAATCTTACTGTTAAAGGCATAACAAGTCTTCCGTTTTCTTGTCTGTATCTTCCCCAATTAATTATCGGCATAAAAAACAAGTAACCGTCCGGAAGTTCCACATTTAAAGAGTCATAAGAAATCCACGACATATAGGAAGCATCAAACCAATTGGGATGATTTAACATATCAAGGCCGTACCCGTGTGTTTTTTTCGCCATTTCAATATCTTTACTTGCATTTTGATAAAACTTCTTATAATTTTCATCATATATGGTGTAAACCGGTGTGCAAGTTTCGGTATCTTCATGAAAAATATACTGTGTGGGATTTATTTTATCGTAAACTATCAATTGATTTGTTTGATGCAACCATGCCAATTTATAATCTTCTCTTGAATTTAAAGTTTTAGCTAACAAATATAAAAAATTTATATAAAACTTTGTGTTGGTTTTTTTTGAATAATCATACAAGGCTTGAACATCTATTCTTGCCGTCATGGAAATTGAACATTTTGTTTGAGCAAAATGCCTGAAAACATCTTTCCTGTAATACTCGTTCATGTTAATTACTTTATAATTAACCATTTTAGTAGCCTCTCTTTTAATTAAATTTATTTTATTGTCTCTATTATATAAAAGTTATTTTTCTTTTGACAACTATAAAAAAAAATAATAATATATCTAAAATTAATTTTAATGAAGGGGGACTTAAAAGATATTTGTTTTATAATATTCTTTGAGTCCCTTTCTCTCTTATAAGGAGAAAAACATATTATGAAGTATATTTTTATGACGGGCGGAGTAGTAAGTTCTTTAGGCAAAGGTATAACCGGTGCAAGTATCGGAAGACTTTTACAATTGCACGGATATAAAGTAAATATGATAAAAATGGATCCTTATATAAATGTGGATCCTGGAACCATGAATCCTTTTCAACATGGAGAAGTTTATGTTACCGCCGATGGTGCCGAAGCGGATTTGGATTTGGGAACATACGAAAGATTTTTGGATATAGTAACAAAAAAAGCAAACACAAATACATCCGGAGATATTTATCAAACCGTCATAAACAAAGAAAGAAAAGGTGAATATAACGGAGGGACGGTTCAAGTAATTCCTCATATCACAAACGAAATAAAGAAAAGATTTGTTGCTTTTGATAAACAGGTAGATATAACAATTATAGAAATAGGCGGAACAATAGGAGATATAGAAGGCCTTCCTTTTATTGAAGCAACCAGACAATTTATGTTGGAACAAAAAAGAGAAGATATCATGAGTATCCACTTAACTTTTGTCCCTTATATCGAGGGAGCAAAAGAACTTAAAACGAAACCTACACAGCATTCCGTTAACAAATTAAGAGAAGTGGGAATCATTCCCGACATGATTATATGCAGGACTCAATATCCGATAAATGATTCAATGAAAGGTAAAATTTCATTATTCTGTAATGTTCCGAAAGAAGCGGTTGTTGAAGCAAGAACCTGTTCTTCTATTTATCATGTTCCGGAATCTTTGCACGAGCAGGGTGTAGATGCTTTCATTTTAAAAAGACTTAACTTAAAGAGTAAAATTAAATTCAGTAATAAATGGTTTAAATACGTTAAACAAGATACAAAACATTATAAAACCTTAAAAATAGGTGTTATCGGAAAATATGCGGATTTAAAAGATGCTTATAAATCCATAGACGAATCTTTAAAAATATCCGCTATGGAAGCAAAAGTTAATTTGGACATTCAATACATTTCTTCCGAAGATAAAAACTTAATCAAAAGATTGAAAGCCTTAGACGGAATTCTTGTTCCGGGCGGATTCGGCATAAGAGGAATTGAGGGAAAAATCGCAGCAATAAAATTTGCAAGAGAAAACAAAGTTCCTTTCTTCGGAATATGTTTAGGTATGCAATGCTGTGTAATTGAAGCCGCAAGACATTTGTTAAAATTTAAAAATGCAAACTCTACGGAAATAGATCCTAAAACGATTTATCCGGTAATAGAAATGTTGGATGAACAAAAAGATGTAAAATATTTGGGCGGAACAATGAGACTCGGCAATTATGAGTCTGATTTGGTAAAAGGTTCATTGGCTCATCAACTTTATAAGACGGATAAAATTGTAGAAAGACACAGACACAGATATGAAATGAACCCCAAATATATTGATATGTTCAAAAAAGTAGGTTTTGATGTTTCCGGCTATCATAAAGGAATATTACCTGAAATAGTCGAAATTAAAAATCATCCTTTTTATATAGCGGTTCAATTCCATCCGGAATTCGGTGCAAGACCTACAAAGCCGCATCCGATATTTCAAGGGTTTGTTTTAGCTGCAAAGAAAAAAGCACACAAATAGAAGAAGGTGCAAATGTCTTTATCTAACGAACAACTTGAACGATATTCAAGAAACATCTTGTTAAAAGGTGTCGGGATAAAAGGGCAGGAAAAACTTTTATCATCCAAAGTTCTTGTTATCGGGGCGGGCGGACTCGGTTCTCCAGCGGCAATGTATTTGGCTGCTGCAGGTGTAGGAACTATCGGTATCGCAGATAAAGATAAAGTTGAACTTTCAAATCTTAACAGACAAATCATTCACAAAACAAATAAAACAGGTATTGAGAAAATAAAGTCCGCACAAGAAACAATAAACGATTTAAATCCGGACATTAAAGTAAATATTTATACCGAAATATCATCCGATAATATTTCTAAAATTATTTCCGAATATGATTTTGTTATAGATGCAACAGATAACTTTGAAACAAAATTTTTAATAAACGATGCTTGTGTGAAGGGTAAAAAACCGTTTTCTCATGCGGGAATCGTGGGTTTCGAAGGACAACTTATGACTTATGTTCCAAACGAAGGTTGTTGTTACAGATGTGTATTTAAGGAACCTCCGAAAAAAGAATGTGTTTCTTCCTGTTCTACGGATGGTGTATTAGGTGCAGCGGTGGGAACAATAGGCACATTACAAGCAACGGAAGCAATAAAATATATATTAGGTACAGGGGAACTTCTTACCGGTCATTTACTTACTTATAATGCTTTAACTTCGGAATTCAGAAAAATAAAGTTACCTCCGGCAGATGAAGAATGTCCCGCATGCGGGAAAGCAAAAGCATGAAGATTAGATGATTAGAAGATTTGAAGATTAGAAGTTAAGCTGTAAAATCGCTGTGCGATTTTTGATAATAAATAAATTTCTTGTAAAGCAAAAATTTCCGCTTGACTAAAATTTAATAAAAATGCATAATAAGTAGATAAAATTTTACAATTAGAGGAGTATTAAAGAAAATGAAAGAAGGAATTCATCCAAAATATGTAGAATCAACAGTAACATGTGCTTGTGGTTATACATTTAAAACAAGATCAACAAAGCCGGTAATAAAATTGGAAATTTGTTCAAATTGTCATCCTTTCTTTACAGGAAAACAAAAACTTATAGATACAGCAGGTAGGGTTGAAAAGTTCCAAAAGAGATTTGTTGCTACAGAAGGAAAGACTGTTGTAAGAAAGAAAAAAGAGAAAAAAGTATCTTCACCGAGAAAGACATCAAAACTTTTAACATCTACACCTAAGAGAGTAAAAAAAGATGTTAAAAAAGATGCAGCAAAGAAAGATGCTAAAAAAGAAAAATAAATAAAATTTTAAATATTGACAGGATTATCATTTTTATAAAATATGAAATCCTGTCATATTTTTTTATAGGTAAAAAA
>JAEEGJ010029855.1_pt1 | contig 10717 bp, 9 predicted proteins | sample 8958761 | NCBI WGS metagenome assembly JAEEGJ01 (sample SAMN16246546, study PRJNA631951) | gut metagenome | biome: gut microbiome; feature: rumen; material: RS-attached | host: Bos | place: Iran: Karaj | collected 2018-10
ATCAGCTGCATCAGCCTGCCGACCATCCCATCAATATCTATCATCCCGAGGGTGAATACCTGAAGGGCTTGGTGCTCTATGTGGAGTAAAGTAGAGGCATATATCAAGAAGCATAATCTGCTTAATGCCAGCGATTTGCATATCGTTGCATTAAGTGGTGGTGCAGACAGCGTGGCGCTATTGCTATTGTTAAAAAATGCCCATTTCAACGTACATGCCGCTCATTGTAATTTTCATCTGCGAGGGGAGGAATCGGATAGGGATGAGGCCTTTTGTGTGGAACTCTGTCAACGACTTGGCGTAGAACTACATCGGGCTCATTTCGATACGCGTGAGTATGCGGAGCTGCATAAGGTGGGCATTGAAATGGCGGCCCGAGAGCTGCGTTATAGGTGGTTTGCGCAACTGTGCCAGGATGTTGGTGCGGCAGGAATCTGCGTGGCTCATCACCGTGATGACTCGGTGGAAACAGTGCTTTTGAACCTGGTGAGAGGTACGGGTTTACGTGGTTTGACGGGTATTCAGCCACGGAGTGAACTGGTGATGACCTGTGGGCAAAACCCACAGGAACAAACGAAATTGGTGGTTTTGCGACCGCTTTTGTTCGTTTCGAGGGCGGAAATTGAGGCGTTTTTGGCCGAAAAGGGACAAAAATACGTCACAGATAGCACGAATCTGGAGGCTGATGTGTTGAGAAATAAGGTGCGTTTGCAGGTCTTGCCTTTGCTCCGTGAGCTCAATCCTGCTGTCTCGGAAACTATCCAGCGAACGGCGGAAAATCTGTGCGGTGCTCAAGCTGTTTTGGATACTGTGCTTTCTGATTTATGCAGCTGTAACAAACTGATACTTAACGACTTTAAAGACTGTGCTTCAAGGGAATATGTGACTTATGAATGGCTCAAAAACTACGGTTTCAACGGCAGTCAAGTGCGTCAGATTATAAATGCCGATAGCGGTGGAATCGTACATTCCGAGCAAGGTTTTGATGTCCTGAAAGACCGTACTCGTCTCATCGTTGAAAAAACGGATGTTACGTTTCGTGCCCATCGAAACGTAATTTCGAAGCCTTCGAAACGTATTGTCGTACCTGAGGAAGGTACGTATGTTTTGGGTGGTTTGGGAGGTACAGTCCTCGAAAACAGCAAGGTTAGGGTACGCAAATGTTCTGTTTACATATCGAAATCACCCTATATTGCGACGCTTGATGCCGACAAAGTGTCGTTCCCACTGACCATCCGCAGGGTGGAGGAGGGTGACTGGATGGTACCCTACGGCATGACTGGCCGCAAGCTGTTGAGCGACCTGATGACCGACCTGAAGATGAATGTTTTCGAGAAGCGACGCCAGTTGGTAGTTGTTGATGCTCAGGGGGTTATCGTGTGGGCTGTAGGCCTGCGTACAGACTGTCGTGTGGCCGTCGGCAACCAGACAAAGAATGTGTTGGAAATCAGTTTCGACAGCGACTGAACTTGTCTTGTTCATTTGGCAGTTATGACAGTATGACAAATGACAGTTATTGAAAATTTATTTGTGCATTATGTTAGTATTATATATATTTATAAATATATATAATACTATCCTTTATTCCCCTCAAATTCAAAAAACTGTCATCTGTCATAACTGTCATTGTCATTGTCAAGACAAAAGGCTTACACATTGTCAATTGCGAGGAAAAAAATTTGGTGGTTCGGAAAAAAATGATTACCTTTGCACGTCATTAAGAAATTTGTAAGAAAATATCGATATTTATGAGTAAGAGATTTGCCGAACACAAAGGCTTGAATTTAGTGCAGACGAACGATGACGTGCTGCAGACGTGGAAGGAGAAAAATGTCTTCTGGCGCTCCGTGACGGAACGCGAAGGTTGTCCGCAATTCGTATTCTTCGAGGGTCCTCCATCGGCCAATGGTCACCCCGGAATCCATCACGTGTTGGCACGTAGTATCAAGGATACCTTCAACCGCTACAAGACCATGCAGGGCTTCCAAGTGAAGCGTAAGGCTGGTTGGGATACCCATGGACTGCCCGTAGAGTTGGGCGTTGAGAAGGAGTTGGGCATTACCAAGGCCGACATCGACAATAAGGAGAGCGACAAGTATATCTCGACTGAGGACTACAACAAGAAGTGTCGCGAGAACGTGATGATGTACACTGCCGAGTGGCGTGAACTGACGGAGAAGATGGGTTACTTCGTTGACCTTGACAATCCCTACATCACCTACGACAACAAGTATATCGAGACGCTGTGGTGGCTGCTGAAGCAGTTCTACAAGAAGGGTCTGCTCTACAAGGGCTACACCATCCAGCCTTATTCGCCAGCTGCAGGAACGGGACTGTCGAGCCACGAGTTGAACCAGCCCGGTTGCTACCGTGACGTGAAGGACACAACGTGTACCGCTCAGTTCAAAATGAAGAATCCTAAGCCAGAGATGGCAGAGTGGGGTGCACCGTACTTCCTGGCATGGACCACCACACCTTGGACACTGGCTGCCAACTCAGCCCTCTGTGTAGGTCCGAAGATTGACTACGTGGCTGTGCAGACCTATAATCCATACACCGCCGACCCCATTACTATTGTGTTGGCCGAGGCCCGTCTGAATGCCTATCTGCCTGCTGAGGGTGCTATCACTGACGGTGGCGAACTGCCTAAATACGAACGTGGCGACAAGCTGATTCCCTATCGTATCGTAGCCCGCTACAAAGGTACTGACCTCGTCGGTATGGAGTACGAGCAGTTGATGCCCGCCATCAAGCCCATGGGTGACGCTTTCAAGGTGATTCCTGGCGACTACGTAACCACTGACGACGGTGCTGGTATCGTACATATCGCTCCTAACTTCGGTGCTGACGATGCTTTTGTAGCCAAGAAGGCAGGTATCTGTCCGATTGTGCTGATAGACAAGAAAGGTGCTGAGCGTCCCGTAGTTGACCTGCAAGGTAAATACTTTGTGATTGAAGACCTCGATGCAAAATTCGTCGAGAACTACGTCAATGTGGAGGAATGGAACAAATTTGCAGGACGCTATGTAAAGAACGCCTACGACGAGACACTGACCGACAAAGACGAGACGCTGGATATCAGTATCTGTATGGACTTGAAGGCTCAGAACAAGGTGTTCAAAATTGAGAAGCACGTCCACAACTATCCCCACTGCTGGCGTACCGACAAGCCCGTACTCTACTATCCGTTGGATTCGTGGTTTATCAAGTCGTCAGCTTGCAAGGAACGTATGTCAGAACTGAACAAGACCATCAATTGGCAGCCTGAGTCAACCGGTACAGGCCGTTTCGGTAACTGGCTTGACAACCTGAACGACTGGAACCTCTCCCGTTCGCGCTTCTGGGGTACACCGCTGCCTATCTGGCGTTCAGAGGATGGTGAGGAAATCTGCATCGGCAGTGTTGAAGAGCTGTATAACGAGATGGAAAAGGCCGTTGCAGCAGGCTTCATGAAGAGCAACCTGCTGAAAGACCAGGGTTTCATACCTGGCGATATGAGCAAGGAGAATTACGATAAGATTGACTTGCATCGTCCGTACGTGGACTATATCGTGCTGGTCAGCGAGAGTGGCAAGCCCATGAAGCGCGAGTCAGACCTGATTGACGTATGGTTCGACTCTGGTTCCATGCCGTACGCTCAGGTACACTATCCGTTCGAAAATGCCGAACTCATCGACAAGCGTATTGCCTTCCCCTGCGATTTCATCAACGAGGGTGTCGATCAGACGCGTGGCTGGTTCTTTACCCTGCACGCCATTGCAACGATGATTTTCGACAGCGTAGCTTTCAAGAACGTTATCTCTTCGGGACTGGTGCTCGATGCCAAGGGCAACAAGATGTCAAAGCACGTAGGTAACGTGGTCAATCCGTTCGATATGATTGGTAAGTTCGGTTCTGATGCCGTGCGCCTGTATATGATGACGAATAGCGAGCCATGGGACAACCTGAAGTTCGACCCCGAAGGTGTGGCAGAAATCAGTCGTAAGTTCTTTGGCACCTTATATAATAGTTATTCGCTCTTTGCGATGTATGCCAACGTTGACGGCTTTGACCCGCAGGCACCGCAGATTCCCGTTAGCGAGCGTCCTGAGTTTGACCGTTGGATTCTCTCTTGTCTGAACTCGCTGGTTCAGGGCGTTCAGCAGGAGATGGACGGCTATGATCCTACACGTGCCGGACGACTCATCGATGCTTTTGTCGATGAAGACCTCTCTAACTGGTACGTTCGTCTGAACAAGAAGCGTTTCTGGGGCAAGGAGATGGACAACGATAAGTTGGCTGCTTATCAGACCTTGTATGAGTGTCTGATGACCGTTGCCAAGCTGTTGGCTCCGTTCGCTCCGTTCTTTGCCGACCAACTGTATAAGGACCTCGGTGGCGCTTTGGATAGCGTCCATCTGGACAAATTCCCCGAATTCAACGCCGCTCTCGTCAATAAAGACCTTGAAGAGCGTATGAGCATTGCTCAGCGCATTACCACCATCGTATTGTCGCTGCGTAAGAAGGAAGGTATTGCCGTGAAGCAGCCTCTGCAGACGCTGATGATTCCTCCCGTTGACCAAGCTCAGCGCGAGGCCATCGATACCGTCAAGAATATCTTCCTGCAGGAGGTGAACGTGAAGGAGGTGAAGTTCGTGGAGGGTGCCGGTATTCTGGTGAAGAAGGTGAAGTGTAACTTCCGCACGATGGGTAAGAAGTTCGGCAAAGACATGAAGGCCGTAGCTGCTGCTGTTGCTGAGATGTCGCAGGAGCAGATTGCTGAATTGGAAACTAACGGCAAGTTGCAGCTGGGTAGCTATGAGATTCTGGCTGAGGATGTTGAAATCATTAGCGAGGATATTCCTGGCTGGTTGGTAGGCAACGACGGCAACCTGACTGTAGCCCTCGATATCACCCTGACCGATGAGCTGCGTGCCGAGGGTATGGCCCGTACGCTGGTGAACCGCATCCAGAACATGCGTAAGAAGAGCGGACTGGAAATCACTGACCACATCCGCGTGAGCATCGAACCCAACGAGGCATCCACGAAGGCTGTCGAGGCTTTTGGCGACTATATTGCCCGTCAGGTGCTGGCCGACGACTTGAAGTTGGAGGCTAACGATGGTCAGGCAGTGGAATTCGACGACTTTAAACTGAATATTCAAATAACAAAAATCTAATAAATTATGGCAGAAAAAACTCGTTACACGGACGAAGAATTAGAAGAGTTCCGTGAGATTATCAATGAGAAGCTGGCTTTGGCCAAGCGTGACTATGATCAGATGATGAACGCCTTGATGAACAAGGACTCAAACGACGTTGACGATACATCGCCCACCTACAAGGCATTGGAGGAGGGTAGTGCTACGCAGTCGAAAGAAGAGTTGATTCAGATGGCGTCGCGTCAGCAGAAGTTCATTCAGGGCTTGAAGGCTGCGCTGGTACGTATCGAAAACAAGACTTACGGCATCGACCGCATTACTGGCAAACTGATTCCCAAGGAGCGTCTGAAGGCTGTGCCTCATGCTACCTTGAGCGTAGAGTCGAAAATGGCTGGTAAGAAGTAAATGAGTAATCCGAAGACAGTCAAGCGGGGATGGATGGCGGCACTGATTGTGCTGTCCATCCTGATTATCGACCAAATTATTAAGATTTGGGTCAAGACCCACATGACTTTGCACGAACAGATAGAAATCTTCTCGTGGTTTAAGATTGTGTTCATTGAGAACAACGGTATGGCCTACGGTATGGAAATTGGTTCGAAGTTAGTTTTGAGCATCTTCCGCATTGTGGCCATTGGATTGCTAGGGTGGTACATCGCGATGCAAGCGAAGAAACATGCCCGTTGGGGTTACATGATTTGCCTCTCGATGATTATGGCTGGTGCTGCCGGAAACATCTTCGACTCGATGTTCTACGGACTCATATTTAACGCTAGTTCAGAGTATTACGCCAGTTACTTCGTGCCTTTTGGCACAGGTTATGCTCCCTTCCTGATGGGTAAAGTGGTAGATATGTTCTACTTCCCGCTCATCGTCACCACGTGGCCCGATTGGGTACCCTTCGTAGGTGGTCAGCCTTATGTATTTTTTTCGCCAATCTTCAACTTTGCTGATTCGGCCATTTCTGTCGGAGTAGTGCTGCTCTTGTTGTTCTACCGCAGAGAGATAGGCGAGCTTTCACTGAAAAAGGAAACCAATGAATCGTTGAACAAGGAAACTGAAGAATCATTGAACAAAGAATCGGAAGCCAATGAAGCATAGCCTGTTTATTCTGCTTGCCATAGCTGCTCTGGCAACACTTATAGCTTGCAAGCCAAGTGTTCCCAAAGAAGTTATCCAGCCTGGTGACATGGAGGATATCCTCTATGACTACCATATTGCTCAGGCTCTGGCAACAGAAGAACGTAGTGACAACATGAATTTCGAACGCACCAAGTATTTCTTGGCTGTGTTGGAGAAGCATGGTGTTACTCAGGCTGATTTTGATTCATCAATGGTGTATTACTATGGCCATTTGGACAGGTTAAAGGACATCTATTTGGAGGTTAACGAACGACTTTCAGACGAAGCCAAGGTATTGGGTGCTTCTGTCGGTTCTATCGGGCGATATTCACAATATAGTGCTTTCGGCGATACGGCGAATATATGGAATAACAGGACAGATCTGTTGTTGATTCCGCACCCGACGATGAACCGCTTTGATTTTACGGTCAAAGTCGATACGTCTTTCTACAAAGGTGACTCCTTTATGTTCCAGTTTATGTCTGAATATATTTGGCAGTCTGGTTCGAAAGAAGCCACCGTATGTATTGTTACCAAGTATGAGGGCGACAGTATCATCCAGACGTCTAATCACATTTCGGTATCGGGAATCTCGCAGGTTCGGGTACCGGCCAATAGGGAACAGAAATTGAAAGAGATGTACGGTTTCATCTATTTGAGTGGAGGGAATAATGATGAGACTACGCGGAAGTTGATGTTTATCAGCCAAATGCAACTCATCAGGTTTCATAATAAAGATTTAAAGAATGAGACAAACAAAGACAGTCTTCAGACGGATAGCCTCCAACGAGGTGATAACCCCCGAAAACCAATGCCTATTCCAACAGGTGATAGAATTGACAGACGGAGTAGTAACCAACCTATACCCATTGGTAATGGAGATGCCCAACACCGAGTGGGTACAGGGCCGGCTAATATTAAGGAAATGCGCTGATGGACTTGTTCGGGGATATTATAAAGGAAAAATATTAACTTAAAACAAAAAGACTATGAATACAAAAGTACGTTTAGCGGTAATGAACTTCTTAGAGTTCGCCGTTTGGGGAGCCTACCTCACATGTATGGGTAACTATCTGGGAGTAGCCGGATTAGGTGACAAAATCTCATGGTTCTATGCTATTCAGGGTATTGTGAGCATTTTTATGCCCACGCTGATGGGTATTGTCGCTGACAAGTATATCCAGCCACAGCGTTTGTTGGGACTCTGTCATCTCGTGGCAGGAGCCTTTATGATGGGATGCTGGTGGATGGGTGAACAGGCTGGATTCGGAAACGAGCTGGCAGACAAGTCACTCTTCATAGCGTTTTATACACTGAGTTGTGCTTTCTATATGCCTACCATTGCACTGACTAATACGGTGGCATTCACCATCCTGAAGAATGAGGGTTTGGATACCGTTCGTGATTTTCCGCCCATCCGTGTGCTGGGTACCGTTGGCTTTATCGCCACTATGTGGTTTGTCAACTGTGCTTTCATCGATGACAGCGGATTTGGATTCACCTTGGCCGAGAATGCACATAAGTTCCAGTATACCTATATGCAGTTCTTTGTATCAGGTATTCTGAGCGTTGTGCTCTTTGTATATTGCTTTACATTGCCTCAGTGTAAACTGGAGAAGAAGGAGGGTAAGCTGTCACTCGCCGAGAGTCTCGGATTGAATGCCTTCAAACTCTTTAAGCGTCGTCAGATGGCATTGTTCTTTATCTTCTCAGCTTTGCTCGGTATGTGCCTGCAGGTGACCAACGGCTTTGCTGGTCCTTTCTTGACGAGTTTCAAGGGTATTCCTGAGTATGCCGACTCTTTTGCTGCCAACAATGCCACGCTGCTTACCTCTATTTCTCAGATAAGTGAGGCTTGCTGTATTCTGTTGATTCCGTTCTTCTTGAAGCGTTTCGGCATTAAGATTGTGATGTTGATGTCGCTCTTCGCATGGGTGTTCCGTTTTGGCTTCTTTGGTATTGGCAATCCCGCTGTGCCTGGAGTCATCTTCTTCGTTCTCTCATGTGTCGTCTATGGTGTAGCGTTTGATTTCTTCAATGTTTCTGGTGGTATCTTTGTCGACCAAGAGTGCGATCCAAAGATTAAGGCATCAGCTCAAGGTTTGTTTATGATGATGACCAACGGTCTTGGTGCTACCATCGGTACATTGGTAGCTGGTGAAATCGTCAATAGTTTCTGCAATTGGCAGGACTTTATCGTCAATGGTGAGAAACAGAGTTTTCTTGTTGGTGAGTGGCAGACGTGTTGGTTTATCTTCGCCGCTTTTGCCTTCGTGATTGGTATCACCTTTGCATTGGTGTTTAAACCAGAGAAGAAACCCATTACTGAAATCAAGCATTAAAAGTGTGTGAGAGGGTTCACCCGTCTCAATCCTCAATATGAAAGAAGTCAGATTCTTTTACGCTCCAGAAGCAACAACGAACAACGAACTGCCTGTTGACGAAGCCATGCATGCCTTGCGTGTGCTTCGTCTTCAGTCAGGCGATGAAATGATGCTGATGGATGGTTGTGGCAATTTTTATCGTGCTGAAGTCACTCTGGCTCATACCAAACGTTGCTTGTTTGAAATCAAAGAAACCTTCCCTCAGCAACGTCAGTGGAGCGGCAATATACATTTGTCTATTGCCCCAACAAAGTTGATGGACCGCATGGAATGGATGCTGGAAAAGGCTGTTGAGATTGGTGTAGACGAAATATCATTTCTTAACTGTCAGTTTTCCGAACGCCGTGTTGTCAAACTTCCTCGTTTGGACAAAATAGTCGTTGCTGCTATGAAACAAAGTCATAAAGCTTGGAAGACGCAGTTGAGCGATATTGTCAGTTTCAAGGAATTTATCAATCAACCTCGTGAAGGACGTAAGTTCATTGCTCATTGCTATGAAGAAGTTCCGCGTACCTATCTTTTCGATGAGTTGCGTAAGCCAGCTGAAACCGAAGACGCTACCGTCTTGATAGGTCCTGAGGGTGATTTCTCGATAGACGAGGTACGTCTTGCCGTTGCCAATGGCTATCAGTCTGTACATTTGGGGGAAAGTCGATTACGGACCGAGACTGCTGGATTGTCGGCAGTAATGATGATGCAACTTAGTAAAACATAAAATAACTATGCGAAAGATAATACTTCTTTTACTTGCTATGATATGTCTGGATTCTTTTGCCCAGACGACAATGCGTGATGTGTTGAAGGCAATGCCCGATTCCATGATTCCATATCTGTCAGCGAACAACCTATTGGATATGATTGATTTCTCTGATACGAATATGGATGCTGTTGTTACCAACTCGTTAGGTGGCAGGAGTCAAATGAATAAATTGACTGACGACTTTGTTTCTATTCGTTTAAACGAGTCATCAGATATTGCTATGCGTCTCTTGCATGTCGATACTCCTGTTGACAGTGCCCAGAAGATTGTTTGTATGGTAAGTACTTATGGCACGGATATTCGTGAGAGCACTATCAGTTTCTATTCACTTAAGTGGAAACCATTGTCTGTCAGCGATTATATAGAGTTGCCGGAAGATATGACAGTTGCAACACTTAATGACCAGGATGCTCAATTGACATTTTGTTCGGAAAACGGATTGGATGCACGTGCAAATGAAGAGCAAAAAGAAATCTCAAAACAGTTAACAACTTTTAATTGGAACGAGAAATTCGTTAAAGAGTTTTAAGAAACATACGTTTTGAGAAAAAATTGTTGCGTGGGAAGCGAATAATTACTATATTTGCATGTGTGTTTTTCATGGTATTAGATTATTAAGGTTAATTTGTGGATTGGTTGTCGTGAGACAACCAATCTTCTTTTTGTCAATATCCGAAGGGATTCATAACTGTATTCGGACTATGATTGTAATAAAATGAAAAGGGAACCCGAAGGTCCCCTTTATTGTTTGTTTGGAATAAATTATTGTTGTTTGTTCTCTTCGGCCTTATGCTTCAGGAATTACTGATACAACACTCTTGTCGCGCTTGCCTTTGTGGAACTGAACTGTTCCATCAACGAGTGCATACAGAGTATCGTCCTTACCCATAGCTACGTTGTTGCCTGCGTTGTGCTTAGATCCACGCTGGCGAACGATGATGTTACCAGCAACAACTTTCTGACCGCCGAAAATCTTAACGCCAAGTCGCTGAGCTGCTGACTCGCGTCCGTTCTTAGAACTACCTACACCTTTTTTATGTGCCATTACTTGTTCCTCCTACGTTTTAAGCGATTACTGATTTAACTTCTACCTGGGTGTACTGCTGACGGTGACCGTTGCGCTTGCGAGAATCCTTACGACGCTTCATCTTGAAAACGATAACCTTCTCACCCTTTACGAGCGGATTAACCACTTCGCATACTACCTTTGCACCGCTTACGGTGGGTGCACCTACCTGTACTGAACCTTCATTGTCGACAAGCAGTACCTTGTCGAATTCAACAGTTTTACCGGCTTCCACATCTTTCAT
>JAEEGJ010029856.1_pt1 | contig 10717 bp, 9 predicted proteins | sample 8958761 | NCBI WGS metagenome assembly JAEEGJ01 (sample SAMN16246546, study PRJNA631951) | gut metagenome | biome: gut microbiome; feature: rumen; material: RS-attached | host: Bos | place: Iran: Karaj | collected 2018-10
AGACGCTTGATTGATCTCTTACCTCTTTCCCCGATCCAGTAATATGAGAAATCACCATATGCGATCGGACAATTACCGGGCAGGACCTTGGGCATATCCTTACATACATACACGGGTCTTCCAAAAATCCTATCAGGAGCTCCCTTTGTCATATCGGGCTGCCACAACGGACGACCACCGTAGTTTTTGATCTTTCGAATCTCCCTCTCTGCTTCTTCGCTCATCACCCACACCGCATTCTTACCGAATTTTCCCGCGACACTGCTCTGAAGCATAACAAGTGCGTCGCCGTTTAACTCTGCTGTTTCGAATCCAACTTCAGCATCCAAGAGGAAGCCACGCGGCTTACTGATACCGTTTCCGTTCACAAATGCCTCTTCCTCGATCTGACCAACGGACTCTCCAAGCTTTTTGATAATAAACTTCTCGATATCAAAACCGGAATCCTCCAGAAGCTCTTCAGTAACTCCCATCATCGCACCACACTTATGTGCGTCTAATACAACCTGGTAAAACTCTGCATCGGAAAACGTTATAGGACCACCTTCATCAACCCAGTAGCCAGCAGGACCTTTTACATAGGTATTAACCATATGAGGCCCCTTTGTATTGACTACAGTTGAGAGCTTACGGATCACATCGTTCTGTTCTAGCGCCTCAACAAGTCCCTCTTCCATCTCATCCGGAACAAGATACCCGCCCTCTGAATCCTTTCCGACTTTCAGTGAATCGGTAATCTCTGCGTTTCTTAAGTACCCTTTGTAATCTTTCGAATACTGCTTTGCCTTGCGGATCATTTCCGCCTGCAACTTTTCTCCGTTGATCTCTCTCTCGAGAGCATCAACTCTTTCCTTTAAGGAAATGTTCATTTCATTTTTCATAATTAAATCCTCCTCTTGTTACTGTTGCGATTGCTTTTCTTTAGCAATCTTGTCTACGAGCTTAATAATCCTGGACTTATATTCCGGATCAAGTTCATATCTGAGCTTTTTGCTAAGCGTTACATCTGTGATATGTAATCGCTCCGCTACTTCCCAGAGCCTGACACCCGCTTGTTTAGCGTATGCCTTTACTTCATCGTTTGCCATTGGCCTCACCTCCCTTGCTATTATTTTTATTTTTTCTATTGTTTACATGTACATCATACGTTATAATCTTACCAACAGCAAATTGCTGTCGGTAAGATTGTTGGTAAGATTTAACGATTAGGGGTGCATGTCATGAACTGGAAAGAATATATAGATTTCGTTGATATTGGCGGCTTAACGGAGTCCACCTACCATAATGTTTATTTCAGAAAATACAGCATGATAAAGAAAGGCAAGGAACATATAATTGCTCCCGACCTTGATCTGGATTTTGTCAAAGTGGATGTCATCACTGCAAGAACAATCAAAGATGTGCTCTTTGATCTGCTCTGCTTGTATATCAAGATCACAAAGCTAAGCCCGGACGATGCCAACGCAGCCATACTTGAATGGTGTAACCACAACATTCAGCCCTATAACATTGATAAGCTTAATGACATATTTCAGGACGATGACGGTCCGGTGTATGCGCAGGAAATTGTCGAGCTAGCTTCATTCTCAGTCGAGAACTTTAAACGTGATCTTATCTCTCTCGGCACCCACTACGGTTTCTTCTATGCACTTGAAATGCTCCATTTTGGAAATGATACAGATGCAATGAATCTGTATAAGAAATACGACGGTTGGAGTGAATACTCCGTATTTGAGAAATATAAAAAGAAGGCTTTACAAGAATCAAAGGGAGACACAAAACTCGCCTCGTCCCTGTTCAAAAAGTATATTAACGATGACCTCGATGAGTTCAACAAGCTCCTGGTAAAGAAATTCCAGTCATTTAGAATAAGCTTAATCATCGACAAGAAGACAATGAAGCCTGTTCATCATATAGCTGTCGACTCTATCTTTGATATTGCATGGTTCGCATTTTCCAAAATGATAACGGAAGATGCTTCCTATATAAAACTTCAAGACGAAAACTACATTGATGATTTCGAAGACGAGGACTCTGTAAATCAAACACTACCGTTTTCTCGCTGCCCGATCTGCGGCGATTATATTAAACGCGTAAAAAACAAAAAGTACTGTAATAAACCGGAATGCCAAAAGCGAAGAGCCGCTATTAAATCTCGGAACTATACACTCAGAAAGAAACAGAAACAATAATGCAAAAAGGCAGGGGATTTCTCCTCTGCCTTCTTTGTTACTCTTCATCGTCTTCCACATCATCACTATCGACATCTGTTTCTTGGACCTCTTCCGGGATAGGGTCCCTGCGATGCCTGTTATTATGATCATACAGCTTCTCCCACAAAAGCGGATACCGGGTTTTCTTGTTGTATTGAAGAAGTAGTGCCTCAACGAATCCTCTGCTTCCCGCCTGTCTTTCTTTGGCAGTACGGACTATCTCTTTCACCGATACTCGGCTCAAGCGTTCCTTGAAAGCATCATCATTTAATTCATCCTGATATATGCTCACCATCTTTGCTATTCCCTTCAGCATGCCAGCTGACAAAGACTGTGGCTCTCCTTCCCAGGTTCCTACAGCAAGCATTAGCGTACGTGACAGGGTCTCGTATCCATACTTATCATATATGAACTCTAACGAAGATACCGCGCAGATGCCACCGGGCACACCGGAGGACGTAACCTTCAAATTGAAAGACTCCACAAGCTCTTTTATTATGAGCTGCTTATCGTTCCCGGCCTCAACGTTTGCCACAAAGATCTCGTATGGCATAAGGGGTTTTACATACTTCATCTGATTGGCAAATATATCTGCCTCTGCTGTATACTCAAGATCATCATATATCATGCACCAGACTGGCGTTTCCCGAGACCCGGATACCAGGGCAACAATCTCAATAGTATGTTGTCCGTTAAACACATAATTGATACCGTCCCTTCGGCTTACCTTGACCGGATTGATCTGGTGAAGGTCGAAATTCTCGGCTGCTTTTTTGACATGGCTCTGTGATAGATTTCTCTGGTATACCTGACACGACACCAGATTCTTTATGGGAATCTGCTCGAATCGTACATTCGGTACAAAAGCTGAATAATCTTCCATTTACTAGACCTCCATTGTGCTTATTACTTTTATTACTGCATCATCAAGTGCATACAGTTGATCCCTCAATGTATCTCTCCCCTTTTGCGTAGTAGCCGATATATCTGTATGTTCAACAGCCCTATTAAGAGCCTTTATCCATGAAGGTATAGTCAAAGCAATGCCCATAATATCTGCGTCCGGGTCATACTGCGGCATCTTCTTTATTTCCACATTCTCCTCCTTACGGGGCCTGGGATGCGATCTACTTGCCGCCGTATAGTTTTTCCATCTTATTTCATGCTTAATATCCGAAAATGTCATCCGACCGTTACACTCTTCTTTAGTAATCTGCATTATTGTCACCAGTTCCTCTTTTGGGAACCGAGCCAATTCCACAGTACTTTCATGCGATATTCGAAGTTTTCCTTCCAAGATAAACCGCGCAAGGTCAGGTGTCGCTCCGAATACGTGATCTATGGATTCTGCGTAGGAACCATACTTTTGAACGGCACCTGCTGATATGAAATATGCTTCACCTATTTTTTGTGCAATGCTCATCTTCGTTATCTTTAGTGAATTCAAGGCTCTCTTCTCGAGATTAAATATCTTACCGATAAGATACTTCTTATACTCATATGTCAGATCGTCCCGTTTGAGTTCTTCAGTGCAGACATATGAAAGCGCCTCATTGCGAGTAGCGAATTCTTTATTTACCACATCACATGAAATATGATGCTCTCGGCATAGCTTATATACGCTTGAATCGCAAAGAACGATATTCTGCCATACTCTTACCTGCGCAAACCCAGAGGTCATAACAGCAAACTGTAGTCTATGCATCTCGATCTCCGACAGTGGTTTTATAAGGTTCTCAAATTCCTCATCCAAAACAACGGACGATAATGTATTATCACTATTCATAGGTTCACTTCCTCTTTAAAGCGACACGATATCTTTCAGAGAAAAGAAAGCCGCATCAAACGTACTATTGTAAGTCCCATATATCCTATATGAACAAGCGTCCTCCCATTTTTCAGAAACGGACTGCATATTTTCAAGAAGATCCTTACTGTACAACTCGTAGCAATAATCCCCATTCATCTGATAAGTCTTTACCTTTTGAGCATACTTATCCCTGGAATCGCATACCCGGATTATCATTCCCTGCTTGAGCGGGTTCACCAAAAGCTGTATGAACTCCGGGTCCCGCATCTGGTGTAACATTGCCTTGTGTATTCGTATTCGCTTCTTCTTCAGATCTATGCATATGCTCGGCTTGCTGATCGTTTCCATTGCTACCCTCCTTATGATTGTTATCTTCTTCAATGCTAAATACCGCATGTCCATTAAAGACACTTACCTGCAACTTGTTCTGATGCTCAGATACAGGAACACCGAACTGATTCTGCCATTCAGCCGGATATGTTGCTTTCCGGGACATCTTATTGCCTTCCTCATCCTTGGGCACGAATATCTCCGGCGTTTTAAGGTCATATACAAACAGTAATTGTGTTCCTGTATCAATCATCTTCCCGAGAAGCTTATACTTAAAGTCCGGAGACCAGTCCATGAGCGTCCGCACTTTTGCAGAAAAGATCGGGCAAGTAATCTGCCTCGGAGTTTTCTTACTGACACCCGTACACCATTTGAACGAATCCTTATCTGATTCATCACACGGAAGAACCGCCAGCTGTTTCTTTTCCGGATTAACAAGAATCTGAATATAGTCGGTATCCGGGAGCTTTCGCAGACAGGCCGAATTTACCGATACCTTGTTACGGTGAAAGATAAATGTGGGCTCATAGATATGAGCGAAGAATTCTCCTCTTACTACTTGATACCCGTCATAGTTGAATACCTCATCACGAATCACTTCAATATCCCTTGCTGTTGCGTTCATGTCCTTGCTATCCATTTGTACTCTCCATTTCGCTGATTATTTTGTTAATCTCTCCTTCAAGTGTCTCTGTATCCGTTATATTTATGCCCGGATTCTTCACCGGGGTTCCGACGATATCTATTGCCCAGGTATCTATTACATTCTCAGTTGGATTTCGCTGTTTGTAATATCCATCACCGAAGCCTTCCTTCCAAACTTCCGGATATGCCACCACAGACTTTTTGCTTCCAAGCATTGATAATGGAATTCCTGTCTCCTCGTGTTCCAGCAGCCTACTTGGTATCATCATCTCGGCTTCCTTCAAATCAAACAGAAGCATACTTGCGCCCTCATGCTCCTTAAAGTGGCCGATAACTCGATACTTACATTCCCGTTCCCATCCCAGTATGGTAAAGATGGTGGGGAGAAATGCTGCGCCACTTATAACTCTTGGCTTCGTTTTTCCGTTGCTTTCATTGGACCATACAATATGATTCTTCACTTCCGGTGTGGCCGGTCTTACGGCAAGCATCTTTTCTCCCGGCTGTAACAAAAGCTCCACGATAGTGTTTTTCGGGAACCGGCGAACCGCCGCTGTGCTAAAAGATAGCGATTTACCGGTTATGCATACACATATGCGATCCTTATTTGTAAAGAACTGTGTCCTTGCAACTTCAAAACCGCGAAGATCAATTTCACCGGGATTGACCTTTACTTCAATAGGCGCAGACGGAATGATCGCGACTCCGTCAAATGCATACGCCGATGCTTCGTAATAATCTGTCTCGGTGAAACTCGCCCATCTTGGATTGATGGGAACATAGCCTTTCAATATCCCTTCCGTTATTACCGAAAGCTGCGGCAGGAATCCTTTATTCTTATATCTGGCATTTCTGATTAACTGCTGAACCGCAATAAAATCATCACGGGATATGATCGGCTCGTGATGATCCTTCAAATGATATTGATTTCTGTTTTGACGATTCTTCTTAGATTTATGGTCAAGATAATTTGGCGTCCAGGTCTTACGGGCAAGAACGTCCCCGCAATGGCGCTCATTCTGTAGAATTTGATAGATTGTCCCGGAGGACCACACATCATTACCGCGCTTTGTCTTTATTCCGAGTTTTGTAAGTGTATCTGCAATGAGCTGGCAATTATAGCCATACAGATACATAAAGAAAATAAGCCGGACGATCTTCGCTTCATCTTCGTTTATAACAAGATTGCCTTCCTCGTCCTGGTCATATCCTAAAAGTGGCGGAGTCAAGAATATGCCTCTCTTGAAACGCATCTCGATAGACGCATTCATTATCTCGCTCTTGGTATGGCTCTCCTCCTGGGCCAATGTCGATATGAACGACAAGCTCATCTCGCTGTTTTCATTAAGGGTATAGATATTCTCGGTCTCAAAGAAAACTCCGATCGGCGGAGTCATTGCTTTGAGCTGCCGGACATAACCGATACAATCGAGCACGTTTCTCGCAAATCTCGACACACTCTTTGTCACGATAAGATCTATCTTCCCGGCTTTACAATCATTTATCATACGGACAAACTCGTCCCTATGCTGTAAAGATGTACCAGAGATTCCCTCATCGGCATATATCTCAACAAGCATCCAATGCGGGTTCCTGCTTACCACATCTTCATAATGGTTTTTCTGTAATTCATATGATGAAGTTTGCCGGGGATCGTCGGTAGATACGCGGGCATATACGGCCACGCGCTTATCGCTTTCTGCTCTATAGAAATCTTCTTGTGGGATAGCTGGGATAACGTCAAGAGCATCAGTATCGATGCCCTTATAACGCTCACGGATTCGCTTTTTCTGATCTGCAATGCTCTTGGCCTTCTGCTCACTCTCGTTCATTACATTTCCTCCGTCTTTTATATAAATCATAGAAAAAACATAAAAAATGAACAGAGCCCAGTGGGTCAAGTATATGCTCTAGCAGAGCAAGTCATGTACTGTGCAGGACTCCCTTGACGGCAGAGGCAACACCCACTAATATTCGTCTTTCCGTGGAAGAACAGTCTGTGAGGATACTTGCCATGTCGTCGTAGCAGTCGAGGCGATCGTTTTGTTGGTTTCCCGAAAGAAGATTGTCCATTGTCGTTCCCAGGGTGTCAGCTATCGTTATCAGAACATCAAGACTAGCCTTTTTACGGCCATTTTCGATTCGATTAAGATAGGAAACCGACAAATTACATGCCTCTGCCAACTGCTCCTGTGTGAGTCCCACTTGATGCCGGTAAAATGAGATCTGCTTGCCTATAAGACCGTAGTCTGCATTCATACACGCACCTCCTGGATTTATTTACCCGCCCGGGGTTTACTATATATATAAAAATCCGGGCGAATATATCAAGAACTTTCGAGCATAAAAAAGAAGCCTGGCATGGGTATCTATTCCCACATCAGGCTTCCCTTAAGCTACTTTTATTATGACCGGTTTACGGTCTTGAAATTATCAGTAGTATTGTTCGATATATCCATATGCCCGGTCAAATACATCCTGGTCCTTGATCTTATACTTTATCCATATAATGCTTCGCAGGGCCTTCTTTACTTCCTTCTGGCCTTCTGTAGTATTCTGCCATCCATCGAAACGAACTATCTTAACAATACCGTCAATATCATTCACAATACGCTCTACGATAATCGGAGTTTTTTCATTTCGAACACCATTAAAGAGTTCTGTAAGAGCTGCCTTTCCTCTATCAACTTCTTCCTCCGGAACAACATCCCTTTCAGCCCTAGCGGCTTCTCTTGCAAGAGCAAGCAGCATCTTAAGAAACTCTATACTTCCTATTAGCCCCTGCTTATGTTGATCACGAAGTTTTTCAAGCTTCTCACCCAACTCAATATACTTAGGATCATTAGAGTGTCGCTGAATCAAAGCAACAAGACTTATTTCAACCTTCATTGTCACCTTCTTCAAATCTTTCTGCGACTTTATGAAATCGTCGATAAGTTCGGCATCCATGGTAATTATTTCATTATCTTCTTCAGCCTCACCTACTGTGATATTCTGATGAACAAGGTCCATTGTCTTAGCTCCAAATGCCGCCCAAACAAGTGCTCCCCTGTTATCGGTAGGCTTAACGGATTCATAAACCTTTGCAAGCCATTTGTATTCATCCCTATACTCCATAAGGCATGGATCGGGTGACAAAGCTTCCCAAGCTCGTGAAAGGACGCGGAAGTATGCCGCAAATCTATCCTTTGTATCATCATCCGGCAATCGCTCTTGAGCCTCAAGTAGAACTTCCCAGTCATCCTGATCACGGTTGATTCCTACAAAATAATCCATGCAGTCATTTACTAAATGAGGCAGCTTCTTCTTGACCTCATCTATATTTGTGATAACCTTCTTCATGCCTTCTTCATCAAAGTTGAGGGCATTTGCAACGTTATCAAAAATACCTATATAGTCCACGATAAGTCCGAATGTTTTACCTGCATTATATGTACGGTTTGTTCGACAAATTGCCTGTAACAAATTGTGATCCTTCATTGGCTTATCTAAATACATAACCTGCAAAATAGGTGCATCAAAGCCAGTAAGCAGCTTAGCTGTAACAATAACAAGCTTAAGTGGCGTCTTGGGATCTCTATAATAATCCAAGAGTTTTGCTTCTTCATCTCTATCGCGACGATACGCTTTATAACGATCCGCTTTGTCATTATTTGTATCCATGACAATGGTCGTTGCCTCCGGGCCAAGAAGCGTATCTAGCTCCTCTTTATACATCAAACAGCATTCCCGGTCATATACAACAACTTGTCCCTTGTAGCCATTCGGCTCGATCTTTTCGGTGTAATGCTTTGCAATATGCTCACAGACCTTACGTATTCTCTTGCGGTCGTACATAATAGCCTTCATATTGACGCGTTTTGAAAGCTCTGCCTTATCCTCCTCAGACAGATCTTTTGTCATAAGATCAAACTCTTCATTGATCTTTTCTTTATCAACATGCAATTCTACCGGAACTGCTTCGAAGTTAAGCGGAAGAGTTGCGCCGTCACGGATGGAATCAGAGAAGGAATACTTACTCATGTATCCACTCTTATCTTCTTCAGCACCGAAGGTTCTGAATGTATTCTTGTCTATTCGATTGATAGGTGTACCGGTTAATCCAAAGAAGAATGCATTCGGAAGTGCTGTACGCATCTTCTCACCCAGGTCACCCTCCTGAGTTCTGTGTGCCTCGTCTACCATCAATATAATATTGCTACTTTCGTTGAGGCACCTATCTACATCACCAAATCTAAAAATGGTTGTGATAAGGATTTTACGCATGTCCCCCTGGAAGAACTTGATCAGTTCATCCTTTGTACGGGCTGCTGCCATATTGGGAATATCCGATGCGTTGAATGTCGCAGTAATCTGTGTCTCCAGGTCAAGTCTGTCATCCACTATTACAACAGTTGGGTTCTTTAACTCTGGTATCATACGAAGCTTATATGCCGCAAAAACCATAAGCAGCGATTTTCCAGATCCCTGGAAATGCCAAATAAGACCCTTCTTGGGATAGCCGGCCTTTACACGGTCAACAATAAGGTTTGCTCCTTCATACTGTTGATAACGGCATATGATTTTGTATTTCCTATATTTCTTATCTGTAGCAAACATAGTGAAAAACTGGAAAATATCCATCACCTTTTCCGGTGTAATCATATCGACAACACTTTTTTGAACAGAAATGAGTGTGCCTTCCGACTTATCATCTGCTGTATGCCACGGCCCCCACATGTCTATGGGCATATTGATAGAGCCGTACCTATAGCACTTACCTTCGGATGCAAAGTTAAATACATTCGTAACGAACATCTGCGGGATACTCTTTTCATAGTCAGATATATCCTTAGCACCGTCCAACCATGTAATGGCATCGCGGAACGGTGTTTTAAGTTCACCAATAATAAGCGGAAATCCATTTACAAGTAGAACAAGATCCAGTCGCTTTCCTCCTTCTTTTGCTGGGAAGCACCACTGGTTTGTTACAACATATTCATTTAGCGCGAGATTCTCTCTTGTCATGGTTCCAAAGAAACGAATCGGGACCATACGTCCGTCCTTGCCAAAAGGGAATGAATTCTCTTCGAATATGAGCTTTTTGAACATCTCATTCTGAGCAATAAGGTTATGTGGCTGTACCGAAAGAATCAATGATCGAAGCTTATATATGACCTCATCGGCTCTGTTAGGATCCTCTGCTATTTCAGGATTTAACCTTATGAGCGCAGACTTAACCATTGACTCGACCATGACTTCCGAATCCTGCCGAGGCATATTTTCTGCTGGGATATATGTCCAGCCATTTTTCTGGAGTACAGACAATAACATCTGCTCTATTGTATCTTCGTTAAGCATAGGGACCTCCTATTCCTCTTTATTGTGCATTTTCGCCCAAATTCGAGGCCAGAATCTTTTTATACAAAGCTGTTAAATCTTCTATTCCGTTTATTAGGTGTTCTTTTGACTCCTCACCCTTTTTTAGTATATTTTCAAACGCTATCTGTTTTTCGATAGGTGGCAATACAATAGAATAGTTTAAGAAAACATCCTCCTTGATTCTCTGACGGTTTGTCGTTCCAAGACTGTTATTCTTAATCTGTTGCATGAAATTCACATCCTGCATGTAATAAAGAAGGATAGATTCTGTTATTGCATCTCTATCTATTTCAAAAACCGGAAAATCCTTGCTAACAACAGCATTATCAAGTTCATCGGGAATTATTCCAAATGCGCC
>JAEEGJ010029860.1_pt1 | contig 10715 bp, 8 predicted proteins | sample 8958761 | NCBI WGS metagenome assembly JAEEGJ01 (sample SAMN16246546, study PRJNA631951) | gut metagenome | biome: gut microbiome; feature: rumen; material: RS-attached | host: Bos | place: Iran: Karaj | collected 2018-10
TCGTTTTCCCGTTGCTACGATTGAATGATATAGTACTGTCAAATAATTGTCAATGCCGCCGGGCCCTAAAAGAAAACCAAACTTTTATGAGAAAAACCCTGAAAACTATCGCTTTCCACAACCTTGGCTGTAAGGTCAACGCATATGAGACGGAAATAATGATTCAAAATGCACAAGCTGCAGGATATGAAATTGTGCAATTTACACAGATTTCCGACATATATGTTATCAATACCTGCACCGTAACAAATATTGCCGACAGAAAAAGCCGTCAGATGCTCCACAGAGCAAAGAAGCTGAACCCGGACGCGGTGGTCGTTGCGGTGGGATGCTATGTCCAGACCGGCGGGGACAGACTTTTGAAGGATCCCCTCGTTGATATCTGCATAGGCAACAACCATAAAGCAGAGCTCATACAGATCCTTGACGAGTACTTCAAGGGTCATAATAAAAAGGCCACCGTCATCGATGACCTGGCCATTCCGTCAGATTATGAGAACATGACCCTGGAGACTCTTTCCGACAGAGTGCGCACATTCGTCAAGATCCAGGACGGCTGCAACCAGTTTTGCTCCTATTGCGCGATTCCTCTTGCAAGAGGACGTGTCCGCTCCCGCAGAAAAGAAGAGATCATCTCGGAAATAAAGGGACTGATCGAAAAAGGCTGTCAGGAAGTGGTACTGACCGGGATTCATGTGGGTTCCTACGGGATCGACCTTGATGATAACGGAGATATATCGGGGGACTACGGCGGAAACAGCAGGCTCATAGACCTCGTTGAAGAGATCTCACAGATACCGGGCTTAAAGCGTCTTCGCCTCAGTTCCGTAGAACCCCGCATAATCACCGATGAAAATGCAAAGAGGCTCTCGAAACTTCCAAACCTCTGTCCCCACTTCCACCTCTCCCTCCAGAGCGGATGCGATGAGACATTAAAAAGAATGAACAGGCATTATACCACCGATGTATATTACGAAAGTGTCCTGTCACTCAGAAGGCATTTCGACGATCCAGCCATCACCACCGATGTCATTGCCGGTTTCCCCGGTGAAACGGATGATGAGTTCGCACAGACATCGGAATTTCTAAAAAAGGTCGCTTTCTCGGACATGCATATTTTCAAATTCTCTCCGAGAAAGAACACAAAAGCCGCCCTCATGGACGGCCAAATCTCCGAAGAAGTCAAGAACACAAGGAGTGACATCCTCCTTGATATGGCTCTTGGCTTTGCACGCGACTACATGACCCGCCATATCGGAAGATCCGAAGAGATCCTCATCGAAGAAGAGAAATCCTTCTTCGGAAAAAAATACATGCTGGGACACACTCCCGATTATATACTTGTTGCAATCCCCTCAGACGGCCGGGAACCCGGAGACATTGTGAATGTAAAACTCACCGGGATCCTCACCGAGGAAATAATGACGGCAGAGACAGAATAGATCCGCCCAAAGCACTATCTGCACAGGTAAACATCAAAATATCCCCTGCATCCCAGGGGATATTTTTAATCTATCCATCAGATCACTCAAGTGTGAATTTTGAACTTCCCTCGGATCCGTCCGCATTCTTAAATGCTGCTTCATACTCGCCCTTAAAGCCTGTGACCTCAGCATATCCTTCACTGTCTGTGTGAACGGTGTAATCGGTGGTCCACTCTTCCTTGACCAGCTTCTTAAGCTCATCATATGCAGGCTTTGCAGTTCCGTCCTTTCTGATAAGTCCGCTGGGAGCTCCGAGCCACGCGCCGTCGACAAAATCCCATCCGGTTATGGCTTCGACCTGTGGATGTGCAAAGAGAAGCTCATACATCTCCTTCCACTCCTTGCGCTGTCTTTCTTCTCCCTCAGGAGTAGTGGGCCATTCATCGGGCTGATAATCGTTAAGGTCAACTATCTCGGGAGGCATAAGCTCTCCGGAGATAAGGGTATTTTCCGTAAAGTGAAGAGGAAGGCCGAAGAATGAGAATCTCTCGAGGATATCCTCAAGCTTTTCCTTTCCCATATATCCCTGATGCTGGTGTGTCTGAATTCCTATAGCGGATACGGGAACACCTGCATTCAGAAGCCCGTCAATGAGTATACGGTAGCTCTCTGAGAGATTGAAATCATTGATCAGAAGTGTCGCGTCAGGGTTTGCAGCCTTGGCAGCATCGAACACTTCCTTAACAAGTCTGATCCTTCCCAGATCCTTGCAGAGTCTTGTGACAGCGTTGTCATATCTGTCATATACCTGCATGATGACCACTTCATTGATGACATCCCAGTAATCGATGACTCCCTTAAAAGCGGACACATCGCGATTTATGCGGTCCAGCTGCTTCTGAAGGATGGTGGCATTATCATACTTCAGAAGCCAGTCGGCACATACCGTATGCCAGCAAAGGGGATGTCCCTTCACCTTTACTCCGTGATCCCTGAAGAACTTAGCGGTACGCATATGATTTTCAAAGCGTGTATGGCCTTCAATAGGCTCATAGGTACCCCAGTAGAAATGCATGGTTCCGTAATTGAACAGGTCCATCCACTTATGTGAGATGCCGTTGATCACATCATATCTGTCAGCGGGGATCGGGCTCTTTGCCTTCTCCTCATCGGTCATCTCCTCAGGGGGAATAATATCATTAGCTCCGCTTCCAAAGAGGAACTTATGATTAGCAAGCTTAACATGTACGTCCTGTCCGGCTACAGCCTGACCGTTTTCGTCCGTGAACTTTACTCTCTGAGTGGCTTTCCTGTGTTCGTAATTGCCCATCCGGGATTCCTCCGTATAGTGATATTATCGCTAAACAGCATAATAGCGGTCACTTATGCACCCGCGGGTGTGTGATCGCCATATTGCTTTTTCACGATTATATCATGTAAGGGTATTATATTATTTCGATTACTTGCTTAGATTTATACTATTTTTTGTTATTCACGAGTACGCATATTCAGGGGCAATTACCTGATGCGTTTCATCATGCCGCGGTCTCTTATCTGCATATGAACCTTCGAAGCTGTGGAATGATCTCTTCAAGTGCCGAAGCTGTCTTATCCATTTCCTCACGGGTGGTGAAAACAGACATGGATAACCTTATGGTGGATTCGAGAAGTCCCTTATCCAGTCCTATGGAAACAAGGGTTGCCGAAGGAGTCCTCTTATGTGTGGAGCATGCGCTTCCCGCAGATACATATATCCCCTGCCCTTCAAGGGAATGAAGGAGCACCTCAGCCCTTACATCCTTAACTGAGATGGAGATGATATGGGGTGCAGTCTCCGTTATCTTATCAGTACCATCAGAGACCAGTCCGTTGACACTGACTCCCTCTATCTTCATTACTCTTTCGACAAAAGACTTCTTGAGCTCATACAATCTGCTGACATCACTGTCATAATTTCCGTAGAGCATCTTTGCAGCAAGTGCCATTCCCGAGATGCCCGGTACGTTTTCAGTTCCCGAACGAAGACCTTTTTGCTGTCCGCCTCCAAACTCTATGGGCACTATCCTCACACCGTCGCCAACATAGAGAAGTCCGCATCCCTTTGATCCGTGGATCTTGTGTGAACTTGCGCTCATCAGATCTATCTTCATCTTCGCAGGATTGATGAGAGCCTTTCCGAATCCCTGGACCGCATCAACATGAAAATAGCACTCGGGACATTTTTCCTTTATCAGTCTTCCCGCCTCAGCAATTGGCTGGACAGCCCCGATCTCATTGTTGGTGTGCATTATTGACACAAGTATGGTATCCGGAGTAAGAGCTTCCTCAAGTTCGTCAAGGGATATCCTTCCGCTCTTATCCGTGCCAAGGTATGTAACGGTAAATCCGTTATCCTCCAGATACTTCATTGTATTGAGGACAGCAGGGTGCTCGATGGAGGTGGTGATAAGATGCTTTCCCCTTCTTTCAAGAGCCCTGGCCCCTCCGATGATGGCCATGTTGTCGGATTCAGTTCCGCCGGAAGTATAATAGATATTCTTCTCACTGCATCCAAGGATCCCTGCGAAGGTTTTCGAAGCTTCACGAAGATGCCCCTCAGCAACCACACCAAGATGGTGCATACTGGACGGATTTCCGTAATCCTCGGTCATTACTTTTGTCATAAGTTCAGCCACTTCGGGAAACGCCCTCGTTGTGGCAGAATTATCAAGATAGATCTCCTGCATTTTTATGCCTTTCATTATGCCCTAAGCGCCAATTTGATCAGATACAAAATAAATAAGTGTGCCGGATAAAATACATAGAAGAACCATTTATGTACCGGTGCTTTACTGCCAACCTTACCACCATAGAAAATGATATATGTGATCGGAACAAGTATGATTCCAAACTGGAATAATTCAGACAGCCATGATTGTACACCCATCACACCCATCATCGGCAGTATAATGATAAACATCAGTTCAAATGCTGCCACTATGCTGAAGGATACCCATTTTGCAACAGGCCTTTCTCTGTAGATATACGAGAATAATGCCCACAGTACCGCGAAGATCGGCCAGTCTCCGAATACAGACAGGATACATGCGACTATCACAAGTATCACCTTGACAGCCTTCGGAACTTTCAGCTTATCCCACATCCATACAGTCATAAATGCGATAAAAAGCGTATAGATCATTCCAAAATTGCCCGAGAATACTTTTCCGCTTTCAAACAGACTGAAGGGAATACATGATATCAGCGCAAATATACCGAGTCTCAGGGCATACTTCTTACGATTCCTCGTGTAATAATACCCTTCTCCGAGAAGCAGTGACATCGTAGGTCCGGTAAGTCTTCCGATAAAATGCATTACCTGTCCGAGCACCGATGCAGTTGGCACAAAGGCCCAAGCTATATGATCGATCAGCATTGCGATGATCAGGAGGTACTTAAGCTGATTCCTGTTCATCTTAAGCGGACACTTAACATCATCATACTTAGGGATGGGCTTAACCACAGCAGCCTGTGCCATACCCTGTTCTTCCGTGCTTATGGCAGCATATGTGCTTTCTTCCGTGCTTACGGCTGCGAATGTTTCCACACCCGCAGCCGTCTGTGACATTTCTTCTTCGTTCATTTCCCTCATACTCCTGTATTTATTCCGGCTTATGCAACCGGTTCCGATTCCGTCTATTTCAGCATAGCCACGATCCATTCGGGATCAGGCATTGTCATCTCCTTATTAATGGAGCGGTATTCCATGATACCCTGTACCGATGCCCAAAATGATATCGCCATTGTCTCGGCACTTCCGGAGATCATATAAAAGCCGTCATAAAGATCCGGTATGTGTAAAAATAAGTATCACTGGCGGAATATGAAGGATGACCAGTACTCTTCCATCTCGCGCTTGTTCTTGTATGAATTGAGTGACATAAGCAGATAGAAGAATTTATCATACTTCCTGAACTCGGGCATGGGCTGATACTTTTCATAGCCAAGCTTGAAGCTGTTCCACTCCTCAACCTGGTGGAACAGGAAACACAGCTCCCACTCTACAGGTCCCACAACATATGCATCAAGATCGACACATGTACGGATATCCTCTCCCTTGAACAGGAACTGGTCTGCAGACATATCCACCATGATAAGGGAATACCTGCTGCTCTTAAAGTTCATGCCCTTTATCTCTTCCAGCAGAACCTGCAGCTTTCTGTCCGTCATGGAATCGGAGTCCCAGTGAAGGGATATGCATCTGTCCATGTAATCAATGGCGGATGCCGTAAAGTCCTTCACATTCTCCACGCCGTATATACCGCAGTTCTCATGGGCTATCCTGTGATTGTATCCGATATACTGACCCAGCCTGTAGGCGTTATCCTTGCCATCCGGGAATTCATCCCTTTCTATGGAATGGCCTTCCGCAAATTCATATATCATGGCCTCTTCATCGGCCGCCACTAGAGTCGCGGTGGCTATATGGGGATTATCCCTCAGGGCGTTGTATACCTTGTAAAGATTATCTATCTGATCTTCGAAGGAAAAATCAAATACATACTTCATCATCAGCCAGAAGGGAGACAGATTGTCCCCTGTCATAAGCGGCTTCTTGAGTACATATCTGATCCCCTCGTAATCAAAGTAATATATCTGATTTGATGAAGCTCCGCCTTTTTCGAATTCGCAGAGATTATTATGGGCATAATCCAGGATGGTCCTTGCAAAATCCATATCCATCCTTTCCTCACCGTTCAGCATTTTCTCTCCTTTAAGCATCTGTATGCTTTTCCTGACAACTGCCCGATGTCAATGACATCCGAGGTCTCATTTTGTTCCGGCCTTTTACGGGCGGGCTCTGCCGCACTTACATCTGTGCCCCGAACACTCTCAGCCTGTCCTGCTCGCGCACATAGTAAGGGCTGTTCGGATCTATATCATAGATCTCATAGAACTTATCAAACATTCCGAAGATATAATCTATCCTGAGCTTTCCTGTCAGATGTGTATCATCAACGTAATAATCCACATTATCCTCGGTAAGATACATTGTTGTACGTTCGGCCACTGTCCTGAAGAACAGATCATAATCCGGATCTTCTCTCTGGGACAACAGTGTCAGACATATCTGCATAGCCAGCAGGTCCGCACAATTCTCCTGAAGCGTTCCGCTTCCGGAAATGGTCCTTCTGAACCCGCCATCCTTGCCATCGTAGAAATCCACTATCCTCTGAAGACAGGCTGTATACTCTGCCTGCTCATCCTCACTGAGCCAAGGGTCGCCGATCCAGCCTTCATCATTATATTCTATTCCATATGGATCGAGAGAATGTGACAGTTCATGAGCAATGACCATTCCTGCGTATCCCAGTCTTTCTTCGTACGGCGCATCCGGAGAGCACTTCGGATCACACAGAAGACCTGCACACAGAACAAAGGCATTGCACCAGTTAAAATAATAAGCATTTGTAACCAGCATATCTTCATCGTAAGGTCCCCGCTCCAGATCTTCATATACAAGCTGACTTCTGATATGTCGATTCCTTGATACGAGAAAGCTGATGTAATCCGTAACGGCATTTCCGGTAACCGTAACATCCGAAAGATCATTGGTATATTTATTGCTTCCGATCAGTACCTGCATTCTCATGAACTTGGCTCTGGCCTTCTCTTTACCATGAACACTGAGCCACTCGGTATCATTGATCACAGACATGGCAGCTTTCTTGATGTCCTCAAACATGCTCTCCATCTCTTCACAGACACCGTCTGCAAGGTACCGGTTCAGATATTCTTCGGCAAGCACATCTCCTGCAAGTACCGGGAATATCGAATAGGAATCTACGCTTGAATCATACCCGGATCCTTCCGTAACATCCAGATATCCGGAGACATCGATCAGATCATATGAAGCAAGGAGGATCATATGATCCCTGAACAGTTCCACATTTTCAGGAACGAACACCTCATTAAGATATCCCGTTATATCCCTGTATGCCAGTATCTCCGAATTATTCTGTACAATATGCAGACTATCTATTATCTCAAATACCGGAACCGGCACTTCGTTTTCCTCAAAATACTGAGGTCTCAGATAATATTCGTACCCATTGCCGCTGAAGTCCTCATAATGATCCATGAGTTCACCTGCTTTCCGGGCATTGGAGATCATCTCCATTACTCTTTCCTCCGAAAAACCCAGTTCGCTCATAAATCCGAGATAAATATTCCTGAAGCTTTCATCACCATTTTCGCCCATCGCTCTCTCTACGTAAGAAAGAAACTCTGCCTTTGCATCAGGAGCAAAGTACAGGCAGATATGTCCACCGGTGTCAGGATCGACCTTCAGCCGAAATGATGTGTTAAATAAAGAGTACTCCTCACGGCTGTACAGTCCATACAGATCATCGAGAGTCCTTACACTCTCAATCTCTGAAATATACGCTCTGACAGCATCCATTCTTTCGGTTATATCCGAGGTGTCACACATCTCACGATAAAACATGACAGCCTTGTATAATCCGTCGTCCTCTGAAAGTCCGGACAGATCGGTATTTACCAATATATCCATGACCCTGTCCCGAACGATGCGGTCATTGGCAAAAAAAGCGCACACAACACCGTCACCGGCCATCTCCCGCTCCTTAAGCCATTCGCCGTTTACGAATTCGTCAAAGTCATAGATGGGCTTGCCGTTATCATCTATCCTGGTATTTTCCCGTGTACCTGATACCGGATCTCCGGCACCCTGTCCGGCATCATCACCGGAAACCGAATCGCCTGATGATACAGATGATGAGCCACCCGGCACAGTCTGTGTCTGACATCCGGTCATGCACACAAAAAGCGACGCACTCATAAAAAGCGCCGCCATGCGGTGCAGCAACCTGCACGAATTTAGTTTCATATTATCCGATCCCCCCACAATGTGTTTCTATTTGTCTTCAGTCACAAAATTGCTCTGTTCGATCCTGAAACAGTCCGATGCTACACCATCCTGTGTCTTCTGTTCTTAACCTTATATCTGTACATTCTCTCGTCAGCTTCACTCAGTGCATTATCGAGACTGATCTGTCTGCAGTCATCGAATATCACGCATCCTATGCTGGCTGAAATATTGTATTCCTTGCCTGCTTCTTCCGATGTCTTACTCAGAGCCTCGGTAAATGCAATGGCTCTGCCTGCCTCTTCCTTCTCGGAATACTTGCCGATGCCTATCAGGAAAAATTCATCGCCGCCGCTTCGTACGCATATCTCTCCGGGCTTTGCCACAGATGCCAGAGTGGAACTTACAGCCTTGATACCGAAGTCACCTTCAGCATGTCCGAAGGTATCGTTTACATACTTAAGTCCGTCCATATCCGCAACAGCAACAAAGAGCGAATCGCCTTCCTTAGCTGAAGCAAGCATCTGTCTGAACTTCTCATACATGCCACGACGGTTATACAGACCGGTCATCATATCGCATATTGAGAACGCTTCCAGCCTCTCCTTGGTACGTGTCATTTCAAGTGCGTTGTTGATGTAGCGGATCCAGCTTCTGAATACAACGTTTATGACAGGCTGGGTGAAGTCCCTCTGAAGCACTGCAAATCCCAGAAGGATACCATCAAAATGAACAGGTGAAAAATAATATACCGACGCTTTTTCAGCATCTTCATCGAGCTTTGGCAGCATCCTTGAAGTATCGAAAAGCTTCGCATCCTTCTGTCCATAGAAGCTCTCGTCCCCAACCTGGGAATTGGCTGCATAGACAAGCATCTTCTCGGGATACCCGTCATAAGTCTCACTGTCCATGTCCTTCCAGTCTTCCTTGAGACACAGATAGAAATTCTTATACGGCTTGATTAGATCCGCATAATTGTAGATATTCATGATACATTCTTCGGAAGTAGCCGCTGCGGTAAAGCCCTCCATGACATAGCCTTCCATGAATGCACCGATTCCGGTCGCATGCTCGTTATCTTCATCAGCAGGATTATATGAACTGATATATAGATAATCTCTGAATCGCCTCATCGAGTAGACAGGATCCACGTGACATCCGCAGCTCGCACCCGCATGGAAGTGAGCATGCATATCCCTTTCAAAGGGAATTATCTCAGCACCCGGCTCGATCTTCTCCCTGATACGGTTGACCGCTTCGGCACCCATCTCCTTCTCAGCAGGTTCATACGAAGCAACCGTCGTTACATTGATAGCACCTTCATCGGAAGCATCGAATCCTACAACGACTATGTCCTCCGGAACCTTAATACCAAGCTTTACAAGCCTGTCAACCAATCCCATGGCCATACAGTCGCTGGCACATACAACAGCATCAGGCTTTGCAACCTTACCGGATGCTATATCCTTAGCAAGCTGATCACCACTGTAATAATAGAAATCTCCGTATATGATATGCTCGGGCAGGACCTCGAGTCCGTGCTTTCTAATCTCATCAAGGAATACGTTCAGTCTCTTCTCTGCGATCTCATTTCCCTTTGTTCCGGTAAGAACGCATATCTTCTTTCTTCCGTGAACCTCTATGACATGGCGGCACTCTTCCCTGAGCACCTCATCACTGTTGCTCTCTACGAGTTCAACGCCCTCAGAGGGCAATTCCAGGGCATACTTCGGAAGATCGGGATATTTTTCAAGACGATCCAGAAGCCTCTTTTGGATCTGACTGTCTTTATCTCCAACCATCGTGACATTATCAAGAATCACTCCGTCAAGTTCATCCAGATTGGCAAGTTCGAAAATATTGGCCTCCCCGCGAAGATAGTTCAGATGCGGAAAAGTGAAATGAACATTTGACGCAAAAACGCACAGATCATAATCATACTTTTCACACTGTGCCATTATTCCTTCGATGGTCCTGCGCACATGTGTAAGTTCCGGATATGCAACAAATAATCCTATTCTCTTTCGTCTGCCCTTCATAATGTTATCCTTCCTGTCAGAAATCATCCTGACGGTTTCGATGCAGTTGCCTGTAAGCATCATTGCAGATCTCAGACTTCAATGTTATCAGTTTCAATCCTGCCGTATTCAACCGTATACTCTGTATGCGGCGCCATCACCCCATGCCAGTTCTTTATCAGTTCATGCAGCCTTTCCTTATTTTTCTCATAAAGATCCATGTCCGGATCCGGCCACGTGAATTCTCCATATGCGGTACGGTATATCACCATACCGAAACAGTCATACAAAGCAAGGGACATAGCCCATATCGCTTCATCACCGGCCCTGAGGCCGAATTTTTCGGATATGGATTTCCAGTCCACGGTAAAAACGAGCTTATATGCTTCTTCCTTCTCCTCGTGA
>JAEEGJ010029863.1_pt1 | contig 10714 bp, 9 predicted proteins | sample 8958761 | NCBI WGS metagenome assembly JAEEGJ01 (sample SAMN16246546, study PRJNA631951) | gut metagenome | biome: gut microbiome; feature: rumen; material: RS-attached | host: Bos | place: Iran: Karaj | collected 2018-10
CGCCCGAGGCGCCGCAGGCACCGAGGGTGGCGATGAGACTCAGGAAGAGGGCCGACGCGAAACTGACCTCGATCCCCACCGTGTGCGCCACGGCCAGCGACAGGACCGTAATGGTCACCGCCGCGCCGTTCATGTTGATGGTCGATCCGAGCGGGATGCTTACGCTATCGAACTCCTCGTCCAGGCCGAGCCGCTTGCAAAGGTCCATGTTGATGGGGATGTTCGCCGCGGACGAACGGGTGAAGAAGGCGTTGATGCCGCTTTCTTTCAGGCACTGCCAATAGAGCGGATAAGGGTTCTTGCGGATATGGAGCCAGGCGATGAAAGGATTGACAATAAACGCCGTGCAGCACATGCAGCCCACCAGCAGCAGGAGCAGCCTCCCATAGTCCGTGAAGATTTCCAGGCCGCTCTCGGAGACCGAGGAAAAGACGAGGCCCAGGATGCCGAACGGAGCGAACTGGATCACCCAGCGGACCACCTGCGAGACGACATCGGCCAGATCGCTCACCACCCTGACCGTGTTCTCCGAAGCCACCAGCTTCAGGGCCAGGCCCACGACGATGGCCCAGAACAGAATGCCGATGTAGTTCGCCTGCGCGAGTGCCTGGACGGGATTCACCACCATGTTGGTGAGGAGCGTCAGGAATACATCGGCAAGCCCGCCGGGAACCGCGCCTTCGGCTTCCGCCCCCTGCAGCCGGATGGCGACCGGAAACAGGAAACTGGCCACCACGGCAAAGAGCGCCGCACAGAACGTGGACACCAGATACAGCGTAATGACCGTCCGGAACCGAGCCCCCAGGCCGCCCTTCGCCTTCGCGATGGACGCGGCCACCAGCAGCGCCACCAGTATCGGCGCAATCGCCTTCAGGGCGCTCACGAACACCTTGCCCAGAATGCCGATACCCGTCCACTGCGGGAACAGCAGCCCCAGCACGGCACCAATGATCAGGCCCCCGAGGATCCGCAGCACCAGCGACGTCTCGGACCATTTCTTCAGCAGAGAAGAGATTTTGCTCATAACCTGCAAGGTACGAAAAATGGCCGGGAAACCCAAGAAATCGTTATCTTTGTACAGATACGCCGCTGATATGAAAACACTTAAAACCCCTCTGACCACGAAAAGAATCACCCTCTTGCTGGCCGGCCTCCTGCTGCTCGCCGGATGCGCCCGCAAAGAAGTGCGCATTGCCACGGAAGGAGGAACGCTGGTGCTCCGTCCCCTACTGGACAACGCCATCCGAGTCCGCCTGGAACCCGCTGATTACACGCCTCTTCCGGAGCTGGTCTATACGGAGGAGGTCGATGCGCCCAAGTTCTCCGTCACCCGCAAGGACGGCGTCGTGGAAGTGCGTACGGCCGCGATGACGGCGCGGTACGAGGACGGCATCCTGGCCTTCTTTGATGTCGACGGCAAGCTGCTCCTGCAGGAAGACGGCCGCAGCCTCGAGCCCGCCACCGTCCAAGGCGAGCCCACCTACGCAGCCACCCAGCGCTTCCGGTCCCCCGAGGACGAGTTTCTCTTCGGCACGGGCCAATTCCAGGACGGATTCCTGAACATCCGGGGCATCACGCGCCGGCTGACGCAGGTCAACACACAGATCGCCCTGCCGATGATCCTTTCCAACAAGGGCTACGCGCTCCTCTGGAACAACTATGGCCTTACCGACTTCAACCCGGCGGACCACTCCGTCGCGCTGGCGGAGGAAGAGGCCGACGGCCGCACGGAGACCGTCAATGCCACCGGCACCTCCGGCAACCGCCGGGAGCGCAGGATGTTCAAGACCTTCTCCGGCAGCATCGACCTGCCCGAAGACGGGACCTATTCGCTGCTGCTGGACGTGGGGCAGAAGATGGCGCGGCGGCATTATCTCGCCATCGACGGCGAACCGGTGGTGGACATCGCCAACACGTGGCTGCCGCCGACGGCATCGGCACAAGCCACCCTGCCGGCCGGGACGCATCGCATTGTGGTCGAAGGAGTTCTGGGCGACGAGCCCGTCCTCTTCTGGCGCAAGGCCGATGATGCCACGACCTTCCGCTCTCCCGTCGCGGCGGCGGTGGACTACACGGTGTTCGCCGGGAAGGCCGATGATGCCATCGGCGCATACCGCACCCTGACGGGACCCGTCCCCGAAATGCCGGAGTGGATGTTCGGCTACATCCACTGCCGCGAACGCTTCCACTCGCAGGCGGAGATTCTCGAGAACGCGGCGGAGTTCAAAGCCCGCCATCTGCCGCTGGACGTCATCGTCCAGGACTGGCAATGGTGGGGCCCCACCGGCTGGAACTCGATGGAGTTCGACCCGGAGAACTACCCCGATCCCAAGGCATTGACCGACTCCCTGCACGAGATGGGCACCCGCTTCATGATTTCCGTCTGGTCCAAGGTCGACAAGGCCTCGGCCCTCGGCAAGCGGCTGGAGGAGCGCGGCGCCTATATAGACGGAACCGACTGGATCGATTTCTTCGATTCCGACGTGGCAGGCTTCTATGCCCGGAACTTCGTGGACAGCCTGGCGCGGCCTTACAGCATCGACGCGTGGTGGTTCGACGCCACGGAACCGGAGAACGACGACCTGGCGGGGCGGCGCATCGGCAAGGACCGGATTCCCGGCGAATGGTACCGGAACGTGTATCCGCTGATGGTCAACAGGACGATGTATGAGGCACTTACGAAGGAAGGGCTCTCGCCCGTCATCCTGACCCGGAGCGCCTTCCCGGGCGCCCAGCGCTACGGCGTGGTCACCTGGTCCGGCGACGTGGGCAACGACTTCGGCACCCTGCGCCGACAGATCGCGGGCGGCCTCGGCCAGATGGCCTCCGGCCTGCCCTGGTGGACCTTCGACGCCGGCGGCTTCTTCCGTCCTTTCGACCAATACGTCTCGGCCGGATACCAGGAGCGGCTCATCCGCTGGGTCCAGACATCGACCTTCCTGCCCTTCATGCGTGTCCACGGCTACATGAGCGACACCGAACCCTGGCACTACTTCCCGGAAACCTGTGAAATCATCGCCTCCTACATGGACCTCCGACAGCGGCTGAAGCCTTATATCCTGGACTGCGCCAAACGCGTCTCGAAGGAGGGCTACACCCTCATGCGCCCGCTCGTCTTCGACTTCCCGGACGACCCCGAAGCCCTCCGTCAGGACGACACCTTCATGTTCGGCCCCGCCTACCTCGTCCATCCCGTCACGGAACCCGGCGTCACCACCTGGCGCACCTACCTCCCCGCCAGCAACGGCGGCTGGCGCGACTTCTGGACCGGCGAGGCCTACGAAGGCGGCCAATATGTCGAGGTCCCCGTTGACCTGGCGACGATTCCGGTGTTTGTCAGGAGCGGAGAAGCGGTGCCCGGGGTGCTGTAACGGTTGACCTAACTCCGGGACTTGGGCGGGGCGACGCCGGGGCCGAAGACCGTGCATTTGCCTCCGCTTTTTTCGAAGGCTTTGCGGGCTTCGTTGAGGGAGGCGGCCAGCGATTCCGAGGCGTCGTCGAGGAAGGAGATCATTTGGCGGCGGTTGACGCTGACGCCGAGGTCGGCGATGGAGAGGGCGCGGATCATGGCCAGGACGGCCGTCTCGTTGCCGCCCCAGAGGGTGGTCATCATGGCCATGGCCACTTCGACGACGGTTTGGTTGATGATGTCAGGGTCCTTGCGCGGATCCAGGTCCGTGTGGAAACGGATGTCGTTTTCTCCGTTGCGGAGCACTTCAAGAATTTTCTTCATACGCACAAATCTTTCTGATGCTCCGCAAACATCCGAAAAAGAGCCGTTTCCCCGAAATATTAAACGTTTAAGTTCCAAATCGGCCCCGCAGGCCCCTACAAGCCTGGTTTTATAGGTCAATGCCAACCTCCGCCCGACCCTTTTACACAAAAAAACCGGACTTTCGCGTGAAAAGCCCGCCTGCAGCCCCTTCCAGGGCGCATTTCAAGGTAAGTACGTAAAACGGATTTCAGACGGATTACCATGTCCCTCTCCGCAGACACCACGCAAAAGCCCTCGCCAGCCTCCCGGCATTGTCGGCGAAGTGATTCCCTTCTTCCCAGACCAGGGTGCAACGCTCTTCGCCCAGTTGCTCCCGCAGCAATTCATATTGCGCGCGGAGGCAGTCGCCGACGCGGGCAATGGCTTGGTTCTTAACGTGTTCTTCGCGTTCGCCGAGGCTCAGATAGACTGCCTCCGCTAAAGGGACGGTCTTCCGGGCATAGGGCACCCAATCCTTGATCCACACCGAAGGCGAGGCCGCGGCGACGGCCTGGAAGCGGTCGGTCCGGGCCGATGCCCACAGTGCGAACAGGGCGCCGAGGGAATAGCCGCCGATCACTGCCGGCAAGGAGCCATAGCGATCCTCCAGCCAGGGAATCAGCGACTGCAGGATGTACTGCAATGTCTCCTGCCCATGCTTCCCAGCCTCCTCCTCCCGGGAGATGTTCCTATCGGCCCAGGGCATCAGGTCCACGATCCAGTCTTCCAGGTCGATGGTGACCAGCAGGAACGGAACCGTCGTCAACGCGGCGAGCTGCCTTACCTCTTCCTCCAGCGTGGGCGCCTCATGCCGCGCCGAGGGCTGGATGAGGAAACACGCCGGTTTCTCCGCCCCGAAAAGGCAGCAGCGGCGACCCGATATGAGGACCTCGGTCATCTACAAATAATCCTTCGTTACGGAATCCGGGCAATCCAGGACGCCCTTCGGCGTTCCCGCGTAAAGCACGCGGCCACCGTCCTCGCCGGCGCCGGGACCGAGTTCGATGAGCCAGTCGGCGCTGCGGATGACGTCCAGGTTATGTTCGATGAGCCAGACCGTATTGCCGCGGTCCACTAGGCGGTCGAACAGGCGGATGATGTGGCGGATGTCCTTCGTATGAAGGCCGTCCGTGGGTTCGTCGATGATGAAAATCTTCCCCTCCACGCCCAGGTAAGACGCCAGCTTGAGCCGCTGGAGCTCGCCGCCCGAGAGTGTCGAAAGCGCTTGATTCAGATGGAGATACTGCAGGCCTACATCCACGAGCGGCCGGAGTTTCTCCTCGATGACCGTCCCTTTGAAGAAAGCCGATGCAAGGCGGACGGAGAGGTCCATCACCTGGGCGATATTCAAAGATTCCTTCGCCCCTTCGGGGCTCGGAATGACAGAGGAACCCGTGAGGGTATAGGCCAATGCTTCCGGCGCGTAGCGCAGGCCGCCGCAGGCTTCGCAGGTAGTCTCGATGGCGTCCATGAAGGCCATCTCCGAGACGATGACGCCCTTGCCGCCGCAGACGGGGCACGCGCCCTTGCCGTTGAAGGTGAAATACTCCTCCTTCATCTTGTGCGCCCGGGCGAAGGCCTTGCGGATATCGCCCGCGACCTCCATGTAGGTCGCCGGGGTGGACCGCAGGCTCACGCCGATGCTCTTCTGGCTGATGTACACCACCCTTTCCGGTTCCGGATACGCCTTCCGGAAGCATTCCATCAGCGAGCTCTTTCCGGAGCCCGCCACGCCGGCGATGACACCCATCACCCCCAGGGGGATATCGACAGAAACGCCCTTGAGGTTGTGCAGGGTGGCGTTTTCGAGGCGGAACGACTCCCGTAATGGGCGCGGGTTATCCTTGAAGGGACAGGGATCCCCCAGCATCGACCCGGTTGCCGTGCCGGAGTGCAAAAGCTCGTCATAGGAGCCTTCGAAGACGATGTTGCCGCCGTCGATGCCGGGGCCGGGGCCGAGGTCCACGACGTGGTCGGCGATGCGGATCATTTCCGGATGGTGCTCCACGAGCAGGACCGTGTTGCCGGCGTCGCGCAGGCGCTGGACCGAGCGCTTCATCCGCTCGATATCCCGGTTGTGCAGGCCCACGCTGGGCTCGTCCAGGATATAGAGGACGTCGGACAGCGAGGAATTGATGTACTTGGCGATCTTGCAGCGCTGGGCCTCGCCGCCGGAAAGGGTTCCCACGGGCCGGTCCAGGCTCAGATACCCGAGACCGATCTCCTCCAGAGCCGTCAGCCGCGCCCCGATGACCGCCTTCAAATCGACGGCGAGCGGGTCCGACAGTCCCCGAATCCACGCATTGAGCCGCGAGATGGGCATCGCACATGCCTCGGCGATATTGACACCCTCGATCTTGCAGGTCAATACCTTCGGATTCAGCCTTGTGCCGCCGCAGTCGGGGCAGGTTCCCATCGTCAGCATCGGGTTCAGCACGGCGGCGTGCAGGAGTCCCTCCTCGGAGTTGATGATCGACCTGTACATCCGGGGGATAATACCCTCATATTTAGCGGATTTGGGCCAATTGGCGGGCGGGTTCTTCAGCCGGATCTGAGGGCTGTTCAGGAAGAGGTCCAGCTCCTCCGGCGAGTAGTCCTTGATCTTCTTGTCCAGGTCGAACAGGCCGCTATGGGCATACCGGATCCAGCGCCAGCCGCCCTTGCCGAAGGCGATGTAATGGATGGTATCCTCGTCATTGAGGCTCTTGTCGAAGTCCACGAGCTTATGGATGTCCAGCTCCCGGATCTCGCCGAGGCCCGAACACCGCGGGCAGCTCCCCTGCGGATGGTTGAAGCTGAACGAGTCGGAATACCCCACAAACGGCTTCCCCACGCGGGAAAACAGCAGCCGCATCAAGGCATAGATGTCGGTATAGGTCCCCACCGTCGACCGGGAATTCTGCGCCGGTTTCTTCTGGTCGATGACAACGGCAATCGGCAGTCCCTCAATGGAATCCACATGCGGGCGCCCATACTTGGGCAGATACTGCTGCACGAAGGTCGGGAACGTGTCGTTGAGCTCCCGCCGCGACTTCGCCGCGATGGTGTCCAGCACGAGCGAACTCTTGCCGGAACCCGACACGCCCGTGAAAACGGTGATCTGGTATTTCGGAATGTCCAGGGAAACGTCCTTCAGGTTATTCTCCCGGGCGCCCCGGATGCGGATGATGTCCCTCTCTTGCATATTCTGCGTGAAGATACGCATTTTTGCGGGATATCCTTCGGAGTGGCGAATGATAATCCGGGCAAAAATCGTAGCTTTGTCCTATGAAACGAATTGTCATTCTTACGGTTATCCTGTTTCTGGGCCTCCTTCCTATCAAGGCCAGGGAATATCCGGTCTCCGGTCCGGAAGGCGGGCTGGCGATGAAGGTCGCCCTGCCGGACGGCTTCGACGAAAATACGGGCCGATGCCCCATGGTCATTCTCATGCACGGAATTTTCTCCAGCAAGGACTACAACCCCATGCCCTCCCTCGCAAAGGCGCTCGCCCAGGCCGGCATCGCCTCCATCCGCTTTGATTTCGACGGTCACGGGAAGAGCGAAGGACGGATGCAGGACATGACCATCGAGAAGGAAATCGCCGATGCCATGGCAATCTGGGAGTATGCGAAAGCGCTGCCCTACGTGACTCAAATCGGCTTTCTCGGGCACTCGCAGGGAGGGGTCATCGCGTCGATGACCGCCGGAAGGCTCGCTTCCGCGGGCGGTCGCGTCCCCGACGGCGTCATTCTTCTCGCCCCGGGCTCCGTCATCAAGCAGGCCTGCCAGGGCGGCAAATTCTTCAACGCCCGCTTCGATCCCGCCAATCCGCCCGAATACATCCGCTGCTGGGGCTTCATGAAACTCGGCCGGGAATACCTCCTATCGACCCAGCAACTGGACATCTACGGCACGGCCGCCGCCTATGAAGGCCCCGTCCTCCTCCTGCACGGCACGAAGGACACCATCGTCCCCATGTGGTGCAGCGAACAATACCTCCAAACCTACGGCGAACGCGCCACCCTGGTCAAGGTCGACGGTGAAAACCACCTGATCACCCGCCGCAAGAAAGAAATCCTTTCCCGCACCGTCGCTTTTTTCCGGCAGGTATTCGAATAGAATTCTGCACTTTTTCTTTAACGATATTAGAATTTCTGCCGATAAAAGGGACTAGCCCTTCTTGGATGCGATCAGCCGTTCATTCAGTACCTTGACAATCTCCTTGGGCTTCATCGTCAAGTCAGAGGCCCCGATTGCCCCTGGCGTGGCTTTCTCGCTGATGTAATTGATTACAATCATACTGGAGACGATAAACTTTTTCAGAACGAATGAATCCACATCGGCAAACCGGATTTCCTGGCTTTTGCCACCGCTCACCTTGACACTCTCATCCGTAATGGTGATACTGGGCTGTTTGGTGATTCTCTCTTTCAAGAGAGGATATGCCGTGATCAATATCGCGACACAGAAAAAAACGACCAGAAACCAAGCGATTACAGGAGTGGAACCCATCCGGATTGCAAAGACACCTAACGCGACGATTAACAAGTCCGCAAGAATTGTGAGAGCCGTTTTCCAGACGGAATGGTAGATTTTGATCTCGTTCATGGTTATTTATCTTTCTTCGATTTAAATATAGCGATTATCACCCAAATACCCAATACCCGGGCAAAGGGGAAGCAAATGTGCGTCGAATGGAAGTCGCGTATAATCAGCCATTTACAGAAAGTGCTTTGGGTCAATCCTCCCAAAGCACTTTGATTAAGTAGCTATCAGTCAATGAGTTCTATTCGACGGTGATATCCCCCCCGAAGAAAGCAAGATATTACAGCCGGTCGAACCGTTTGAGGTTCCGGATGCTGAAGACCAGGAGGCCGATGAAGCAGAGGGCGAGGACGGCGCTTAAGCCCGTATAAATGTATTTGTCTTTCAAATGACTGAACAGAAAAACGGCGGTCAGGAGCAGCAGATAGGATCCTGCTGTCGCATTGCTGAAAATGGAACTGACAATTCCCTGGCGCCGCGCAGCCTTTGCGACCTCCTCTTCGCTAAAGGTGTCTTTCCGCATTCGCTCTATCTTATAATGAGCACGGATTCGATAGGTGTTATTGATCGCTATGACCAGGAAAAGAAGCGGCCCGAGAATGTTCTGATGCCTCGTCAAGCTGCCATAAAGCAGATAAAAGAACATGCCATAGCAGAACGTCGCGATTACGATGCTCACCAACAATCTGATCTTTTCGAACTTGGAATCGTCCATGATTGGTCTTGTAGATGTTATCTAACCACTAATTTAGCCATTATTTCTGATAATTACTAGTTTTCTTCGTGGTTTGATTTTTGAAGAAATACGAGTTGCCTCACTTGTAAAACCCGTATAGTATGAAAAAGATTGGTTTAATAATCCTCGCCGCGTTCTTCACCTATGCGGCCATGGCCCAGACTGATATCAAGGTGTTCGACAAAATCGGCCCCGACGCCGTCCTCAACAAGCTCTGCGAGCTGAACTTTTTCCAAGAGCCCGAGTATTTCTCCAGCCTGCATTGGACCAAATCCGAGAATGGACTGGTCTTGGAGAATGAAAAAGGCGGGGTTCTCAATCCTTCCGTGGTCCTCGCGGATAATACATACGAATTAATCGGCTTTGAAACCACCTCGGACCGATTTCTTTTCCTCACAGACTACATTCCCGGTGGAATCAAAGTAGGCGACAGCATCTCCAAGGTGCAGAACGTCTCCTTCAGCGACACCGAATACGGGAAAGGGAACCCCAAGAACAACTGCACGAAAGTCTTTTCCTCCCCCGAAGGAGGAATCTACCAAATCTTCGGAGCAGAACTGTTCAACTATACCCTGAACGTCCAAAACCAAATGATCACCGCGATCAGCTACTCCATGAAACAAGACGAGCCCTTTGCCGGATATGATTGATCCGATGCTTTTTTCTTAAAAAGTGAACGCCCCCCCCCAAAGGCACCACAAAAAGACAGCAAGCCTTGCCATCTTTGAAAGCATTGGATGATATCCCATATCTTTGTCAATGTAATAATGGCATTGTATATGGAAGAAAACGATATCATCAAAAGCAAGATTCATCTGATTCGGGGTGAGCAAGTTATGTTGGACAGCGACCTTGCTGAGTTATATGGGGTAGAGACCAAAAACCTCAAACGTCAGGTACGAAGGAATGCGATTCGGTTCCCGGAAGACTTCATGTTCGAACTGACCCCTGAGGAATACACGTCTATAAGGTGCCAAAATGGCTCCTTAAAGACTGGCCGGGGAGAACACAGCAAGTATCTCCCCTACGCTTTCATTGCATCCGGCATCGCTATGCTCAGTAGTGTATTAACCTCTGAAACAGCGGCTTTAGCCAATATCCGCATTATGCGTGCCTTCGTTACCATGCGAAAACAAATCTCTGAATTGTCTGCTCAACAGATACAAATCGAAAGACTGGAGATGAAAGTGGACCGGCTCAACGATTATGTCGAATCCATCCTGCACGATCAGAATGAAATCAACGAGAAGACAGCCATGCAAATCGAACTGATAAACGAATCTATCGCTCAACTGAATGCCCTCCAAGAAACTGGCAGGACAAGACCCAAGATCGGATTCGTAACAAACGTTGAGAGTAAAAAACTGTGAGATTAATCTGAATGTCAATTCTGGAGGCCGAAGGCCGACCGGGGGTGTTTGAGGGGGCGAAGCCCCTTCATCAGGCCCCCTCGGGGGCAGCCGCGAAGCGGCGGGGGGTAGGACTCAGGGATCTGCACGAAAAAAGGCCACCGACGCAAGTCGATGACCTTTTTTCGTGGAGATAGTCGGATTCGAACCGGCGACCCCCTGCTTGCAAATAAGGGTGCTTTTTTGTGTCTAGTTTTGTTATCTTCTTGAAAAACACTATATTTATGGCCGTAAATGGCACATATGGTGAATCCATTATGAAAGCGTTTTATAGCGGTTTATAATAAA
>JAEEGJ010029869.1_pt1 | contig 10713 bp, 10 predicted proteins | sample 8958761 | NCBI WGS metagenome assembly JAEEGJ01 (sample SAMN16246546, study PRJNA631951) | gut metagenome | biome: gut microbiome; feature: rumen; material: RS-attached | host: Bos | place: Iran: Karaj | collected 2018-10
AAAGATGACAAGATTACGATGGTGGTGAAGTCTACGATTCCGGTAGGCTACATCGAGAAGGTGCGTGAGAAGTATGGTATCGAGAACATCTTCTTCTCGCCAGAGTTCTTACGCGAGGGCAAGGCGCTTTATGATAATCTCTACCCATCTCGTATTATCGTAGGTGATGAGAGTAAGGCTGCGCAAAAGTTTGCTAAATTACTCCAAGATGCTGCGCTTCGTGAGGATGTACCGGTACTATTTATGCCTGCGACTGAGGCTGAGGCGGTGAAGCTCTTTGCTAATACCTACCTTGCGCTACGCGTGTCTTTCTTCAACGAGCTTGATACCTATGCGCAGGTGAAGGGGCTTAGTGCGAAGGCGATTATTGATGGCGTATGTCTAGACCCACGCATTGGCTCGCATTATAATAATCCATCGTTTGGTTATGGTGGTTACTGTCTTCCTAAAGACACGAAGCAGCTTCTAGCTAACTACCACAATGTGCCACAGGATCTAATCCGCGCAATTGTGAGCGCGAACCGTACGCGCAAGGAATTCATCGCACGTGATGTACTCAAGAGTAATCCGGAGACGGTGGGTGTATTTCGTTTGACGATGAAGTCTGGTTCGGATAACTTCCGCTCGTCTGCTATCCAGGATGTGATTAAGTTCCTTCGCGGTGAGGGTGTAGAAGTGATTATCTACGAACCAACGCTTTCGGTAGAGAAATTCGGTGGATTTAGAGTTGAGAATGATTTTGATAAGTTCTGTAGGGAGAGCGATATTATCCTAGCTAACCGCCTTGAGAACGAGCTACGCGACGTGGCCGGCAAGGTGTATACAAGGGATTTGTTTGCGAGAGACTAGGTGGTAGTAATGGAGACAGCAGGGATTTTTAACGGAAAGACTGTATTGATAACTGGCGCGGCCGGGTTTATTGGCTGGGCTCTAACTAAGCGTGTCTGCACGGAAAATCCTGAAGCTAAGGTAATTGGTTTTGACAGTGTAAACGATTATTACGATATGAGGCTTAAAGAGTATCGCCTAGGCGAGCTTAAGGAGCTTCCTAATTTCGAGTTTATTAAAGGTAATCTTGCGGATAAGGCACTTGTTGATGAGGTCTTTTCTAAATATCGTCCAGAGATTGTAGTGAATCTTGCGGCGCAGGCTGGAGTGAGATATAGTATAGACCATCCAGATGTGTATATAGAGGCTAACATCATCGGATTCTATAATATTTTGGAGGCCTGTAGGCATTACCCGGTAGAGCACCTGGTGTACGCATCGTCTTCTTCTGTTTATGGTGGCAATAAGAAGGTGCCGTTCTCTACAGATGATCGTGTAGATAATCCTGTGTCGTTGTATGCAGCTACCAAGAAGAGCAATGAGTTGTTTGCCCACTGTTATTCAAAGTTGTACGACATCCCCACAACGGGTTTGCGCTTCTTTACAGTATATGGCCCTGCCGGTCGTCCTGATATGGCATACTTCGGCTTCACCAATAAATTGCTGAAGGGCGAGACCATCCAGATATTCAACTACGGCAACTGCCGTCGTGACTTCACCTATGTAGATGACATCGTAGAGGGTGTATATCGTGTGATGCAAAAGGCTCCAGAGCGCAAGAAGGGTGAGGATGGACTGCCTATCCCTCCCTATGCTGTGTATAACATCGGTGGTGGTCAACCAGAGAACTTGCTAGACTTCGTGAATATCCTGCAAGAAGAACTGGTACGTGCCGGTGTTCTTCCCGCAGACTTTGACTTCGAGGCCCATAAGCAGCTCGTTCCCATGCAGCCTGGTGATGTTCCTACGACGTATGCGGATGCCACAGCCCTTGAACGTGACTTCGGGTTTACACCAAAGATAACGTTGAGAGAGGGATTGCGGAAGTTCGCAGAGTGGTATAAACAATTCTATGGAAAATTTTTGCGATAAAGGATTGGTGTCTATCATCATGCTTTCGCATGGTGACGGGACTCATATTGTTGAGACGGTAAAGAGCATTTTTGCACAGACATACCAGAACTGGGAATTGTTGTTTGTGGCAAAAACGGATAATGATGAGAGCCTTAAGCCATTTTCGTTATTGAGAGAGGAGGATATCAAGATTCAAAGGAGGGCAGGTAAGGCTCTGACGGATTCATATAGCAATAGCAGGATCAAGGTGTCGTTTATTGTCGGCCAAGATAATGACACTCCAAGAAGAAATTCCGCTTTGGCTAATGTCCAAGGGAGATGGATAGCTTTCCTTGATGCAGGAGACATCTGGGAACCGACAAAACTGGAAAAGCAGATCGGTTTTATGGAGGGGCATGGCTATGCATTCTCCTATACGCAATATGGGATTATTGACAAGGATTCTCATGATCGCGGATTTGTGATAGGTGGCAAAGACAGAGTGACGTATCAGGATATGATGAAGTGTTGTTGGCCTGCATACCTGACTGTGATGTATGATGCGGAAAAGGTGGGAAGGCTGCAGCTAAGGAACCTGAAGGGTAATAATGACTATGCCTTGTTTTTGATAGCGAGTGAAGAAGCAGACTGCTACCTGTTGAAAGAGAACTTGGCAAAGCTCAGGACAAAATGGGGAATGCTTGGTAAGTTCCTGCTGACAAATGGTATCAAATGGAGGTATGAGGTGTATAGGATTGAGTATAGGATGAATCCTGTGGTGTCATGCCTATATACCATTAGGAATATGTGGTATGGTGTGGTGAAGTGGATGAAGTATGTTGAGAGAGTAAAATAACCACGCCCTTATATGGAAGGATGTAACTGGAAAATGCAGAGACCGTCATTTTCCAGGTTTCATTAAGGTAGGCTCTCAAGCTTTTGTCCCTTGATCTTCGGTCGAGCCTGCTCAAACTCGGCAAAGTAAGCGAGCTTTGCTCTGCTCTCGATGCTCCATCGGTTCACCAGCATCCTACGAAGGATGAGTCATTTGTGATTCTGCGAGGGAAGGTGCGGGTGACTACGCATAGGGATAATGGCTCGGTTATCGAAGACGTGGTGCTATGTGCTGAGGAAGGGCATTATGGTGTGAATATTCCGAAAGGGGTGTGGCTGATGAGGCTGTGCCTCTTTGTCGGTTTAAGAAGAAGCATGAGGTAGTGGAGGGGACAAGTAAGTTGGAGGGAGGACTGGTTAGAACTAGGAATGAGAGAAAGATTTGAAGCGTTAAAAAATTAGAAAAAATACAAGAAACGCAATTTTGTTTGGGGAAAATTGCTATTTTTGCAAAATAGTGATGTATTATAGACGCAAAATACTAATGGCTTTAATCGAGACATTCGGTGGAAGAATGCACCCGATTAGCTTACAAAAGTCTTTGTTCTTGTTTACTCGTGAACAAGAACCAGAGGAGCGTGTATATAGCTTTGTGCCCTATAAATATGGCTGTTTCTCATTTAATGTGAATCATGATATATCAGTATTGGAGAAAACTGGATACCTGAGGAATGAAGACAAAGAAATAGTCATAGCAACACCTGGTCATTATGCTGCTCAATTGAATCTTTTTGATTCCGGAAGGTTGCATCACATATATGATCTATATAAGGATTTTACGGATGATGATTTTATAGATTACACTTATAAAACATATCCGTATTACGCCATTAATAGTGAGATTGCACATAAGCACTTGAGCGAAGAACAAATGGCTGAGGTAAGAAAGAAGGATCATCGGAAAACTTGTACAAATCATACTCTTTTTACAATTGGTTATGAGGGCCTCTCGCTTGAGGAATACCTTAACAAGCTTTTGATATATGGAGTACGAATCTTGTGCGATGTGCGTAAAAATGCATATAGTCAGAAGTATGGTTTTTCTAAGGCTCAACTGCAACCTGCATGTGACGGTGTGGGAATAAAGTATATTCATATCCCAGAACTTGGTATAGAATCTAGCCAACGCCAGTCTTTGTTTACGCAGGCAGATTATGACTTGCTGTTTGAGACGTACAGAAATACTGTACTGGCCAGGAATGATAGGCAATTAGAGAGAATAGTGAATTTGATAGATGGTGAAGAGCGGGTGGCTTTGACATGCTTTGAGAAGGATGTCAGACAATGCCATAGGACGCAGATTGCCAGAAAGATAATGAGTATGCCTGGAATATCGTTTAACCTTAAAGAGATATAATTTATGGCTGTTGAGAGAGTACTGGTTACAGTAAAGACTTATCCGTGTCTGTCGCAAAAGTATGATGAACTGGTATGCACCGCAGGCTTGCGGGAAGACGGCTCTTGGGTAAGGATATACCCCGTTCCTTTTCGGAAACTAAATCCGTATTCACAATACAAGAAGTATGACTGGATAGAGGTAGATGTGGTTAAGAATTCAAAAGATGCCAGACCAGAAAGTTTCAGACCAGTGAGCCTTGATATCCCCATTAAGGTGGTTGGTCATATTGATACGAAGAATGGTTGGGCGGTAAGAAAGTCACATGTGCTGAAGAATTACTATACAGACATGGGCAAACTGCTTGAAGACTATAAGGCCACACAGATGTCTCTCGCAGTATTGAAAGCCAATATTATAGATTTTGTTATCAAACCAGTAGAGCGGGAGTGGGATGCCAAGAAGCTGGAGCAGGTGAGGGCTAACCAAAACCAACTGGATTTGTTTGAACAGAAAGAAGTCTTCGAGGTTGTGAAGAAACTGCCGTATGAGTTCTCTTATAAATTTACTACCGATGATGGTAAGACTCATACCCTTATGATTGAAGATTGGGAACTTGGGACTTTGTATTGGAATTGTCTTAAAGATAATGGGTTTGACGAAACTGTTGCATGCGCGAAGGTTAAGCAGATGTATTATGACCACATGGTCAACGAGTGTGATTTATATCTTATCTTGGGGACAACTAAGGAGATGCAGCAACGAAATATGCCTCAGCCATTTATAGTGATAGGTACTTTCTATCCGCCAAAACCGCCCAAACAGAATGTTGAACAGTTATCGCTGTTCTAAACAGCATATTGTTGAAGGGGTATGACAGGAAACTGTTGTGCCTCTTTGTGGTATAAGAAGAAGCTTGTGGAGATGTGAGGGGACAAGTGAGTTGAAGGGGGATGAGTAAAACCATTACTCGGAAGTAATCAATGACAGGCGTCAGGTTTGTAGTGACGACTGTTAAAGAAGCATAAAAAACGTAATGATTGAAATTTGAATGACGAGAAATCGTTATTTTTGCAAGGTAGATTAAGTCAGATATGGCACAATTTAGAACCAAAGCACGTGCAGTAGAACTGTTGGGTAAGGGACAGATAGCTGATTTGCCTACAGCCATTTCTGAGCTATGGAAGAATGGCTATGACGCATACGCTGATTCGTTGTCCTGCGACCTGTATATGAATGGCTACAAGGATATTCATAGCCCAGTATTTGTGCTTTCGGATACAGGAACTGGAATGTCGAAAAAGGACATTCTGGAGAAATGGATTGTGCTGGGTACCGACTCGAAAGCCCGAGGCATGAACTTCCTGACGACAGAGGAACGGTTTGGGTTGGAACAACGAATACCAATGGGCGAAAAGGGAATTGGTCGACTCTCAGTGTCGTATCTTGGTTCGCCTATGTTGATGCTCTCAAAGAAGAGAAGAATGGCTTGTCAAGCGCTGTTCTTTGATTGGCGTATATTGGAGAACTATAATCTCTTTGTAGATGACGTCGATATCCCCATGACGGAATTTGGCCAAGAGGGAATCTCGGATGGTGAATTCTCCCGAATGAAGGAGGAACTGCTGAGTAATCTCAATTATTCAGCAGCATGGATGGAGCAGGCAGAACTGGCAAAGAACATCATGGAAGACGTAATGAGGTTAAATATGCCTCAAGCTATAAGAGATGAGATCGTATCTCACTATCAGGATGCTGATGCTCATGGTACGACGTTTATAGTGTTCAAACCCCATGAACAATTGTTAGAATTAGCTCAATATAATACGACAGAGGAGAGTGATTCTATCTGGGAGATTCGTAGATCGCTGGGGGCGCTGTTTAATATCTTCGCTTACACACCTGACTTTACAACATCGTTTAATGTAAGGGATGTCAATGGGGTCTATAATATTATCAATGATTTCTTTGACAAGAAGGATTTTGAGGAAGCAGATCACTACATCAAGGGGGCGTTTGATGAAAATGGTTTCTTTGAAGGTACGGTGAGAGTATATAGAAAGACATACGAATACTCTTTCCGTCCTGTTCGACTGCCAGGAAAGACACCGTATGGGCCATTCAATATGGAACTAGGTGTGATAGAAGGCCAGCAGGGAAATTCGATGCTTTCGCCTGATGCATACGCTGTGATGGATGGAAAGACTTCGCGCTTTGGTGGTCTGTATATCTACAGGGATAAGTTTCGCGTACTGCCATACGGACGTGTGGATTTTGACTTCTTAAAATTTGAGGAACGTCGAGCCAAGCGTATGGGTGAATATTTCTTCCGATATAACAAAATGTTTGGCTATCTGGGTATTACCCGTGATGCGAATAGGAACCTGACGGATAAGGCTGGTCGAGAGGGTTTGATAGAAAACAAAGCTTATAGGGAGTTTAAGCGCGACTTGATAGAACTCTTCATTGACTTGGCTAAGACCTACTTTGCAACACCTGACAAGGATTCTGATAATGCCCGTTCTGAACAGCAGGAAGAGATTCGTAAACGTAATGAGAAAATGGCCGATGCTGAAAAACGGAACGTACAGCAGGCTCGCAAGGCGTTTATGGACGAACTGAAGAACAATGGGCCGGAAATACAAAAGTTGCAAACCGAAGTGGAAGATTTGCAACGCAGGATGACTCAGGCGGCAGTGGAGATAGAGCTATCATACGACCGATATAAGCAGTTGGGTGAAGAACTCGACATAAAGAGGTCGCAACTCAGACGATTGCAGGTTCGGAAGTCGCAACGTATTAATCTGACAGAACGACAGGCCGGTATCTATAATGAATACCTGAATACTTACAATCAGACTTCCGCCATGGTTAGTGAGTGTACGTTGCAGATGGATGACGTTCGCAAACGTTTTGATGTGAGTGACTTGCGGAATGAATTCCAAAATCGTCAGCTAATAGCTGTAGCTAATATTGGTAAAGCCATCAGTAGCTTCAGAAAAGGTGTTGCTAACTTTAGCAATAGGGTAAGTGAATTGTTTGACGAAGAACAGCGCTCCTTTATAGAAAAATATAAAGGCCTAGTAAGTGAGGGTATATCTTCGCCTGTTACAGCAGAAGACTATAGACAGGCAATAGCTCAGGTTATTCAGACAGAAGAATCTATCAAGGATGAAATAGACGAAAGGTTACGCCCCTTTGTGAACCATCTTGAAACGCTTTCGCTGGATGTCAACGACGATGTACTGATGGCATGGTACAAGGAACAGAAAGCCATGGTGGACGAGAAACTGGAGCAGACTGCTATGCTTGCACAGTTGGGTATTTCGGTTGAAATCATCGACCATGAGTTCAACGTGCTATACTCTCAGATGTCAACATCGCTTAATCTGCTGCAGCAATATGCCAAACAGCATGATGAGGTTTGGGATACATATCGACAGTTGCGTAACGCCTTTGAACACATGGAGCAGAACTATAAGATGCTTCGACCTCTCTACCGTAGCCGTCGCAGGCAGCGAACGGTATTTACGGGAGCTTACATCAAGGATAAAATAGAAACATTCTTTGATAAAAAAATAAAGGAGTTTGACGTTGAAATCACTTCAAACGAAGATTTCGATAATTACGAGTTCTTTACATTCGAGTCGGAAGTTCTCTCAGTATTTATCAACATCGTGAACAATGCTCTTTATTGGCTGATACCTGTACAGAACCGAAAAATACGATTCGAGTATAGGCCGGATAATGGGCTTATTCTCATTATGAATAACGGTATGCCTATACCAGATCAGGATCTAAGTAGGATATTTACGATATTCTTCACCCGTAGAAAGGACGGAAGAGGTATTGGATTATATTTGGCCCTTCACAGTCTGGCTGCCGTAGGCTATCGTATATTTGCTTCGAATGCCACTGAGCATAACAAACTTGGTGGTGCCTGCTTTGTCATTGCTAAAAACGAATAACGCTTCATACACATGTTAACACCGGAGGTACAACAAAAACTGATAAGAGAGACCATTAACTCAGCAGTCTGTATAGATAATGAGTATGTAGCTGCATATTCGGGAAACGCTGGTGATGCCAATTATGTTGCTTCTAAACAACTCTATGAGTCATTCCGTGATAGCGGGAAGTGCCATCTTGACATCTATACGTTCACGAATATGGCAGCTTATCAGCGCGATAAGGAGAAGATGCTCCGCAATCGGGACTTGGTAATTCTGGATTGGGAGTTAAGCAATGCTGCACCTAAATATGAAGCGGCGTTAGCAGTACTTGACGATGTATGTCAGAACGACCAGATTCACTTTGTGGATATTTATACTCAGGATCTCAATCATACTGATATAGCAAAGACAATCTATAGTTATTTCAAGTTGCAGTTATGTGAAGAGTTGTTACCCCATGTGAATTCTATTAAAGAGCCTCTAGCAGAACTGTTTGACAGTTTTGAGCTAGAAGGTTTTGATTCTGCCGTAGCAGAAGAAATAGCCAAAGATGTGCTGGGGGACTTTATAATGAATCCAACGAGGAGGATTGAAATCCAAGAAGAATTTATTAACCGAATGTCGAAAGCATTCCAAGATGCTGGGGGTGAAGGTAATTTCAAGAATATACTTTGTGCAAAGTTTGGACCTATGAGGAAAGCTGAGCAGGAGCATTTTAAAGATTCACTTGCTTTTATCCGAGCCTACTGTATCTGCTATTTGTGTGAATTGGACAACCACTCGCATACAGGAATGATGGCAAAGGCTGTGAATCCAACTACAGTTCTTGTGAATGGAACGGTGGTTCATGTGACATCTAAGAATGCAATTAATCCCGATGGGCTTTTTGCTGATTTAGTAAATTCTGTGACAGATATACCCAGACATCGATCTCTGTTGCTTTCCCTCCTTTTGAAACAGGTTGTAGGCAGCAATCTCGCATCCGTTGGGAAAGCCTTAGGAAAAATCAGTGAAGAAGCTCTGTTAAAACATTGCAGGTCGCTTGAAGAGGCTGGCATCCCAGAAGAGAATGTGAGCAATTTTGTCGCTTCAGCTTTGACGGAGCATGTTTTACATTCATTCCATGAAGGGGAGATGGATTTCTCATTTGTGGATTTGATGACTTTAGGTGAAGGAGAGAATGTACAGGAATACGAAAATGAGCAAATATTGGAGTTTAACTCCATGCTGACGTTTATCCCTAAGGTAGCCATAAAAGCCCCTTTGCATCAAATAAAGACAGGCGACGTTTTCGAGCTGGACAGGGGTATTGCAGGAAAGGATGGCGATAAGGAATTGAATTATCAGTATATCTTGTGTATTACGCAATCGTGCGATGCACTGCGGCCAGAGAAGGTAAATCAAAATTTGGCTTTTGTTTTAGGAGAGTTGGTTGATGCGGCCGAGGGTATAGGCAGTGCAGAGAAATATCATTATTCATATTTCCCAGACCAAAAAGTAGTCAAATGGTCAAAACGATTCTTTACCATTTATATAGCTGATACAAAACTGCCACTTGCAGATGGTGATAGGAGTTTTACGTTCCATTATATAGATGGAGATTTTACTGCCACTTTCATGGGGACGCAAAAGGAGGCATACACTTATAGAATTATCAACAATGTGTTCAGCAATGCTATGCGGATAGGCATTGATTTGCCGCATAAATAGCATAGAGGAAAAAAGGGGCAAGATTATTGTAGGCAACTGGAAATGAAAGTCTTAGTTTATCTGATGTTGACATGTTTGCTGTTGCTACTGCATGCAGCTGATTGCTATCTGCTGAAAGAGAACTTGGCAAAACTCAGGACAAAATGGGGAATGCTTGGAAAGTTCCTGCTGACAAATGGCATCAAATGGAGGTATGAGGTGTATAGGATTGAGTACAGGATGAATCCTGTGGTGTCATGCATATTTACCATTCGGAATATGTGGTATGGGGTGGTGAAGTGGATGAAGTATGTTGAGAGAGTCTGATTTGTCCTCCAAACTTGCAAAAGTCATAGAGCAGATTCCAAAGGATGTGCTGACATTTAAATCCACGGAGATATTATAGAATCTCTGTGGATTTTTATTTGTGCCTGCGTCGGGTGAAATGTACATCCGCCAATGAGGATGGCGAGGAGTTCAGCGTCCAACTCTATACCTTTATTTGAATAGGAGGAAGAATGGGGAACGATGATTCGTCAAATGGGTGAATATTTCAATTATTCTAGGAGGTCACTCTTGGTAGAAATAGTCTCTCAACATACTCTTTCTGCTTTTCAAAGGGCATCTTAATACCTCCATTTTCCATGATAGCAGGATATTCCTTTGATTTCTTGGCAAAAGTTGCTCTGAAGGGTATGCCATTTAGTTCTGCTTCTAAGCGCATGGCACCATTGCCCATTTCTGTCCAATGAAGGTTCTTGACGGTAATACCCTTTCCTTCGATGATGTAGTCGAAGTAGAGTGGTTTATAGCCATTGAGCATTGAGAGGATCCTTGGCGACATTTCAGCAAAGTGAGCTTCGATTTTATCAATCCAATAACTATCTACTCCAACCTCCTGGGCTACACTGCGGAATTGTGCTACGCACTCTGCCGTACTTTGGATAATCTCATTCGGAT
>JAEEGJ010029870.1_pt1 | contig 10713 bp, 8 predicted proteins | sample 8958761 | NCBI WGS metagenome assembly JAEEGJ01 (sample SAMN16246546, study PRJNA631951) | gut metagenome | biome: gut microbiome; feature: rumen; material: RS-attached | host: Bos | place: Iran: Karaj | collected 2018-10
GGCCACCTGCGGCTGGCCGAACGAGGCGATGACGATGGTGTCGGCGGTGAGCGACGTCATTGCCGGAACAGTCGCGGCGGAGAGCGTGGTCTCGGACGTGAGGAGGGTGTCAGGCTCCCCGTTGGCGTCCGCCGTGTACCACCCGAGGAAGCTGTTGGCGGCGGAGGCCGGGGTGGCCGTGACGGGCGCGATGGCCGCGCCGTTCGCGACGGCCTGCGCGGGGAGCGTCACCGTGCCGCCGGCAAGGGGATTGCGGCGCGCGACAAGGTAGTGCGACGAGGCGACGGCTGGCGGCAGAGCCTGGATTGCGCCGCGGATCGTCTCGTAGGCCGGAACCGCGTCGTCGGCGGTGTAGAGAACGTCAAGGCCGGGGACGCGGCTTGTGGGAGCGTAGGAGGCGTCGAGCGGAACGGGGTCGGTCGTCAGACCGTCCGCCACGTCGATGTCTACGGGCCGGTAGGCCGGCGCGAGGTTCTTGATGGCGCAGTTCCGGATGTCCCAGAGGGCTGGCGCCGAGGCCGAGAAGAGGTTGTCGAGGATGTCGCCGTCATAAAGAAAGAGGCTGTTGTAGACCTTGAGGGGCTGCGTGTGGCCGGAGCCGTACTGGAGAATGTCGAGGACGCCGTCGCGACGGGGACCCGTCACGGTGTTGTTGACGAACGTCAGCGCGGTCGTGCCGGCGGACGTGGCCTTTGTGAAAGCGCCGCGGACGAGAATCGGCGTGACGCCGTTCACTTCCGCGTAGCTGAAATCGTTGTCATCGAAGACGCAGTTGCGCACCGTGAGCGCGAGGCCGTTGTAGTTGTTGCCGACGACGCCGAGCACATAGCTGCCGCTTGCCGCCTGGACATTGGGCGAGGCAATCGTGTTGCGCGTGAAGACGCAGTCGGCGAGGGTCAGGGCATGGGCACCGGAATACATTGGCGAGATGAGGGCATAGCCGCCGTCCTTGGCCGCGCTGACATGGACTTGGTTGTCTGTGAAGACGCAGTTCGTGACAACGCCTCCGCCGAGCATCGTGAAGAAGGATGGGTTGTCGGTCATGATGTTGTTGCCGACGGCCGCAACATTGTTGGAGAAGAGGCAGGAGTCGAAGGTGCCCCCGCAGCCGGAGGCGGCATAGCAGACGAAGGCGGACTTGGTGAAGCCTGACGCCACGTAGCCGAGATTGTTCTCCATCGTGCAGCCGCGCACGAGGTTGTTCGTGCCCGTGAAGACAAAGAACTCCGCCGAATTGGCGATGACGCCGACATTGCCTTGGAAGAGGCAGTTCTCGACCCGGGAGTTCGACGACAGTCCTACAATCGCCGCCCAGCGGGTCGCATTGAAGAGGAACCGGCAGTCCGCAACACTTGTCTCGGATGCGGCGGAGGAGATGCAGCCGGGTTCAGAGTTGTAGGCGAAGAGGCAATCCGACAGGGCCATTGTTCCGGCGTCCGCCGCGATGGAGACTACTGTCGTGCTGAAACCGTAGAAGGCAATGCCTGAGAGAATGCCGCTCGCGCCGCCAGCGAGGCTGATTGCCGGACTCGCCGCAGAGGCGCCATTCTGTCTGAAAAGCTGGTAGGCGAAGGCGCGTTCGTCGCCGCTGTACGGTGCTTCGGGGAGGAAAAGCTTTCCGTTCTGGACGATGCGCAGTCCGTTCACGGCGATTTGGATGGCGCCGTAGGCGCCGGGCCGCGATGGACGGTAGCAGTCGTTCAGCGTCAAGTCGGCGGTAAAGACCGAACGATAGAGTTCGGTATCCCGCGTCAGGTCGCCGTCGGAGGCGGCCGCGTAGCCGCCCTCGATGGCAAAGTCCGCCACAGTAATGGCGAGGGTGGCTTCGACAATGTAGAAGCCTTGCGCGACACGGAGGACGCGACTGCCGGCCGGCGCGGCGTTCAGGGCCGCGACGGCCTCCGCGACATTGGTATAGGCGCTCGACCAGCTTGTGCCGTCATTCGCGCCGCCTATCGCCGCCGCGTTGAGGTGGATTGCCGCGCTTGCGGATGTGGCGGCGAGAATCGCGGCCAACGCAAAAGCCTTAGACTGTGACTTCATGGGGCTCCTTTGTTCCGAGTTTCGGGTTTCGGGTTTCGGGTTCCGGGTTTCGGGTTCCGGGTTAAATGACTTCAAGCGCGTCGGGGCCGGGAAGGGGTGGACGTGTGGCGACGGGCTTGGACAGATAGAGGAAGGCCGTGGAGGCGACGTCGTCCTGAAGCGGGAGGTACCGTCCGCCGGAACGCCAGCCCAGCGCCTGGATCGTCACGCGGATGTCGCGTTGGAAGCGAACAGGGTCGGCGAGGTGCCAGCGGTACATGCCGAAACGCTGCTGCGTCCTGTAGTGCCCGTCGGGAATGACGACCTGGCACAACCCGGAATGGGGCGTCGTGTAGGTCTCGTAGTTCTGGCCGTCAAGTGAGCAGAAGTCGTATGACCCGCAGAAGTAGTCCTCCGTCCCCGTTCCGCAGATTGTGGGCAGATCCTCGTCGCCGTCGAGATAGAACTTGATTTCGCCCTCGCCCCACCAACCGTTGTTGTTGACTCCCCACGCCATGTATGTGCCGACGTAGGAGCCCTCGCCCGAAAGTTTGTCGAGGATGACGTACGGCTCCTTGTATGGCAGCGGGTTGACACGGTTGAAGAAGGCGTGGAAGTAGCCGGCGTCCTGAGGCACGTCGCACAGTTCGTAGTCGAGCTGGTAGTAGACATGGCCGACTTTGTCAGAGCGGTTCTCGATTGTGACGCGGCAGCGGGAGCGGAACGGCATGCGCCAGTAGCAGTTCATGGCGTTCTTCGGGTTGACGCACACCGGGAGCGAGACGACGCGGGGGGCGTCCTGCCAGCCCGTGCAGAAGAAGTCACCGGCCGGAACCTCGACCGACGGCGTTTCGGCCCCGTCCCAGTAGATGCGGAGGATCCAGCTGCGGTAGGGCTGCGGGACCACAATCCAGAAATGGGTGACTGCGCCGGCGCCGCTGATGTCCGCCAGCGTCTGCGTCGCGCCAGGTTCCACATTGTAGTACGGGTTGACCTTCCAGCCAGTCCCGAGGTCGCGAGCCGCGTTGCGGGCGGAACCCTCCTCAAGCGGGCAGGCGCCCCCTTTTCCCGGTTCACCAGTCGGGTTCTCGGCGCTGATGGAACGGGATAGCGCATGCTTGATGCGGAAAATATCGTCGAGCATACTTTGACTCCTTTTCTCTATAATACCAAAAAAAGTCTTTGTCAATCAAATTGCCGACTCTATCGGCAGATTTATGCAAAACCGTCACTTGACGCATACGTTGTCAAGTCAAAACGGTTACGGGGAAATACTCGCGTGTGCCGTCGGCGGCGCTGGCGACTGCGACTGCCTCGCCAGGGGCAAGGGCGCGGACGGTTCCGTCGGGGGCGATGTCCGCGACGGTTTTTAAGTAGTCCGTGAAATAGTCGTATTTGCGCGCGGGATTGGCGCGCGGCACGGCACGGTCCGCGTCGTATGCGCCCCAGGAGATTGGTCCCTGCCCGAGAAGCGGTGCCGAAAGGCGCGCTGTTCCGCCGACGGAAAGTTCCATTGGGGCGAGGTGCAGCGTGCGGTCGCTTCCGCCGCCGATGCGCGTAAAATGGATGAGACCGCGTTCGGGATCAATCTGGACGGCGTCGAACGTCTGCCCCGCCCATGTCCCCTTTTCTTTGACAGGCAGGTCGGGGCACCAGGGCTTGGAGCGGTTGATGTAGTCGAGATAGGCCGCGTCGCATGGTTCGGTCACATGCCAGACGCCATTGACGCATGACTGCAGTTCCGCGTGGTAGTGGCCGGAAATGGCGAGCATGACGCGTCCTTTGGCGGAGGAGAAGTCGAATTCGCGTCCGGCGACCGTGACAGTGCCGCGCGCCATGTATGCATCCACGATGGCGCGCAACGTGGCGAAACTTTCCTTGTTGATGTCGCTTGCGGTGACTCCGGCGAAGGGGACGTGGCTTGCAACGGCCGCGCACCAGCCGTCGGGGATCGTCGCGATTGCGTTCTCGGCAAGCCAAAGGGACTGACTGTCCGCCATCGTCTCCTCGACGCCCCAGAAAGTGTGTTCGTCCGTGACGCTGTCCGAGGTGTCCGCGACGATGAGCCGGAAGCGTGCTTCGGGAAAGTCCGCGAAGTATGCGCAAGAACCGGGGTCTACAGTGGCGCCTGACCTGACGGCGGCTGTGTCGAGCAGGATGCCGCGCGTTTCGTCAGCCGGATAGGTGAAGCCGTCGGGCGAATCGGGCGCCAGGCGGATTGTCAGATCATGGTTGCCCCGAAGCGGGTAGAAGTCGCCCCCCGCGCGTTCGATGGCCGCGACCCAGTGCTCACGGTAGCGCGTGACGGAGGCGTCGAGCGAGGCCCGGTCGCCGAAGGCCTCGGGGATGTCGCCGCCGCAGACGACGGCGCGGAGGCCCGTCTCAGCGATCAGGCGAACGAGCAACGGCGCCGACTCCCCGTGGTTGGAGGGGACGTGCAGGTCCGTCAAAAACCAGAATTCCGCCGGACATGTGGACGACAGCAATCGGATGCGGGAAGCCGCGCGGGAAATATCAGACGGGAGTTCCATCAGGTCTCTCAAGTTTGGCGCGAACGCGGCAGGCGCGCTTGTAGCATTCCGCGAGGTAGATTTCCGGCGACATCTGCCCATAGGCGTCGTTTTCGTGCCGTCCGGGCTTTGAGCCGATGTTGAGCTCGAAGGTGAGCGGCCCGTCGAAGTTGCACGCGCGGAGGCGGTCGCAGTTGTATTGCCAGTCGGCTATGCCGTCGAATGGCAGCAGATGGAGGTCGTCAAGCCAGGTGATTTCACCTTTTAGGTCCCGGATGCCGAGGTTGTCGTTCAGGTGTGTGCCAAGGAGCCTGTCGCCAAAGGCGGCGAGCATGTCGCGCGAGTAGTTGTAGCACATTTCGTGTCCGCTATCCCAGCAGAATCCGACGTTGGGATTGCCGGCGAAGAAGTCCATAAGGGCCTGAAGGTACTCAATGCCCTCGGTATTCTCAAGCGCGAGTTTCACGCCCGCCTTTTCGGCCGCGTCCGCGAGCACCGCGAACCGTCGCAGGCCCACCTCTGTCGGCGTGTGGTCCTTGAAGCCGATGAAGGCGTGGCAGATCATCAGCCCGACGCCTGCGCGGCGGCAGTCCTCAAGGCACGCGAGAAGCTCGGACAAGGCGGCGTTGGCGGCGTCCTCGTTGTCGCCCCACATGTCGCGGACATGGTTGAACGGCGCGTGGACAGACTGGTAGTCGAGCCCCATTTTAGCCGCCAGCTCGGCGAGCTTCAGCGTGTTGGACTTGGCGCCCCATGTGTTGAAGAATCCGTTGAAACCGGCGTCGCGGACAATGCCGAGGCGCGACTCTTCGTCGTCGCCGAACTTCTCAAAGATGTTGATTACAAGTTTTCGCATTTCCAACCCTCCAGACTTCCGAACTCCAGACTTCCCAACCTCCTCATTTAGCCACTACAGGCAAAATTTTGACACGCTTGAAGCGCCATTTGCCGTCGTCCTTGTCCTTTTCGAGGACGGCCTCAAGCGCGCGGGCGTCGCGGCCGCTTATGTCAAGCGCGGACGAGAGGCCCCGAACGTAGACGTCGGCAGTGACGGACGCGGTCCGCTCGCTGTCAAACGCGACGGAAATGTCCGCGAAGCCGACCTCAATCGTGTCGGCCTGTCCGCGGACAAGCATGATTTGCTGGACGAACTCACGCCCGCCCGCCACATCGTGCAGGACGTGTTCGTCGACCGTGAACCGAACCCCAGCGGCAACGAGGTCGGCGAGCGCGTGCGCCTTTGCAGTGGCGACCACCAGTCCTTCCGGTCCGTCCTTGCGAATCTCCTTTGAGACCATTGCGAAGACTTTGCGGACGCGCTTCGACTCCGACGGCCGAAGCCACACGACAAGCGCGACGACGGCGACTGCTGCAATCGCAATCCCGATAAGTTTCTTCATATCCATTGACTTTCCCTTTCACTTGCTACCAGAGCGGACGCCCTACGATACGTGCGGAGGCTATTTCACCGCCGACATGCGCCTCTGCCGGAACGGAACGATTGTCGCCCATCACGTACACATGGCCGGGTTCAATCTGTCGCGGCGGCAGATCCCAGTCGCAGCCGAGCCGGACGTAGGGCTCGTCAATTGGCTTGCCGTCGACCATGCAGACACCATTTTCAAAGGCGACTGTTTCGCCGGCGAATGCGATGACCCGCTTGAGAAGCATCCAGTGCGTGCCGCCGTATCGAAGGATCACGATGTCGCCGCGTTTCGGCCTTGACCACCGGTAGGCGAGCCTGTTGCAGAAATTGAAGCCATGCGAGGAATAGGTCGGCAGCATGCTTTCCCCATCTATCATAACCGGTAAAAGCACAAACTTGCAGATTGCAAAGACGACAGCGGCCACCGCCACCAGCCGAATCAGGAAGCGTTTGGTAAGCTTAGGGAAGATGAATTCATGCAAAGTCATAAGCTAAGCCCCTTTTTTACATCTGTTATCTGTTATCCGTTATCTGTTATCTGTTATCTGCCGCGTCAGCGGCATATACCGGCGCAAGCGCGTCGTGTACGGCCTTGTAGCGCGCGAAGAGCTGGTCATATGCCGCCGCCTGATCGGTGTCAGGCTCCAACCGGCGGCCGATGTGCAGGCAGGCGTTGACCGCGGCCTTGGCGTCGGGATAAAGTCCTATGCCCGTCCCCGCGATGAGCGCCGCGCCGAAGGAGGCGTCGGCCGGCTCGGGAATGGCGACGGGGCGGTTGAAGACGTTGCAGACAATCTCGCTCCAGAGCTTCGAGCGCGCACCGCCGCCGATGAGGAAGATCCGCCTGGCCGGCAGTCCCATTTCCTCCAGCGTTCCGAAGCAGTCGCGGAGCGAAAAGGCGACCCCCTCCAGAAGCGCGCGGGCGAAATCGCCGCGCGTCGACGAAATTGAAACGCCCGTGAAACTCGCGCGCAAATTGGCGTCCCAGTACGGGCAGCGCTCCCCTTGGAGATAGGGGTGGAACATCACGCCTCGGGCGCCTACGGGCGAACTCGACGCCTCGGCGTCGATTCGCCCGTAGGCGCCCGGCGTTGCCGGAAGGTAGAACGTGTCGCGAAGCCACCGCATGCAGAGGGCCGCGGCATTGGTCGCGCTGACGCTGTACCACATGCCAGGCACAACGTGGGAGTAGGTGAGCGTCTTGGGATGCGGGTGAGCCGACGATGTCATGGCGTTGACGTTACCGGCGGTGGCGAGCTTGATGATGAGGTCGTCTGGCTCGACTGCGCCCGCACCGTAGTCCTCCGCCGCGCTGTCGCTCGTACCGCAGATGACGGGCATGCCCTTGGGAAGGCCCGTTTCGGCGGCGGCGCTGGCTGTGACGAAGCCTGCGGCGTCTGTAGGCTCGACAAGACGCGGAAGCTGTTCCAGGCTGAGACCAGTCAGTCGGACAAGCTCCGGCGCCCAGTCCTGCTTCGACATGTCGAAGAAAAGGGTGCCCTGCGCCTCGATTCTGTCCGTGAGCGCCTCGCCCGTCAACAGGTAGCGGACATAGTCCTTGACGAAGAGAACGTGGCGAGTGCGCGCGATGACGTCGGGCTCGTGGGCGCGGAGCCACATCAGTTGCGGGAGGGTCCAGGTCGGGGCGGGCATCTGGTAGCAGGTGCGGAAGATTTCGTCGCCGCGTTCGCGGCGGAGCTGTTCGCACTCGGCTACGCTGCGCTGGTCCGTCCACATGATCGTGCGGCGAATCGGGCGGAAGTCGTTATCCAGCAAAACGGCGTTGTGCGTCGAGCCGTCGAGGGCGCATGCGCGGCAGGCGGAGAGGTCCACGCCCTTCGCCACGAGGGCCGCCAGCGATGTGCGCAGCGCGGCGTACCAGTCCGCCGGCTCCTGCTCGCTCCAGCCCGGATGATCGTGGTAGGTCGTGTATTCCGATGAGGCCTCGCCAACGAGGTTGCCCGCGAAGTCAATCGCCGAGACCTTGCAGCCGCCAGTGCCAAAATCAATGCCAAGAAGTATGTCCATGATGTTACTTGTCGTCCTTCGGCTCGTCATACGCCAATTGGCGGATGACGAGCCGCGTCTTGCCGTAGGTGCGGTCGCGCAGAATCTCCCAGTTCGGAAGGGCCGCGACGGGCGCGTCGACTGGCATTTCGACGATCAGCAGGCCACCGGGGGCGACGACGCCACTTTGCTTCAGCGCCTCGGCCAGTTCCGCGAGGCCGCCGTCCTTCGCCTGGATGTAGGGCGGGTCGGCAAAGACGATGTCGAAGGCCGTGTCGCGTCCGGCGGTGCGAATCCACCGCATCACATCGGAACAGACCACGTTGCGGGCAAGCGCTTCGCCGGCTATTGTCGAAACGTTTTGGGCGGTCAGGCGGTGGACGCCCCTGTCGCCTTCGACCCAGACAACGTCCCCTGCCCCACGGCTCGACGCCTCAATTCCAACGGATCCGGTACCTGCGAAGAGGTCGAGAAAGCGCGCGCCGGGAAGTTCTGCGAGCAGCATGGAGAAGAGCGCCTCTCGGACACGGTCCTGCGTCGGCCTCACCGCGTCGCCTCGCGGCGTCCGAACGTTACGCCCTCTATACTGACCTCCTGTTATCCGCATTGGTTCCTGGTTCTTGGTTCCTAGTTCCTGGTTCCTAGTTCCTGGTTCTTGGTTCCTGGTTCCTGGTTCTTGGTTCTTGGTTCCTGGTTCTTGGTTCCTGGTTCTTGGTTCCTAGTTCCTGGTTCTTGGTTCCTGGTTCTTAGCTATTGGACTCGCGGTTCTTGGTTCGGGAAGAGTGCGAGTTGGCCTGCGAATCAAGATAGTTTATGAGGGAAACGAGCATTTTGCTGACTCGGGCGACATCGGCACTGGCATCATCAAACTGCTCTTGCGTCAGATATCCAAGGTCGAGTGCTGCATAGAGCTGTGACCGAACTTCGCCCGCTGAGCCCTTTGCTATGAGAAGAAACTGGACAAAGGACTTTGATGTTTTACGTTCAAACCCTTCTGCTATGTTTGAGGATATCGAAACCGTCGCGCGGCGTATTTGATCAACGAGGCCGTAGTCCCGCGAGAATTCGCCAGACTTTGTGAGAAGGTAAATCTTTACGGTTAGTCGCCGTGCGGCCTTCCATGCTTCAATGTCTTCAAATTTCGCAAACCCCGCCATTTACAAGAAAAGAACCGAGAACCGAGAACTAGGAACCGAGAACTAGGAACCGAGAACTAGGAACTACAGGAGCTAGGGCGTGCCCTAGCTCCTGTAGTTCGGGGCTTCCTTCGTGATCTTGATGTCGTGCGGGTGCGCCTCGCGCATGCCGGCGCCGGTGACGCGGTAGAACTTGCCCTTGCGCTGGAGTTCGGCGATCGTGCGGCAGCCGCAGTAGCCGAGGGAGGCGCGGAGGCCGCCGGCGAACTGCGTGATAATCTTGTGGACGGGGCCTGCGAACGGGACGACGCCTTCGATGCCCTGCGGCACGAGGTCGTCGGCCGCCGTTGAGGCCTGACCGTAACGCTCGCGGCTACCTTGTCCGCTCTTCATGGCGGCAAGCGAGCCCATGCCGCGGTAGACGACGTACTGGCGTCCTTCGTAGATGATTTTCTCGCCGGGGCTCTCCTCGCTGCCCGCGAGGAGCGATCCGAGCATGACCGTGTCTGCGCCGGCGACGATGGCCTTTGGAACGTCACCCGAGAGCTTGATGCCGCCGTCGGCGATGACGGGGACCGAACCCTCAAGGGCCTTGGCCGCCTCGAAGACTGCGGTGAGCTGCGGGATTCCGACGCCGCAAACGACGCGCGTCGTGCAGATGGAGCCGGGGCCGATGCCGACCTTGACCGCGTGTGCGCCGGCATCGCGAATCGCCAGCGCACCCTCGCCCGTGGCGATGTTGCCGGCGATGACGTCCACGTCCGGATAGTTCGACGTGATCCAACGCACCATGTCGAGGATGCCCTTGGAATGACCATGGGCCGAGTCGACGACCAGGACGTCCACGCCCGCGTCGACGAGCATCTCAACGCGCTTGTGGTCGTGGGGCGTGACGCCGACGGCGGCGGCCGCGCGGAGGCGGTGGTGGCTGTCACGGCTGTAGAGGGGATGCTTGTTCTCAACGAGATTCTTGACGTCCGTGAAGCTGTAGAGGCCGACGAGCTTGCCGTTGTTGTCGATGAGCGGGAGTTTGCCGATCTTGTGGTGCATCATGATCCGGTAGGCCTCCTCGAGGGTCGTACCGGGGGGCGCCGTCACGGCGGCCGTTGTCATGATCTCGCTGGCGCGGGACTTGGGCGAGCTGGCGAAGCGCGTGTCGGAACGGGTGAGGATGCCGACGAGGTGGTCGCCGTCGTCGAGGATCGGGAATCCGCCGAACGAGATGTTCTGCTCGTGCTTGTAGGCGAGGATGTCCTCGACCGTGTCGTTCGTGTGGAAGCAGACGGGCGACTGGATGAGGCCGTTGAGGTGGTTCTTGACCTTGCGAACCTGCTTGGCCTGCTCCTCGGCGGAGAGGTTCTTGTGGATGACGCCGATGCCGCCGTTGAGGGCCATGGCGATCGCCATGGCCGATTCCGTCACGGTGTCCATCGCCGCGCTGAGGAAGGGGGCGTTGATGTTGATGCGCGAGGTGAGGCGGGTGGCGGTGGAGGCTTCGTCGGGGAGGAAGTCCGCATATTGGGTGACGAGCGTTACGTCGTCGTAGGTGAGGGCTTCGCCCGGGAAATTCGCCATGAAGGCGGTGACGTTCGGATTGACGTGCATAGCTGTG
>JAEEGJ010029871.1_pt1 | contig 10713 bp, 13 predicted proteins | sample 8958761 | NCBI WGS metagenome assembly JAEEGJ01 (sample SAMN16246546, study PRJNA631951) | gut metagenome | biome: gut microbiome; feature: rumen; material: RS-attached | host: Bos | place: Iran: Karaj | collected 2018-10
AAGGTACAAAATGAGAACTTTTTTGGAAAGATTGTATTTCGGTATCGTTTCTTTTTTGTAATTGTGGGGGCAAATAAAAATATATGAAAGGAAGTTGTCAGACTAGACGGATGTATGGACACGACTACGCCTTGCCCGGGACCTATGAGGTGACCATTGTGGTTGCTGACCGGCGGCCGGTTTTTGGCGAGATTGTAGGCTCCACGAAGGTTGGCGGTGAAACGCCGCACCTGAAGCCATCCGTGCTGGGACAGACCGTTCTTGACGTTGAGATTCCGAAGATACATCACTATTACCCTATGGTCGATGTTTGGCAGGTATGCCTCATGCCTGACCATCTGCATATGATTGTCCGTATCAATCGGCCGTTGCCTGAAGGCAAGCACTTGGGAATCATTATCGGGGCCTTTAAGGGCGGGGTTAGCCGGGCTTGGTGGCGGTTGAATTCTGCAGCTGACGCTGCAGACACGAGGGCGGCTGGCACGAATGGCACGGGGGCGGCTAGTGTGGCTGTGGCGTCAGCTGCAGCATCGCATGCTCCGCTCTTCGAGCCCGGTTACAACGACCATATCCTCATGCGTGAAGGGCAGCTTAACAATTGGAAGCGGTATCTCCGCGACAATCCCCGCCGCTATCTGATGCGCCGCGAATATCCCGATTTGTTTCAGCGCTCCCTGTGTATTGTTATTGGGGGCATGCGCTATAGTGCCTTCGGTAACATGCTGCTTCTGCGCCAGCCTGAGAAGCACCAGGTGTTCTTTCATCGCCGTACCAACGGGAAACCTACGGAAGAGACCGATTTCTGGGAGGCTGAAAGCCGTCGGCTGATCTCGCTGGCCGAAAGCGGAGACGTGCTGGTCACCCCCGGCATCTCCGAATGTGAGAAACGCATCAAGGGCATGGCCTTGAGGAGAGGACTCCGGATGATTCACCTGCAATCCGCCCCTATCGGGCAATACTGGAAACCTGAGCGGAGCCGCTTTGAGGCCTGTGCGAACGGCTCGCTGCTCATTCTTGCTCCCTGGCCTGACGACATGCCCGAATTCGAGAGCGAATACGCCCGTTTCCATTATCTCAACCGGCTGGCAGAAGCCATCTGCGCGGTAGGCCATACAACGGAGGTGGCTGTGCAAGGCTTACGCCATGCTCACCGTGACTGACTTACGGATAAAACTGGTTTAATTAAGCATAAAGATTATGATCCACTGGACGGATATAGAGAAATCAAAAGAGGGCATCTTCCGGATTCTTGAGGTCATCAAGAACTACGAGAAGGATGGCGAGGTCAGGTTTATTGAAGGTATTCAACGCCGTCATTTCTCTGAATTTAAGATACAGCAACTGATATGTATCGTGCGCGAACGGCTGAACATGACCCGACGCGAACTGCTCAGACTGTCGGAAATAGCACCTACGTTCAATAAAATGTGGGCCACGGACGACAACAACTGCTTCCGCGATGCCGACAAGCTGTTCCGCAAGATACGCAGCACCCTGAAGGGGACGAAGATTATCTACAAGCGGTTTACGCCTATCTGCAGGAAGAGCGTGAAGGACAAGGATTTCCGCCCCTCGGTATTCGTCAGGTCAACGCTGGCCTATGCCGAATGCGGGCGCGACCTATATGGGCTGGAGTCATATCCTGAAAGCGTCTCTACGCTCTATGCCGAGATGGGTGCCTATTTCACCAACGTCGTGGCCGTGCTCTTTGTCTGCCATCAGGAACTGACGAAGGAGGCCATGATCAGCAACGACGCCGAGCTCTGCCTTCAGTTGCTCAACGAGCAATGCAAGAGCATCGTGGGCGACATGAAGGACGTGATAGGCCTGCTTTCTAAAGAGAAAGCCAGCCAGGACGAACTGCTGAAGAAGAGCAAGAAGACGGGCTCGCTGAAGGCCTTTGCGCAAGAGGGTTTCCACAAGTACAACATCGACAGCATCACGCGCTATGCCACTTCGCGTGCCGTGGAGAGCGGCGCCACATTCGGACTGGATGACCTGGAGGCCCTTTACTTTGTTGACAACCCTGAGAAAGGCGTCAAGGCCAAGGAAATCATGATGAACTTCGACCAATATGCCGAGAAGGGGCGCGGCAACAAGATGGACACCACGGCCATTGCAGAGTTTGTATGCTGGACGGGGCTGGGCATTGCCAAGGGGTACAATTATTTCTCGTCATCCTACAAAGGCCATTACGAACTGCCTCAGAAGAAAAGCGTCTGGGCGCGTTTCGACAGCTACAAGAAGGCCGACCCTGAGGCTGCCAAAAACGGAGGAATGGAACGTAAATTCGCCTCCGACTTCGAAATCCGCATCAGCAAGCGCTGATTTACCATCGTTTTGCCGATGTTTTAATAGACGCTCACAGGCCGTGAGCGCCTGTTTTTTTGTCCGTTATTGGACGCAACCGATGACTTTCATCCATTACAAATGGACAGTAGGAACGCAGCCGTCCATTTCCCCCATCCAAGGTCTTTCTTTTGGATAAAACTCATCGTAACTGTCTAAAAACAAGCCATTTGTACCGTCTATCTGTATTCGCCCAAAATGGAAAAAGATAGGAAAATTCTGCCTATCTTTGCACTACCAAACAACAAGGAAAATGGTCAAGCGTTGGTCCGAAGGCCGGTCTCACTTCCAAGTTGTGCGGAGGGTCCCTCGTGTGAGACCGAGGGTTTTCCCGGAAAGATTAAAAATATGTATAATACAAAGAATGAGCAAGGCTGGAACCGCAACACGGCGCTTTGCATCGACCTGAAAACCGTCCTTCGCACGGACTTCATCACAAAGCTTGAAAAACAGTATCAGGGTCAGCTGACACGCGACTCGGAGGATCACTTCACGTTCATCGAGACGCTCCCGCCAGCTGCCTGCAGGAGAAATCCGCGCCTCTTCGATGGCAAGTACGTCACGCTCACCCGCTGGGCAGACGGCACCATCCGCCTCTATTTCAAGAAGCTGAGGACAGATGAAGACTTCACCGTCGACGGCTATGCCCTCGCTGTGTGCAACGAGATTCGCCTGGCGCTGAAGGGCCTGGTAAAGGAATAGAAAATGAGTGTTAACCAAGACTGAGTTTTTCCAGTTATTCCAATTATTCCAGTTTCCAATTAAGGTATTATATGACAAAATCCCTTTCTAAAGACTATATAAATAATTGATATATAAGTAGTTATATATATATTGAAGGAATTGGCATACCTGAAAAAATAATTGGAATAATTGGAAAACTGGAAAATACAACAGCATTAATTCATCTAAAAAGCAGTATATCAATGAAATACAACATCTCAACAAACTCAGCGCCTAAGATGCCTAAGTTCGGCAGAGGCACTGATTGCATCAAAATCCTGCTCTCTCAGGTGTCAAAAGACGTTCAGGAACCCATCGTTCCAATGCTTTTCCCCATATTTGGCGCACACATCAGCGGCGCGGAATTTCAATACCCTGACCTCAGTTGGAAGGAACCATGCGGAATGATGGCCAATCTTGTGGCAAATAGTGGCGACAACAAGGGACAACTGACCACTTTAGCGAAAGCAATCTGCCGCGACTTCCGCCAGCACGACGAAGCTGAGGAAAAGAAAAGCTGGAATGGCAGAAGCAGAAGAACACGAAAGGCGCTAACAAGGAGAAACCAGTGCGCCCCGATGTAGCTTTCTGGTTAATCCACCGCTTCAGTTTTCGCCACGCTGCTTCTGCAGTAAGATCAGGACTTTATAGCTGTACCAGCTCTGTCCTGCCAAATGTTCTTGTTTAAAATTCCATACTGCAAATATACTAATTAATAACGGATTACGCAAACTTTTTAAAGTAAATGTTTATCAATATTTGCGGGTGGAACAAGACTGCGATTGATGCGGAATCGAACTTTAATTCGCGGGTAATTAGAGTTTATTTCTGCGCAAATCGGAGTTTAATTCGGCGGGTTATTTTGGAACACAAAATCGCGATTAAGAGAGTGCCATAAGAGCTTGCTCTTAAATGGCCGAACGTGAGCGATTTATTAAAAGACACAAAGTCACAAAATCGCGATTAAGCGAGTACCATAAGAGCTTGCTCTTAAATGGTCGAACGTGAGCGATTTATTTAAAGAAATAAAAGACAAAAATCTTCAAAAATCTGACATAAATATTTTTGTAGGATTTTTGTGGATTTTTGTTAAATTCATAATCTCGGTTCGGCTGAACAAGTGTTTTCTTAGTTTTCACGTAAATCTTTGTGCCTTTGTGTCTTTGTGTTCAATTATAAAAGACTATAACAGTAAGCTGGTGGCGCAGAATCTTGTCGCGCCCGTTGATGGCGCTGATGGCCCGCCATATCTGCTCGTCAGTGGCATCGAGTCATTCTCTTTCGTCCCCGCCTCATAGTAGTTCACCGTGGCCCCGTTTCCCATTACCATGTTCAGCTGACCCACGTGGGCATTCTTCAGCAGGTTCTCCATCATCTTCAGTTTTGTCTCTTCGTCCATAGTTCATTTGTTTTTTTAGGTTTGCGTCGGATCAGTGTAAGTCACGTTAGCCCCACTATCCACAATGTTCACTTGGTTTATTTTTGCCCCATCCACAAAAGGCATGGCTATGCCGCTCGAGGCCTGCGGCTGGTTGATGATAATCGGTTGCTGCGGAGCACTTGCACGCGCCTTCTTCAGTTCCCTCTCATCTTGTTCACGTTGCAGCCGTTCCCGCTCATCCTTGAAAAAAGTATACACAGGAATCTTCACCTCGTTTTCCCACCACGGCAGAAAGCCCATCAACTCCGATGCTCTCTCGAACAATGCCTTCCCTTTATCCAGTCCGTAGGCTCCCACATACAACATCACCTTCTTCACAACATCCGTTGGGTTGATGCTGTGGGCTGTGTTTGCCGTGATGGAAGGATTCGACGGTTCCATTGTGTTGGACGAGTCACATGTTAACAGGTTGATATACAGGCATTAAATTTGCGACCCGCCATAATTGGCGAATCGCTCTACAAAATTACAAATAAGTATGGATAACTGCAAGCAGTTGAGCAGCTATTTTCCGCCTTTAATATTTTTTATATTTCGGCACAAAAAGCCCGATTTGTGCAAGTCTCTCTCCTACCCTGCTCACTTGCTGATTTTTGCAAAAATCGGCCAAATTTGTAGTAGAAGCAAAAGATGTCTGCATTATCGTCAGCGCTTTTCGCGTACCTTATTTTATTAAGTGATGAACACAGAAACTGACGCCAGTTTATATCTTAATGAGCTCACCTCCCTCGGTGTGATCAGCTGCCTAAAGTTTCCAAAGAAAACCTCTTCCAATACAGGGAGGGACTTTCTTATGTTAAGGTACTTCCGTAATATATTTCTCTAATTCAGAAAGGGGATAATTCATCAACTCCGGATTTTCTTCATAACGTGGACAATTGGTGGCCTGAGACTGTTGGGGACGCTTTGTGGATGCTCCAAGTTTTTTGTATAATATGCAAAGCTTACTATCCCCAGAATAGTTGGATTTGTAAAACTTACATAAAATGCAATTTCTGAATTGTAGTCCTTTCTTCCTTAAATAGACCAAACCGCTTTGGTAAGAGTTGAGTCGGTTTTCAAAAACTTCATCCCCCCTCAAATAAGCGGCTTGACTTATGTTCAGTTCCATGACTGAATTACGCTCTACTCGCTGTTTAGATTTATCGCACGTTAAATTATATTCATCTACCCTCGAAGCTCCATTATTGAAGAGTGCAAACCTGCATATGGGCATACCACCCTTATTAATGAGGGGTAGCGTTGGTTTGAAATTGAAGGTGTTACAGTTTTCACCTTCAACGAATCCCCGTTTGATAATATCATCTATAACTGCCTCACTCGTAATCTTTATGGTTTCTATTATCCTATATTTAGAGCCAACCTTTTGCTCTTCTGACTTATGTGACGCAAAAATCTCAATGAAAACGTATGGTTTGGCAGTGTTTTTACAACTAAGCAACAGGTCCGGACGGAAATCATCGACTTTAACCTCTTCCTGGCAAGTGTCATAAACAACCTTTCCATCCCATATTCTTAAATTGGTCCGAATGGGAACACGCTCTGAAATACAATAGTAATCTACCCAAAACGGGCATTTGCGTGATTCTTGGCATGGAACATCACGCACAAAAGTAAGGGGAAAAGAATCAGCAGACAAGAACTGTTCGCGGATTCTGCGCTTTGCCAATTTATGTAGGTATGACTCTCCATCGCAAACTGTGTTGGCTGTATGTGCGAAATGTTTTACTTTATAATCGCCTATCCTAGCCACAAGTTTCTGACCGCATTCCAAGCACTTGTAAGTATGGCTATGTTTATTATCTTTAGTCACACTACTAATATGAACAAGTTCATTGTTCTCATTCAGGCAATAGCTATACTTTATATCTTTCATTAAAAGCCGTCTGCAAAGGAATCAGTTTTGATTTTTACATAATTTTCATAGAGCAACTTTCCTATTTTATCTTTCTTCCATTCCTTTTCATGATACCTAGGAGAAGTGTTCAGACGAATTTTCTTTATCCCCTTCGTGAATTGCTCAATCTGATTAACGGATATTGGGAACAACGCTTGATTGACAATGTGACTGGATTGAATGAAAATACCCGAGATCATTACGCCTCCTTCTGTCTTATCCGAGCTGCTAATAAATTGCCCGTCAAGATAAATAACCTCATCGTCCATCAACTTAATAAGCAATTTGGGCGAATCAACGAGTTTTAGCTTCCTGTCCTTATAAATTACATTCAAAAAGAAGGAGTCTTTTTCCTGAACGACATTTAGTGTCATTTCATAATTACCCCAACCTATATCACCATACTTAGCCTGAGCCTTAACCTCTATGGATAAGACTAGCATGATTCCTGTTAAAATCAAAATGAATCTTCTCATTTCATTAAGGGGTTATATCAAAAATCATTATATTGATGCAAAGATACGAATTATTTTGTAATATACTAATAATTCATGCTGTTTATCATTTGTCAAATATTTTCAGGTCCTTTGGAATTTTATTTTCCTCAATTTTCTTCATAAGAGACACCAGATTACTTACATAAATGCGTCTTGCTGCTTGTCTGTTTTCTATAATAGATTCAGATGTTCCCGTCCTAAACATTTGGGGCGTTACAGCTGTTGAGCCTTGGGACTTCAGAATTATATACGCCTTGTCCTTCCCGTCGGTGTCAACATGATATTCAATAATGAAATGAGCTAATTTTTCGTCGTTAACTACATTCCAAAAGTTATCTATATATATTTGCTTTCTCATCTCCTGAGCCCCTGCCTGCTCATAGTTTTCATCACCCGATGTCACAAACACATTATTCCCCTTGCTTAAAAGAGAACCATTTGTAAAAGGTTTCTTTTCTATCTTAGTTCTGTTTTCGATGTAGCCAAAGTTAAAAGCAGGCCCCGTTTGAGTTAATAATTCTCTGCTGAAAATACCATCCGCAACTTCTTTTAATGCTTGGTATTTATTCTCTTTGGCAGCCCCCTTTGTTTCAATGTCCTCAAAATCATCCACGGCGAAAGTCAGGTTCTTTAATCCATCCTCAAAGCGTAGAACTTCATTGTACTCATCAAAATACAAATAGGTCTCTTCGGCTATTGCTTCATTATAACTATATATGTCTTCTTGGGCCTGTCTTTTGGAGGCGTTGTGAGATGAGCAATAATTTGACCTTACCTTCAAAATTGAATTAATCCTTTGCCAATGTATCACGTTAGGCTGACCATCATTCTTGGCATCTCCAGGAAGTGTTCTCCTGTTCGTCTCAAAGTCAATCAGAGAATACTTGTATTTTCCTTTACGTGCCTCTACAACACAGGTGAACTTCACATGACTTGCGTCACGATTAACAACAAACAGGGGACTTCCAAATAATTCAACAGCCCATAACTGCTTACCTACATTTAGCTGGATAGAATAGACGTTCTTAATATTCGATTTGGAAACTGTTTTAACCTCACAATTCTCTGGAGCGTTTAACGATGTAAGATAACTGTCTGCCGCCATCAGTATCGTGTCAGCAGAAAATGGAACCTCTACAACAGATGAGAACACAACATCCCCATTAGCATTTTCCGGGAAAAGTGTCCATTCCTTTTCGCCATTACTACTTAGTGCATAGTGGAGCATATTTTGGGCGCAAGTCAATTGAAAGGAAAGAGCGACTGCCGCTATAAATACTAGAACTTTTTTCATATTGCAATTGATTAATCGTTGCTGCAAAAATAGCAATTAGAAATGAAATAGCAAAATTAAAGAATGAAATTTTATCCGAAAGGGCGAATTTGTAATTCGGCCACAATGAATATCAGCATTTATTATGCGAGAAAAATAATAGGATTGCAAATCCTGATACTCGGTGCTGCCGAATTGCAAATTCGTTAGAACAGGGCTTTTAATTATTCCTGGATTAACCTGGGAAAGGTTAAATAATTTCTGCCATATCTCGTAAAATCATACCTTTGTAAGCAAAAAAGATATGACCAAAGAGCAAATAAAAATAATACTTGACAACGCTTCAGAAGAACGACTTGAAAGATTCTTCGAAACGTTACTACATGAAATTAATAATGATGACGAACCTTATTATAAGAAAGCCCGTCAACTCCTTCTCGCCTCATTAAATAACGAAAATGCAGACGATTTCTTTATTGCCATCAGCGGTTGGAGTTTGGAGTCGTTGATGGAACGTTCACCTTTTGATTAGGGCAGAAAGGTTTCGTTTGGCTTCTACCGTAATTTCAACTACATTTTATCCTACAAAAACTTTGTCACGATGATATGCAAGGAAATCACGATTGGGTAAATAATCTGTAGGCATTGTTAGTTTTTTGTCGATGATAATCCCAAAGTGCTTATCGAAATATTCCTCTGTCTCGTAATCTCTAAGTGCAGATGAAAGGATGACGGAATAATCATCGGGTGAAAAAGTAATAAGCCCTTTGTCGAAAGCCTTGTCGTAGAGCGCTGACAAACAGATTCCATTACAAGGGTTAAGGCGGTCTTTTTTGTGTGACACGTCGCTCCACGGTATGATATGACTGGCTAATAGCAGTTGAGGAATGTCAATACCCGTCAGTGCACAACGGCCACTATAGTTGGTAAGTATCATACGACGGAAATAGTCTTGTCCTTTTCTTCGCTTGACCTGTGATTCAACATCTTCGCCCTCCTTAGCTATATCAAAATAGTTAATAAGCTTCGTGGAAATGATATGTGGATTGGCCTCTTTAGCAACAATCAGTTCTGCACCATGATATAGGGCGTATTCTTTTAGACTTCTCAGAGCAGCTGAACAAAACCCGCCCAGAGGATAACTCTTTTGGCCTGGATTGCCATAATTAAAAATGCTAGGTAGTCCAGCCTTCATCTTCTTCTCCTCCTCCTTGACCACTTGCCGCACCTCCTCTAATACAGCCAAGTCGTGAATGTCATAAAGTGACATACCACGAAGGTCTATCACATGCTGATGCACCAAAACTTTGTCAAGAATGCTGATGGCTTGGGCATAACTACTCGCCTTCCTCGAATTCTCTGGAGAAAGTCTGGTGTTGAAATCTATAAATCCTTGTCTGTCCATGATTATGTCAAACGATTGCTGTTATACCATTGAGGTGGTTCCCATCTTGTCGCCTTCCGCAATATTCTGCTTCCCGAGTGGGCAGCCTGTTTCATTTCGTATATTATTGCCCTGCAAAAATAATAATAAGAAATGAGATTGCAAAGCCAAAAATTGAGAATTTTCAAAAAATGCTATCTTTAGACGGTTGTGGGATTGCAAAACAATGTTTAATTTTGCCCCGGCGGAAACCGTCCCTAAACGAAATATGGGGTTCTGCACGAACTCTCGCAAAGCCTCTTTTAATTGAAAGTGTAGACAAAATGACTACATTGTTAGTGTGAACGGAGAACCGTCCCTTGATCATTTAGCCTTCCCCTATAGGGAGGGAGTGATTAGCTTCAGGCCAAGGTGCTCCCCTCCCATCGTAGGGGAGGGGCAAGGGGTGGGGTCAGTAATCGGAATTCTCGACAGATGTATTAGGCAGATATCAGAAATTACACTCCCCACCCCTAACCCCTCCCCTTCAGGGGCGGGGAGTTTCATAAGGTTACTTCACTATCTACTCCCCGCCCTATTGGGGAAGGCTACGGGGGGGGCGAGCATCGCTCGGGATGGGGGCCGGGGGCGGGTCCACTGGTGTTTTTGTCCTTTTGTCCCAATGTTACATTGTCCCAATGTCCCATTAAGGTATATAACAATCAAAAACGGCTCCCAAATCGGGGGCCGTAATTTTTTTCCAAGAAATAAAACAAATATATATACTAAATATATAATAATTATAATTATTATATATACTTAAAGGGGGTAAATCCTCATCCGCCAAAACCTTAATGGGACAATGGGACGTTGGGACAATGGGACAAAAACAAAACGAAACACCTCCGGACCCTCCCCCTGCCCCTCCCTAAAGGGCGGGGAGTGATTACCTTTTGGCCAATAACTATCCACTCCCTGCGTTTACACTTTTTAACAGGTAAAGCCAGTTTCCTTAACAGATTTTTGCAGGTTATCGATGCCATATTTTTGGCTGTCCGCCGATTTTGCCGTATCTTTGCCATTGTAAAAAGCCCCCTCCAGCACCGCCCCTTCCGTCCCACGCATCCCCCGCATCCGTCCGTCAAATCTCTCCCTTCCGTCCGTCAATTC
>JAEEGJ010029874.1_pt1 | contig 10712 bp, 9 predicted proteins | sample 8958761 | NCBI WGS metagenome assembly JAEEGJ01 (sample SAMN16246546, study PRJNA631951) | gut metagenome | biome: gut microbiome; feature: rumen; material: RS-attached | host: Bos | place: Iran: Karaj | collected 2018-10
TGATTACTGGTTCTTCCAAATCGTTAAAATCGCTTTGAAATCGTAAAAACTTGCGGGCTGACGGCCTTCAGGCTATTGTGGTTTCAAGGAGATTGGTTATCTTTGTGCCATATTTCCAATCTCAAATCTTAAAAACAATTTAAAAACAGATTATTAATTATGAAAATAACAAAACAAAGGATGCTTGCTGCCATCCTGATGGGTGGCATGGTTACGGTGCTCACTTCATGCACTGACAGAGAGGACAACCCAGTACAGAAGCCTCAAACTGCTGAGGAAAAGATGAAATCCCTATACGGTGAGAACAAAGAGATTACGAACGGTGATTTTGACCAATCGTTGGCCGTCAAGTGTATCAACGGCACCTTTGTCGGCAAAAAGACGGATGATCATGTCATTGCCTTCAAGGGTATTCCCTTTGTCGGTAAACAGCCTGTCGGTGACCTGCGTTGGAAAGCGCCCGTGGATATTGTACCGGATGACGGCGTCTATGAGGCGTATTACAATGGCAAAGCTCCCCGCCAGGATGGGAATACCACCCAACTTGGAAGTCTTTACCCCCAAGGTGAAGACTGCTTATATCTGAACGTATGGAAGTCTGCTGAGGCGAGTACAGTGAAGAAACCGGTCATGGTGTGGATCCATGGTGGCGCCTTTGAAATCGGCGGAACGTCCGAACCACGTGAGGAATGCACCAATTTCGTCAAAGAGAATCCGGATGTCATCCTCGTTTCTATCGAGTACAGGCTCGGCATTTTCGGCTTCTTCCATCTCTCTCATCTTCCGGACGGCAAGGATTATCCTGACGCACAGAATCTGGGACTCCTGGATCAAATCATGGGCTTGAAGTGGGTTCACGAAAACATCGCGGCCTTTGGCGGCGATCCCGAGAATGTGACTATCTTCGGCCAGTCAGCAGGTGGCGGAAGCGTAACTGTGCTCCCTTTGGTAGAAGGCTCCCATAAGTACTTCAAGAAGGTTATCGCCCAGAGCGGTAGCCCAGTCTTCACTAGGTCTTCGGAACAGGCTATCGACTGTACGAACAAGTTGATGGAAGCATTGGGCTGCAAGACCGTGGCAGACCTCCAGAAAGTCGATGTCGAGAAATTCTTAGAAACATCGGCCATAATCACTTTGAGGGTAATGCCAGAAAGGGACGGGAAATACTTGCCTCTTGACCCGTATGCGGCATACGAGAATGGCGTGGCAAAAGACATTGACATCATGCAGGGTTGCAATAAAGACGAGATGAATTATTTCATGGTTTCTGGGGGCGGACCAGAGCCTTTCACTGCATGGGGGCTCGACCGCAAGGCAAAAGTGATCTCACAGATGACGGACGAAGAAAAAGCATTGATTGAAAGTTTCTACAACGACATACCCGGAGAGAGTTATGAGAAAATTTGCCGCCTCTACGACCAAGGCTGGTTTATAGCACCCCTCATCAGACTGTCTGAGTGTCAGACAATGGGCGGCGGCAAGTCGTTCACCTATCTCTTCACGCCCGAATCATCAATACCATTGATGAAGAGCGGGCATGCAGTAGAGGTCTCGACTGTATTAAACAACCCGGAGGTGACCGACTTCACGGGAAGGATATTCGACCCGACATTCTCGAAGACCATGCGCCGGATGTGGGTGCAATTCGCCAAGACAGGCATTCCGTCTCTCAGCGCCGACCAGTCGCCAGACGGCAAGGCATACGAATGGCCGCTTTACGACCTGACAGACAAGAATATCATGATCTTTGATGAGTTTAATATTCATCCTGAGAAGGAATCTCAGAGAAAGATGGTGGATTGGGAGAAAACATATTTCCTGACCAAGTATTATTGCATTTGAGAGGATTATTTACGAATTTTTTTTAATTCATAAAAACTAATGACCATAGTCGCTGGGACAGGTACTTGGGTATGACGGCTGCTATGACTCAGGTGCCTGTCCCCACGGCTACGTGACGGAGGTAGAGGAGAATTAGAACAAGAAAACAAAAATATTAACATCAAAAACAGAACAATTATGAAAAAGATGATGAATTGGGTGCTCGCAGCCATCCTGATTTGCTGCGCAAGTGTGTTTACATCGTGTACAAACGACACAAGTGACAACCCTGTTCCGGCACCGGGCAAAAACTCCATCACCGTCAAGGAGGGTGCGGAGGTAACACCAAAGGTGACCGTCAGTCCGACATCTGCCACAGAGGGCCAGACCGTGACGCTCACCGCCATCAGGGGCTACAAGTTCCGCAGAGTCGAGGTGCCTAACGCTTCTGTCACTGCCGAGGACAACGGCCAGCTGATGATCAATAAGACACTGATGACCGTGCCTATCACCTGGATCCAAGAAAGGGACACCTATCTGACCGCTGACGAACTGCCTGGTTTCAAGCCTATCACAGCAGAGGAGGCTGCCCAGTGGGTTCCTACAGAATCCGACAAGGAAAACGGTGCATACTTCATTTACGATTTTGACGCAGAAGGCAACATGCTGTGTTATGCTACGCTTTTTGGACAAGATGCTGTGGCAGGTGAACCAGGCAGAATGCCCCATAACAATATGAGTTCCATCAGTAACGGTTCAACCCTGCATGTCAGGTTCTACTACACCAGCAGCGCAACCGTTATTGGCGACAAGACCGAGGCCACCTTCCAGATGCCAGCCGGCGCAGCCAACGTCGATGTCGATATGGTTCGCGACATGCGTGTGGATGTCACTGCCACGATGAAAGCAGCTGAGTTCAGCCTGAAGAAGGAGGGCGACGCCTATGTACTCACCGAGGGCGAAGGCATGGCGGCTATCCTGCCCGATATCTACGACGAGATCAGCGCGCCACTCGTGGAAATGCAAGAATCCATCGACTACACGTTGCAACTGCAAAAGCAGGGTACGAGCCCTGACCAGTGGGATAATGTCAAGACACTGAGCGAAGGCACCTTCCGCTGGCTGATCACCGGCATCGACATCTACGATGGCACTATGACCTCAGCTCCCTTCACCCTCGCCGTAAAACAATAAAACTAAGTAGTCGCGGGGACAGATCTGGGTATACCCAAGCACCTGTACCCGTGACTAATTTGAAAATCACTAGATGTTACGGTGTTACGGCGTTACGGTGTTATGTCTTTTCCTGATTTCGGTTGACAGTTTTTTGCTTATTTCCTGATGTGGTTGACAGTCGTTTTACTGAACAAGTTGACAGTCTTCCTGACATCGTTGACAGAGTTCCTGGTTTCGTTGACATTTTCCTGAAAGTGCTGACACTCGCTCTGGCGAAGCCATAAACCATGAAAAACACTGCGGTGGTTTGCCTCGCGGCTGGAGGCGCAAAGCCTCCAAAGAGCGCCTGCCTCCATGCCGCCTGCAAAGTTAGGGATTAATCTGCAAACTCTGGTCATTTTTCTGATAAATCTTCGTTTTCCACATCTTTTTCTGCTCACCAGTCTGCTCATGGGCGTCGTTTGGAGTCTGCAGGCCTATACTATAGTGTGGGCGCTTGCTGTTGTAGAAGAGAATGAAGCGCTCAATCTGCTCCAAAGCCTCCTCATACGTCTCAAAACATCTGTCCTGACGATATACGCTCTCATCCTTGATGATGCCGTTCACGCGCTCTGCAAGGGCATTGTCAGTGGGTTTATAGTCCTCCGTCATCGAGATCTGTATGCCATACTTCTGCAGTTCCTCCACATAGAGGTCGCAGCAGTACTGGATGCCGCGGTCTGAGTGATGGATGAGTCCGGAGAGGTCACCTCCACCGGCCTGCTCTATGGCCATGCGGAGGGCTTTGAGAGTGAAGACGGCTGCAAGGGATTCTGCCAGACACCAGCCCACGATCTTCTTCGAATAGGCGTCTGTTACGAGATGTAGGTAGCAGCATCCACCAGCGAGGTCGATGTAAGTGATATCGCTCTGCCACAGCTGGTTAGCGGCCATAGGCTTGAATCCCTTGATGAGATTCTTCCACTTGTGGTAGCGGTGGTTGGAGTTCGTTGTAGAGCGGCTCCTACGAGGCTTCTGCATCAGATGGTGGCGACGAAGTAGGTTCAGGAACGCATCGCGCCCAGGCATCCAGCCCGTATTGAACATCACGCAGAGCATCTTCCAGAGCTTAACGCCACCGATGCCTGGATCAAACCCGCGAATTTCTTGCACGGCATCAAGGATGTGAATCTCGCGTGCCAATTTCTCCGCATCGTCCGTCTTCTTCTTGTAAAAGGCCTGACGGCTACGGCCAAGCAGCTCACAGGCAGCAGTGATGGTCAGGCCATGCTGCCCGTTGAGTTCCTCTACTGCTTGGCCCCAGATTTTTTTCGAATCTCGATGCCGTTGCGCTCTGCCACGTCTATCAGCGTGTTCAGCGCCAGGTTCTGCAACTCAAGCTCGCGGATGCGTGCTTCTAATAATGCGACCTCTAGGGACTTCTCTGAATCTTTCTTTTTATGTGCCATATCTTCTACAGGTTGGGATTCCGCCTGCAAAGATACAACATTTTTAGATTGTCGAAACCTTTTAACCCAAGTTCTTATCGTACTGGGGTTAACATTATAGTACTCACCTAGCTCTTCGACGCTATTGTCACCTGACAGGTACCTCAACACGATTTCGTCACGTTTCTCCTTTGGAGTCCATCTTCTAATTTTTCTCATACATTTAACACATTTATAAAGTTTCTAAATGTGTCAACCTATATCAGTATAAGACATAAGTAAAATTGCTTTACAAATGAATAGTAGTAGAAATACCGTTTGAGAAGGGCTAAGGAGAGCGGAAGTTTGGGCTAAGGAAAGTCTTGGTTTCGTCTAATGAAAATCGGACTTTGGGCTATGGAAAGTCAGAGAGGCTGAAAAGCACGAAAAACGGGCAGTTATGGCTGCCCGAGTAATTGGTAAATTTTGTTGACTTCCGATGGTAGGAAGGTGCGGCGGTGAAGGTGAGCGAGGGGCGCTAAATCGGGGTATTCCAGTAAAAGGGACTTCAATTTCAGCCAGGCAGACATGGGCTGAATGTTAGGGAAATAGCACTGAGCGAGCTCTGTGCGACCGAAAGATTTTGTGTTTTGTGACATAAATATATGATGTTCTTCTGCACTGCAAAGGTACAAAAAAATCCGGAGATAAAGAAAGAAATAGAAGATTTTTTAAGGAAACGAATTACCATAATTGACCATAATTTATCCCACTAATAAGAATAATATTATTATAAAAATTAGTTGTTATTATGGTAATTAGTTTCCAAAATAATAAATAACTTCATATAACTTTATATTACTTGATTTGGGGGAGATAAATGTTTGTGGGGGTCAGGGAAAATGAGTAATTTTGCAGTGCAGAAGAAAAGAAAGGATTTAAGTTATGGCAAGATCAGAAATTCCCATGGTGATCAACCTTCGTCAGAACAAGAACGACGACAGCACCGCTTACGGAAAGTATTTCGCAGAAGTAGACGCTAAGGAGCCCCTGAACCTGAAGGGTTTCGCCAAGCACATGACGGCGCACGGCAAGATTGCCGACTACCAGATGTGCGTGCTGGTGCTCGGACAGGTGGTGGACTGCCTGAAGGAGCTGCTCACGAAGGGCCAGCCCGTGAAGCTCGACGGCTTCGGAACGTTCAGTCCCTCAGTCGACGGACAGAAGCAGGGTAAGGCAAGTCTGGCAGACGCAGTGGCAGCCGGTCCTGAGGCGATGATCAACGGCATCAAGATCAACTTCAACCCGGAGAACTCCAAGGGCGAGAAGCTCACGAGCCGCGCACTGAAGGACGACTGCATCTTCACCTTTGGCTACCTCGTGGAGAGTGAGGTGCGCACGGTCGGTGGCAAGGAGCGTCGTGTGCAGAAGAAGACTCCGATCAGCTATCTGATGGCTCCCGCAGCCGACGGCAACAGCGGTGGCAGCAATGGAGGCACACAGAACGGTGGCACTCAGGGCGGTGGAACCTCTGGCGGCGACAACGGCGGTAACACTGGCGGTGGAACCTCAGGCGGTGACAACGGCGGCGGTGACAACGGCGGTGGCGGCAGCAACGGCGGAGGCAACGACGTGAACTGATGGCTGACGTAGGAGGTTAGATGATGAAGAAGCAGCGGATTATTGAGCTTGCGGTGAAGGTAGTAGTAGCCGCGCTCACCGCCTTCCTGACGGCACTGGGGACTACCAGTTGCATGGGACGAGGACCCTTTTGAGCCACAGATTAACACAGATTGACACAGAAGGAACGATTTTCACAGAAAGTGTGAAAAGGTGAAAGGGTGAAAAGTGAGGGACGGGCAGAACGCTCGCCCCTCATTATGATCAATGAGCGGCAGTCATGTTGATCAATGAGCGGCAGTCATGTTGCGGCGGCGGAACTCGGCACAGGTGATGGCTGTGGCGATGGCAACATTGAGGCTCTCGGCGGTGTCGTCGGTGCGGTAGCTGGGAATGAAGAGGCGACGGTTGATCTTCTGACGGATCTCAGGAGAGATGCCGTTGCCTTCGTTGCCCATGACGATGAGTCCGTGAGGGGTGAGCGGCTGGGTGTAGATGTTGTCGCCGTCGAGCAGGGTGCCGTAGACGGGATAGTCGGAGGGCAGAGTGTCGAGGAAGTCTGACAGATTAATATATATAATGTTTACGCGCGCGATGCTGCCCATAGTGGCCTGTACGACCTTCGGGTTCCAGGCGTCGACGGTGTCTTCACTGCAGATGATCTGATCAATGCCAAACCAGTCGGCAATGCGGATGATGGTGCCGAGGTTGCCGGGATCCTGGATGCCGTCGAGAGCGATGGATAATGGACAATTTGCTGCCGCCATTGTGGGGAGGGGGAAGAGGGCGAGGACCTGCTGGGGGTGCTGGAGAAAGCTGAGGCGGCGGAGCTCCTCATCCGTAACGGCGAAGACGGATGATGGAAGATGGCTGATGGAAGATGTGTTCTTCGCGAGCCATTCTTCTGTTGCATAGACAGAATGGGGCTGATAGTGGGCGAGGAGGTCGCCGACGACCTTCGTGCCCTCGGCCACGAAAAGACCCTCGCGGCGACGGTATTTCTTCTGCTCCAGCTGACGGACGAATTTGATTTGATTCTTACTGATCATGAGCCACAGATTACACAATTTACGTGCAAAGTTACAAAAATTCTGTGATTATCTGTGTAATCTGTGGCTTTTTTTGTAATTTTGCCGATAAATTCAGAGAGGCAGATGAAAATCCTGATGATGAGACATTGGCTGGCGATGGTCGCAGGGGCGTTGCTCCTGTGCGGCTGCTCGGCTACGCGTCATCTGCCCGAGGGCTCGTATATGCTCGATAAGGTCCGCGTGGTGACGGACGGGGACTATAAGGACATCAACACACTGGCGATGAAGGACTACGTGAGGCAGAAGAGCAACACGCGCTGGCTGTCGACGGTGAAGGTACCATTGGGCATCTATTCGCTGGCCGGGCGCGACAGCTCGTGGATGAACCGTGCCCTGTGGGCGATGGGCGAGGCGCCCGTGGTGTTCGACACGCTGCTGGCCCGGCAGAGCTGCGAGGACCTGAAACAGGCGCTGGAGAACAAGGGCTATCTGGATGCGGAGGTGTCGCTGTATGTGGACTATAAGAAGCGGAAGTGCAATGCCGTCTATCTGCTGCGGCCCGGGACGGCCTACAAGATACGCCAGTATGACACGGAGATTCAGGACACGCTGATCGAGAGGCTGCTGTTGCGCCGCAACGGTACGCTCTATGCCACCAGGCAGTTCAGCGCCGAGGCCCTGAGCGAGGAGCGCAACCAGATCACGTCTTATCTGCAGGACCGGGGCTACTTCCGTTTCCATAAGGAGTTCATCACCTATCGTGCCCGCCGGTATGACAAGGAGAAGATGGTGGACGTGACGCTCGTGCTGCATCCCAACAACCGTTCGTCAGAAGACAGCAGCTCGCTGCACACGCAGTATTTCATCCGCGACGTGAGTTTTGTGAGCGGCATGCCCGACTCGACGATCCGTCTGCGCCGCCACGTGCTGGAAGAGAACACCTTCATCGAGCCGGGACAGCCGTACTCTGCGTCGAACCTCCGGAAGACGTACAATCACTTCGGCCGCCTGAATGCCGTGAAGTTCACGAACGTCAACTACGAGCAGGTGCCCGGTACGGCTCTCCTGGACACGAAGGTACTGATACAGACGAACAAGCCCTCGACGATCAGTTTCCAGCCGGAGGGCACCAACACGTCGGGCGACCTGGGGGCGGCCGTCTCGCTGACGTACCAGAACCGGAACCTGTTCCGGGGGTCGGAGGTGCTGAGCGTGCAGCTGCGCGGTGCCTACGAGGCCATCAGGGGACTGGAGGGCTACAGCAACCAGGACTTCTTCGAATACAGCCTGGAGAGCCGCCTGTCGTTCCCCCGGTTCATCTCACCCTTCCTGAGTCCCGGCTACCGCAGGAGCATCATCGCCAGCAGCGAGGTGTCGCTGATGTACGACTCGCAGGACCGTCCTGAGTTCCACCGCCGCGTGCTCTCTGCCGGCTGGCACTACCAGTGGAAGCGGGAGAGCAGCCTGAGCAGCTACCGTCTGGACCTGATCGACCTGAACTATGTGTTCATGCCCTGGATCAGCCAGACCTTCCGCGACGAGTACCTGTCGGACGATACGAACTCGAACGCTATCCTGAAATACAACTACGAGGACCTGTTCATCATGAAGATCGGCTTCGGCTATGCCTATAACAACGGACGGACGGCCGTCAAGACGAATGTAGAGACGGCAGGCAACCTGCTCGACCTCAGTGCCCACATCTTCAACACGTCGCAGAACGAGCTGGGACAGTATCTGACCTTCAACATCGCTTATGCACAGTATGCGAAGTTCGACATCGACTTCATCCACCGGCTCTTTGAGTGGGAGAACAGCCAGCTGTGGTTCCATGCCGGCTTCGGCATCGCCTATCCATACGGCAACAGCGAGGTGCTGCCGTTTGAGAAGCGCTACTTCTCCGGCGGTGCCAACAGCGTGCGCGGCTGGAGCGTGCGCAGCTTAGGACCGGGCAGCTATAAGGACAAGGACGGGAAGATCAACTTCATCACCCAGACGGGCGACATGAAGCTCGACCTGAACCTCGAATACCGTTCGCACCTGTTCTGGAAGTTCGCCTGGGCGATGTTCGTGGATGCGGGCAACATCTGGACCCTGCGCGACTATAAGGACCAGCCGGGCGGACAGTTCAAGTTCTCCCGCCTGCTCGACAACATGGCGGTGAGCTATGGTATGGGACTGCGCCTGAACTTCGACTATTTCATCCTGCGCTTCGACTTTGGCATGAAGGCCGTCAACCCCGCCTATGATGATGACGAGACGCATTATCCCATCGTCCATCCCAGACTGAGCAGGGACCTGGCGTTCCATTTCGCAGTAGGAATGCCCTTCTGAACAGCGAATTACACGAATTTCACGAATTAATTAAAAAAGAATAGTTAAAATTAACAAGGCGGTAGCAAATTTTTCACTATTCACTCTTCACTTTTCACTTCTTTATTGTACCTTTGCACGAAAATATAAACAGTCATGCTGAGATTTATATCGTTTGGAAGTGGCAGCAGCGGGAACTGCTATTATCTCGGTACTGCCACGGACGGACTGATGATAGATATAGGCGTTGGCATACGCACACTCAAGAAGTACTGCAAGGACTATGGCATACAGCTGCAGTCCGTGAAGCACTTGCTGGTTACCCACGACCATGCCGACCACATCAAGTCGGTGGGGGCGTTCAGCTATGAGTATCATGTGCCCGTCTATGCGACGAAAGCCGTCCACGTGGGTATCGACCACAACTACTGCATCACGCGTAAGGTGTCTGACGAGATGAAGAGATACGTCGAGCCAGGGAAGCCTTTCACCGTGGGAGCATTTCATGTGCGACCCTTTGCCGTGCCTCATGATGCCAGCGAGAACGTGGGCTACGAGATACAGGCGGAGGGTGTCAGCCTGGTCATCATGACCGATGCCGGATCGGTGACAGAGGAGATGAAAGAAACCATCTCACGAGCCAACTACCTCGTCATTGAGGCCAACCACGATGTGGAGATGGTGGAGAGCGGGCCCTATCCGCCTTACCTGAAGAAACGCATCCTCAGTCCCAGCGGGCACCTGTCGAATACGGACTGCGGGAAGGTGATCGCAGAGAACATGACGGAGAGTCTGCGCCACGTGTGGCTCTGTCATCTCAGTGAGGAGAACAACCACCCTGAGCTGGCCCGCAAGACGGTGGAGACCATCCTGCGCAGCTATGGCATCGTGCCAGGCAAGGATGTGGAACTCGATGTGCTGCGCCGACAGCTGCCTACGGGAGTGTTTGAGTTGGGGTGAGAAGGTGAATAAGTGAAAGTGTGAAAAGGTAATGAAAGAGGTGATTGTAAAGGATGCTGATCTTCAGCAGGCAGCGATGGAGGGCATGGATGCCTTCATCGGTGTGTTTGTGAAAGCCATCTACGACAGTATAGGCGGTGAGCTGACACCTGAGACGATGCAGGAGCTGAATGCAGACCAGATGACGCTGCTGGCTTGGAACACGCTGCACGAGGAAGTGATGGACGGCGGTTTCGTGCAGCTGATCCATAACGGCTACGGCACCTTCATCTTCAAGAACCCGTTCGCCAAGGCTCTCAACAAGCTGTGGGGCATGCGCGAGCTGTCGAAGCTGATATACGACGCCCATTCCCTGTGGCTCAAGCATCGTGAGGAGATCGAGAAG
>JAEEGJ010029882.1_pt1 | contig 10711 bp, 8 predicted proteins | sample 8958761 | NCBI WGS metagenome assembly JAEEGJ01 (sample SAMN16246546, study PRJNA631951) | gut metagenome | biome: gut microbiome; feature: rumen; material: RS-attached | host: Bos | place: Iran: Karaj | collected 2018-10
TGGACCACCATCTAAAACGATACGGCCATTAATCATGACAACCGCTCTTGTTGGTTTAATCAAATCATATAAACGAGCATAGTGAGAGATGACTAAGAAGCCATGACCTTCTGCTTGTTCTTTTTTAATTACGTCCGCCACTACTTGCATAGCGTCCACGTCTAAGCCTGAATCGATTTCATCAAGCATAGCGATTTTTGGTTTTAATAATTCTAATTGAAGAATTTCATTTCTCTTCTTTTCGCCACCAGAGAAACCTTCGTTTAATGATCTAGTTGCTAAATCAAAAGGCATCTTTAATTCTTTAGTAGCTTGGTCTAATACTTTATAGAAATTATATGTAGAAATTGGTTTTTCTCTTCTGGCATTAACTGCGGCCTTTAAAAAGTCAGAGTTAATAACACCAGGAATTTCACTTGGTGACTGCATCGCTAAAAATAAACCTAATTTACTTCTCTCATCAACGGACAACGCTAAAACGTCTTGATCATCGAAGAAAACACTACCTTCTGTGACCTGATATTTTGGATGTCCCATAATGACATTTAATAAAGTGGATTTACCATGACCATTCGGACCTAATAACGCCACTGTTTCGCCTTCGTTAATCTGAAGATTAACACCTTTTAAGATTTCTTTACCTTCGACACTAGCGTGGAGGTTGGTTATTTTTAGTACTGACATAGCGGTTACCTCAGTTTCCTGGACTATTCTATATAAGCAAAGTTGTATAAGCAAATAAAACGATAATTTTTCTTATATGAAATGTTAGGAAAACGTTATTTGTAAACAAAGTTGTTGCACGAAAAGTATAGATTATTTATAATAATCGCGCTGTTATTTGAAAAAGGAGAGTTAAAAATGAAGAAAAGTAAACTATCAATAACACTAGTTACTAGCTTCATTGCGGCAATGGCAATGTCCGCCTGTAATTCCGTTTCAGCCAGTAAAAAAGCAATTGTTACTTTTACTCCTTATGGATCAAAAGAAACCGTTGATTTAGTTACTGACGATATTTATAACGAATACGGAAAAACAAGTGCTGGCGTTAGCAAGCTTTACGATAAGATCTTAGAGCTTTTAATCCGTTATAAGTTCAAAAACTTAGAATGGAAAGATGGCGATAAGAGCTACAGGGAAATCGAAAACTATGCTAGGAACGAAGTCCAAGCTAAAAAGGACGAAGCTTCTGCCAATGCTAAAAACAATGGAACTAGTTACGATGATGAATGGGAATCAATTCTCAAATCTAATAACGTCGAAGATTCTAAAGAATTATTACAAAAATTCATCTATGACGAAGAAAAGAAAGTCATGAAGGATTGGTACTCCGCCAATAACGAAAAGGCTGAAGAATTAAAGAATGAATTCATCGGTCTTACCGCTGATGGCAAAAAAGTGAATAGCAACGTTAAATCTGCTATGCCATACCACATCCGTCACATCCTCGTCAGCGTAGATGAAGCAAGCGACGCACAAGAAAAATTCTACAAAGGAACAGTTTCTCAAGAACAAGCTAACAACTTATACAACACAGCGACTGACTTAGCGTCAGGTAACTTCACATTCTCCGAAGTTGCTAAACGTTATCCAGGCGATGGTACTAAGGAAAAAGGTGGCGATTTAGGTATCGTTACAAACTCCGCTTCTTCCGGTAGCTTAGCAATGGTCAATGAATTCCAACTCGGTTGGTATGCCTATGACTATAAGTATGATCCAAATCATCAAACTGCTGGTGAAGCAAGAGATACTATCGGTGAAGGTTTAGGTTTCACTGATGATGTCTACAATGGCTTAGCTAACAATATTACTGAAGTTCCATACGAAGCTTTCATTAAGATGGGTAGATACGCTGAAGTTACTGCTGATAAATACGGCAATAAATTAGGCGATGGTAATTCCAGACTCTATCCAAGAAATATTATTTGGAACAAATACTTCAACTTACATAACGTATTCGTTATTAAGAACCGTAAGTGTGCTGCTTCTAACTTCGGTGCAGCCGACGCCAATACTGAGTTCTCTAACTTAGTTGATGACGCTAACGTTTATGACGCCAACTTACCAAGATTCAATAACGATGGTTATTTAACAGATGAAAAGGGTAATGTCATTATCTGTGTCCGTAGTCAACACGGTCTCCACTACATGGTTATCGAAAAATCCATGTTCGAATATGACACCTTATCCACATACTACAGCACCAAAGTTCCAGGTGACGAAGGTTACAGTGCCAATTCCTATGTTGGTTTCATTAAGACACAAGATACCAGTGAATACCTCTCTCGTGCTGAAGATGTGAAGAAGGCCATCAACTCATTCGACTCCACATATGACTACCGTCTCTTCGACTGGTTAACCAGTGCTGAAGGTGGTATGACCATTAACTACACAGAAAACGCCAAAGATTTAGGCAACAAGATTGCTCAATACATCGATACTCAAAGAGAATCCAATGGCTATAAGCAAGAAGATGGTTTAGCCAAAGTTTGGAAGACATACTTAAGATTACTCGATGTCCAAGAAGCAAACCGTGATGTCACACCATGGCAAACTGTTAACCCATTAACAGGTACAAAGACAACTGAATACTATACACGTTTAGTTTCTGAACAAGTTGCAGACGACTTCTATGAACTCTATAAGGGCAACCTTAGCGAAGACGCCTACAAAGCTTTCGCGGAAGGAGGCAAATATACATATTATGCGTAAAAATATTATTAAAATTGCTGCAATCACTTTATTAAGTGCATTCGCTCTTACCGCGTGCAATGATGATATCATTGCTAAACCAACCGGATACGACAAAAACTCTCCAATTGTCGAAATTAACGGTTCAAGTGATATCTATAACAACAACCTCGTTAGCATCTACGATTCCATTCGTTCTGGTAGCGTGGCCTCAGACGTGTTAGATCAACTCTTATATCAATACTCTGTTAGCGTGTTTGGTAACTATAACAAAGTTACTGCTAAAAGAATCTCCGAAAATAGCTTCGGTGAAGTGACATTAAAACAAGCTGTTAACGACTTAACTCACGATGCCTCTGGTGATTTAACCGGTGGTAATGAAATCGCTAAGAAGTTCATTAACGATCACAAAGCTTATTGGACAGTCGATAAGAAGGGTGAACGTGTGAGAAAAGAAGGCCAAGCTGCTGACGAAGTCACATTAGCCGAATTTGCTAGACTCGAACAAAAATGGAACACCATTGAAAAGAGAATCGCTCAAAAGATGTATTCCTTTATCTCTGGTGGTAGCTATAGCGAAGAAAACGTCTTCGAAGAAGCCAAATTCTTACGCTCCTTAGCCGGTTCCATTGAAAACAATGTTATCGCTATCAATGGTTCAGAAAAGACATTCAAAGGTGTCTTAACTGCTCAAGTTGAAGACTATGACGTTTTCAATGAAAAATCCGAAAAAGAAAATGACTACATTCTCCACCGTGAAAATTACCAAAGTAATTACAAACTCGATGAAGTTGAGTCAGAAGAACAAGACGCCACATATATCGAAGATAAACTCATCCCAGATATTTACCGTCAATTATTAGTCGAACAATACATTCTCGACAAATCATATGATACATTAGGTCGTACATCCGCCCGTCACATCAGCGTTCTCTCTATTTCTAAGAATAGTAAAGCTGAAAAGGCCGCTGCTGACTTAATGAAACAATATGTTGAAGATTACATCTTCGATCCAACAGGTGCCAAAGAGATTAACTTAAAGTCATTCAAGATGGTCTCCAACGCTTGGATCGGTGCATTCATGTCTGATGTTGCTAACTATGCTTCAACAGAAGAATTCGCCTTAATGGATGCTGCTAACCACGATTACTTCGATAACACAGATCCAACAAAGCCATACTTCAAAGGTACAGCTTATGGTGACATGATGGAAGAAATCAGCAAGATTGCTGATGATCCAAAGCTCTCCCAAAACGAAAGCACATACACCGGTAGCAATACTTACACAGTCGAAGTTGGTAAAGAAATCAAAACCCGTGAATTAGAGTTAAAAGACTACACATCCACAGGTTGGTATATCAAGTCTGTCGGTGTCTCAAGCTTACCAGAAAACATTAAGAGCAAATTATTCGACATCAACGTCGCTAATGCATTAAATCCTGCATTTGATGAACAAACAGGCGAACAAAAGAATAACTTCTGTGTCGAATACACTTATGAAAACGGTGCTTGGACCACAAACGTTGATAAATTAGAAGCCGAAGGTAAATCCACTTCTAACATCATCAGCTGTGTTGGTAAAGTTAACGGCAACTTCTTCTTAAGAAAAACAAGCAGAATTGCTAGTGACTCCGTTGAAAACGATATCTTATTTGAAAATGATGGTACCTATTACGTCGTCTTAGTGGAAGACGCAATCAGATCCAAAAACTTAGATAAGAAGAATATCGGCGATCTCGATGCTGATGGTCTCGAAACACTCGAAACATACGTCAACGAAATCGTTCAAATCGTTGCTAACAACGACACCTACAAGAACTTATCCAAGAAACACTGGCTCGAAGAAATGAACATCAAGTATCATGACACAACAGTCTATGAATACTTCAAGAGCAACTTCCCAGAACTCTTCGATTAATTCAAAAACAAACTAAGGAGGTCTAAACAACCTCCTTTTTTGTGCTATAATTCTTATATATTCCTCATGGAGAAAATATAATTATGGAAAAAGATGTTTTTTGTAAGATTATTGATGGAGAAATCCCTTGTTATAAGTTATATGAAGACGCGGACGTTTTGGCGTTCTTAGATATCTCTCAAGTGACAAAAGGTCACGCTTTAGTTGTTCCAAAGGAACACTACGACACATTCCTTTCTACGCCTGAAAAGATTATGCATAAGGTATTTGATGTCGCTCAACGTATTGGTCAAATAGACATCCAATTCTTAGGGGCTAAAGGCGTGAATATCTTAACTAACTGCTACGAAGTAGCGGGACAAACAGTCAAACACTTCCATGTCCACGTTATTCCTCGTTATGAATCTCATGATGGTTTCGAACTTGAAATGAAAAATAATGCGGAAGGATTAAACCTCCCAGTCATCGCAGAAACAATTAAGAATAACTTAAAATAGGCAAAATAAAAGGACATCAGTGAGAAGCGATGTCCTTTTCTTATATTTACTTATTTGGCTTATAGAATGAGCGATTATCAAGTGGGAATACTTTATTAGAGAAGTTTCCTGGTTCCACATCTTGAAGGGCTTTATTAACCACGACCATTTTACTATCAAGATTATCTACGAGTGATAATAAGAGAGCTTCTTTAGTGAGTGGCATAACTGGTGAACCGAATTCAAGCTGTCCGTGATGTGATAACACCATGTGTTCGAGTAATACTGGTATCTCGCTAGTGATTTTCAATTCATCCGCGGCTTTTCTAATCTCCGCCGCCATAATGGAGATATGGCCTAAGAGTTTACCTTCGGTAGAGTATTTATAAACGATTGGTCCTTCTAGTTCAATCATCTTACCCATATCGTGGAGTAAACAACCAGTGACCACTAAGTCATGGTCAGCATCATATATTTTGCACAAAGAAGAAGCGATATCCGCCATAGTAACGGAATGCATAAGAAGACCACTACTATATTCATGATGAATGGAAACAGCAGCAGGATAGGAGAATAAAGAATCACCAAACTTCTTCACAAAATAATTTAAGAGTTTTTGACAGTCTTCATTCTTCACTGAATCCTTATGCTCATTAAATCTTTTAATTAATTCACTCTTAGCGACTGGAGGGGCTTTGACAAATCTTTCCACATCGATTTCTTCTAAAGGAACGAGTTCTGCGGTTAAAACTTTTAACTGTAATTGATCTTTATACTTATTTGTTTCACCAGTAATGGAAACAACATTACCAGCGATAAAGATTTGTTCGTCTTGAAGAGTAGCATCCCACTTTTTAGCGGAGATATTACCGCTTGCGTCTCTTAATTCAACGGAAAAATATGAACCACCGACTGTATTAACACCTTTGGAGACATTACCAACAAGGAATTGTCCTTCGACGTGTTCGTGATCAGTTAATTCAGAAATCATTTTCATAATCTATATCCTCCAATACTTTTCTTATTTCATTACTTCGATAGCCTTTACTAGCTAAAGCAGCATATATTCTTTTTCTTAATTCATAGCCTTCATACTTACTTTCATAGCGGCGTTTGATTTTTAAGAAATCTTTTTCCAATTTTTCGTATTCTTTCTTTGGTTGATCTTTTTTAGAGAGATTACTGACTTCTTTTGCTACCTCTATTTCGTAGCCTTGACTAATTAAAGCATTAAAGATGTGTTTCTTTTTGCTTTCAAAGGCGTATTTAGCGTATTTCTTTTCTAACTTAGGTAATAAGCCTTTGGCTTTCTTAAGCTCGCTAGAAAGGGGGAATTTCGCTTTAGCGATTAAGTTATCAGGAATACCCTGATCTTTTAAATGCTTAATGGTTTTGTTTTTACCATATTTTCTTTCATCATCCCAGGCGATCAGATCTTCCATGAGCATCTTATCGTCTAATAAGTTATTTTCTTTTAGTTTAGCGATTACTCCATTAATCGCAGTTTTGTTATTATCTTTAGTTTTGAGCTTTTCCGTGAGTTTTCTTTCACTGTAGTGTCTTTTACTAATTAACGATAAAGCGTAATTAAGTAATGTTGAAAGAGCGGTAATTTCTAATAGTTTATCAATCTCTTTTTTGTTAAGAGATTTTCCTTCATATAAATAGGAAGATAAATATGCTTCTTTTGATATTTGGAGTTTTTCGCGCTTCGCAAAAGACAAAGTCACATGGTCTTTATAGACTTTGATGGATTTTATCACATTTTTACCAGTGTTTACGGATGGCACGTTTATAAACCCTCACTATATTGTCATAGAACTTTTCAATGGAATAATTATCTAAGATAACATTGGCCTCTTTGATAATTTCTTCCTTTTGCTCGTTAGTTAATTTAAAGATCTTTTCAACTTGGCTCACAAATGAAGCATCATCAGTAAAGAAGAATCCAGTCTTACCATTCACAATTGTGCCTGTTAAGTTTGAATCAAATCTTGCGAGCACGATCTTATTGGCCGCCATTGCTTCCATAAATGTTAAACCTTGGGTTTCGGTAATGGAGGCACTTGTATAGATATCGCATAAATTGTAATAGAAAGGCACTTCTAAGGCTGGAACTGAACCGATGAAGTCAACTAAGCTAGATAAGCCTAATTCTTCAGCAAGAAGGCCTAATTCTTCTCTAGCAGGACCATCGCCAACCACTAAAACTTTGATATCTGTTTCTGGGTGTTTGTTATGATAACTAGCAATGCCTCTTAAAGAGACATCCATACTCTTTTCTTTAGCGATACGACCTAAGATTAAGAACACTTTGGTATTTGGTTTAATATTGTGTTCTTCTTTAAACTTTTTGGTCTTTTCTTGATCGATTTTTTCTGGTTTAAAAATTGAGAAATCAATACCAGTAGGAATGACATTGATATAAATATCACTACCAACGAGTCTCATATACTCTTTGGTCTTTTCACTAGGAGTAATGAATTCAGTCATACGGCTCGCTAAATCACGGGAATAATTTCTCACTACCCTTTTAGCGAATCTATCCATAATGCCGTGTGTGACATAGTAGGTATAGTCTTCATATGATGTGTGATATGTATAAACGATTGGTAGCTTTAACTTTTTAGCGCATCTTCTAGCGAGCACACCAATGGTAAAGTCAGTTTGATTATGAATGATGTCTGGTTTGAACTTCTTCACCATTTTGATTGGTTTATTGGAGAATAAGTTAGTTAAGCGATAACCATACATCTTTTTAAGATAAATACCTGGAATATATACGACATTACCAATTTGCTCTAATTTGCCATCTGTTGGTCGAGGAGCAAACACTAAAACATCGTGTCCTTTTTCCATTAACGAATTAACAAGGTTAAAGGTCGATGTAGAAACACCGTTAATGAATGGAGGATAGGTATCAGTGAAAATCACGATGCGCATTAATTGCCCTCCAAATCATCCAATTCTACTTCATCATAGTCTTGTTTAGATATATCAGCAGGAGAAGCTTTAGATTTCTTTTTATTTTTCTTTTTCTTATTCGCCACAGCTGGATTTAACTTTTCAATAATAGCTTTACGAGAAAGACGCGTGGTTTCCATGAGAGATTCAACTTCTTGCGATCTTTCAACAAAGGTTTCTTGTTGCAAGGAGTAGAAGGTTTGTCTGTTTGGTAAATCGCCAGCGTGAGTTTCGTCTTTCGGCGAACTTCGATAGAACGCTGCCACAAAACCACCAATGAGGATTGGAATAACGAATGTTGAACTTCTCCAAATGAGAAGAGATGATCTCGCTAATGCAGTTGTGGCTTTCACATCAACCACTCTCATCATTTCTCCACCAATTTCCACATTGGTAAAGACACAGAAGAAGCCTGTTTCTGGTTGGGTTTCATTGACGAATAAATTATAGAAGACGAATTCAGAAACACCCGCACTACCAGGAATAGGAATAAGACCAGTCACCATTTGGTGATAGTTACTTAAGAAGATACAATCCCAGAAGCCAGCGGCATGGCTTTGATTGCCTAAGGCTAAACCAACGAAATATGGAATACAGAACTTTAAAATCATATAGGCAGTAAAGCAAACGACAACCAAGATTAAGAATGGGATGTTTGTGCTTAAACGTCTAAATTCAATTTTGAAGTTCTCCACTTGAATACGGAGGTTTTCTCTTGTTTTATCTGGATTTTTAACAATTTTTAACTTGTGACACAAGGAAACAACTGGTCCCATGATAAAGTTATGGAATCCATGCCAGTAGCCCATTAAGAAGACTAAGGCAATAACACCAACGTTAAGGATGAAACCAACGATGGTTAATGGCCAAATAGGGATATTTAATGAACCTGTTTCATTGAGGGTGACTTTAACATAACCTAAAGCGGTAATGAAATCGTATTTGATAATGAATGAGATCAAACCAAAGATAATCAAGATGATTTGATAAACGATGGAATACATGGCAAGAATAGAAACCGCACTGGAAACAGGCATGCCTTGTTTTCGATAGGTATAGGCTTGCATGATTTGACCACCACTAGCACCTGGCGTAATCGCATTATAGAATTGACCGATTTGGTCAACTGCGATCGCTTGATGGAAATGGTAGCGGCGAGTAAATAAGTGTGCGAAAGCAAAGTATAAGAAACTTCTCACACCAATACAGCCAAGCATAATACCAACGATGACTAATAAGAATCTCCAGTCAGCGGTCGCTAGTTTTTGGATAATCTCATTGAAATCATCTTTGATTGCTAAAAAGATCGCTAAACCAGTAATGATTAAAACGACTGAGATGTTAATAATGTATTTTATGGTCGCTTTCTTGCTTTTTGCTTTGCCAGATTCGACTTGTTCAGAATGCTCTTGAACTTTCTTTTCTAGTTCTTGTTTGTCCATAATCCTTTAGATTATATCACATTATATTCATAACCATTAAAAAAAGTAATTTTATGACTTCTTTTTTTAAATATTTTTGTGATTTGGGAGAAGAAAATAGCGATACCGTGTATTTAAAAACTCAAAAATGAAGAAAAAGAAAAGCGCTCCGAAGAACGCTTTCTAGTTTTCCTTTGTTAATTAGATTATTTAACGTCTCTTTTGACGAATTCAATAGCACCTGCAGCAAAGAAGATTGCTGAATAAGTAATTGTGCTGACGAAGGAGCCGATGAATGTTAATTGATCGTAATATGCTACGGTGTTAACAATGACGTTTTGTTCTTGTCCTTCTATGATTACGGTTTCATAGAAGTATTCCATGTTTGCACCAACTGGAGCATATAACGGGTCAGCAAACTTAAGGATGTTAAGTACTGTTTCATTGTTGCTCATTTCAAATGTGACGAGGTAAGCACCAAAGAAGGCGAGCATTAAAGTCACTGTCACAACAGGAATAGCTGGACCAACCACTCTGAATGTTGTGGCAACAAATACAGCGAATGATGTCACAAAGACATAAATTAAACAATAAATAATAAGTGTTTTAACAATGAACTTCCAGTCAATAACGGCTGGGAATCCTAAGTTAACTAGTGTGTATTTTGATAAATCAAAACCACCAAAGATTGCACCAATACCTGTGCATATGCCAGCATAGGCAATAATTAAGGCAAAGGCGAATACCAAACCACTTAAGAATAAGGAAGCATAGATTTTAAACTTGGAGTTACCGGCAATAATCTTATTTCTAATTGTGCCTTGAGTGAACTCTAAACAAATGAATGAAATAAGGTTGATTGGAATAGCGAAACCAAAGTTTTGCACTGGGGACAATGAGTTAATTAACATTGTTTGGCCAGTGAATGCTTTATAGTTAGCACCGGCATACATGTCGATAGCGAAATAAAGCAAGCACATGAAGATAGCAACACCAGCACCAATAATAAGTGTGACTTTAAATGTCGCGTCTTTTCTTAATTTGAAAAGGAATGCAGTAAATAAACGAACCATAATTACTTAACCTCCTTTTCTTTTTCTTTAACAAGATTTAAGTAATAATCTTCAACTGATTCATCGAAGGAATTAATACTCGAGACCATCACTTCAGCCTCAGTTAACGCTCCGACAAAACTATTGATTTGAACGTTATCATAAATCTTGAATTCACCATTTGGTGAT
>JAEEGJ010029883.1_pt1 | contig 10710 bp, 9 predicted proteins | sample 8958761 | NCBI WGS metagenome assembly JAEEGJ01 (sample SAMN16246546, study PRJNA631951) | gut metagenome | biome: gut microbiome; feature: rumen; material: RS-attached | host: Bos | place: Iran: Karaj | collected 2018-10
CTCAGAGCGCAAGGCTGCGGAGTATCGCAACAAGATGATAGGTTTTATATTCCAGTCGTTTAATCTCATCTCTTTTAAGACCGCCGTGGAAAACGTTGAGTTGCCATTATTCTATCAAGGTGTGTCCCGCAAGAAGCGCCATCAGATGGCTCTGGACTATCTGGACCGTCTGGGTCTGTTGGATTGGGCGGAGCATTACCCCAATGAACTGTCGGGAGGACAGAAACAGCGCGTGGCAATAGCCAGAGCACTCATCACCCGTCCGCAGATTATCCTGGCCGATGAGCCTACGGGCGCACTCGACTCAAAGACTTCTGTGGAGGTGATGCAGTTGCTCAAGCAGCTGAATCAGGATGAAGGCATGACGATCGTTGTGGTGACCCACGAGAGCGGTGTGGCTAATGAGACGAACAAGATAGTGCATATCAAGGACGGCATCATCGGTAAGATTGAGGAGAACCTCGACCATAATGCCAGCCCATTCGGAAGCGGAGGAATCATGAAGTAGCCTAGGCGATCCTAGGCGATCCTAGATAAAACAAGATAAATATGCGAGATATAATAACTGAAATATGGAGTACGGCGCGGAGGAATAAACTCCGCACGACGCTCACTGGCTTCGCTGTGGCATGGGGCATCTTTATGATTGTCGTGCTCTTGGGCGCAGGCAACGGACTCATCAATGCCCAGCTGAAACAGTCTGACCGTTTCCTGTCATCGTCGATGGTGGTTTACGGCGGTGAGACTTCAAAACCTTATCAAGGTATGAAGGAGGGACGCTCTATCAGGCTTCAGACGCGCGACATCGGCACTACCGCTTCAGAGTTCAAGGAGAACATCGATGAGGTGGGTGCTCAGTATCGTACAGGAGCCACCATCAGCCTTGGGCAACAGTATATCACCCCTTCGCTCTGCGGTGTCTATCCCAACCACATCAAAATAGACAAAGTGGAAATGATCCTGGGGCGTTTCATCAACGATAACGACATCAAGGAAAGCCGTAAGGTCATTATCGTGAGCAACAAGCAGGCCAAAGAACTCCTCAATGCAAACAGCGACAAGCAGAAGGATATCTCACGGCTCGTTGGGCAATACGTGAACGTAGGTAGTCTGGCCTTCAAGGTAGTGGGCATCTATAAGGAGAACGAGAATGGTAGAGCTGACGCCTTCTCCTCTTACACGGCCATCAAGCGCATCTATGGTGCTAACACTGATGATGCCGGACGTATCGAGTTTACCTTTCACGGACTACCCACAGAGGAAGATAATGAGGCTTTCGAAAAGGATTATCGCCAACGAATGAATGCCATCCATCAGGCACATCCTGAAGATGAGAGCGCCATCTGGCTCTGGAACCGTTTCACGCAGAATCTGCAGATGCAGACGGGTATCGGCATCATCCGAACAGCGCTCTGGGTGGTTGGACTCTTCACGTTACTCTCTGGTATCGTTGGCGTTTCGAACATCATGCTGATTACTGTCAAAGAGCGCACCCACGAGTTCGGCATCCGTAAGGCTATTGGTGCCAAGCCCTGGAGTATCTTGAAGCTGATTATTATCGAAAGTGTGATTATCACGACATTCTTTGGCTATATCGGCATGCTGTTGGGTATCTTTGCCAACGAATATATGGATGCCACACTGGGTCACGACACCATCGACACAGGCATCTTCAAAACCACGATGTTTGTTGATCCTACCGTTGGACTCGATGTGTGTATAGAAGCTACGATGGTGATGATTATTGCCGGCACCTTTGCAGGACTGATCCCAGCTTTCAAGGCGAGCCACATCCGGCCTATTGAGGCGCTTCGCGCGGATTGATGATAAAATTAGAATGCAACGAAGAAGAATATGAGATTTGATGTTGATACATACAGAGAGATTCTCGATACGTTGACGCGTAACAAGTCGCGCTCGTTCCTAACGGGTTTCGGCGTGTTCTGGGGCGTATTCATGCTGGTGTCACTCATAGGAGGCGGGCAGGGCATGAAAGAGATGCTCAATAAGAATTTTGAAGGTTTTGCCACAAACTCTGCATTTGTGTGGTCACAGCAGACCAGTAAAGCCTACAAGGGATTCCGAAAAGGCCGCTGGTGGTCTATGGATTTGAAGGATATTGAGCGTCTGCGCCAGCGTGTTCCTGAACTTGATGTGATAGCCCCTGTGGTGTTCATGCCGTGGAATGCATCATCCACAGCCTACCACGAAGACCGTAAGGTGACGATTAACGTCCAGGGAGTGACGCCTGAATATGCAGATGTGGTCGGGCCTAAGTTGTATTATGGCCGGTACATCAACGATATGGACCTTAAGCACCACAGGAAAGTCTGTGTGCTGGGGAAGAAAATCTACAAAGATCTGTTTAAGGAAGGAGGTAATCCCTGCGGACAGTCTATCCGTATCGACTCCACTTACTATCAAGTGGTAGGCGTTGACTACAATACCAGCAGCATCTCCATCAACGGCACAAGCGAGGAGATGGTGACGTTGCCCTTCACGATGGTGCAGCAGGCCTATAATCGTGGACAGCAGATTGACCTCATCGCCGTGACGGCCAGAAAGGGTGTGGTTATGTCGGATATTACCGATCGCATCCGCGAGACGGTGGCAAGGGCTCACTACGTAGATCCTACTGACGAACAAGGCGCGAGGGTGTTTAATACCGAGGTGCTCTTCCAACTGCTCGACAATTTGTTTAAGGGCGTGAATTTCCTTATTTGGCTGGTAGGTCTGGGAACCTTGCTTGCTGGTGCTATCGGCGTATCGAATATTATGATGGTGACAGTGCGTGAGCGCACCACAGAGATTGGTATCCGCCGAGCTATCGGCGCTACGCCGAAGATGATTCTCTCTCAGATTATCAGCGAGAGTATCGTGCTGACGCTGGTGGCGGGTATGAGCGGCATCCTCTTCGGTGTGACGATCCTGCAGATGCTGGAGATGTATAACACAGAAGACGGCATCGTCGAGACGCATTTCCAGGTCAGTTTCTGGACAGCTATTTTCTGTGCTGTCGTGGTCAGCTCGTTAGGTGTGCTGGCTGGTCTCGCGCCTGCTGCCCGTGCCATGAGCATCAAACCTGTAGATGCTATGCGCGACGAGTAGGGGTAATGTAAAAATGTAAGAATGTAAAAATGCAAAAATGTAAAAATTGAAATAATTATGAAGAAGTACAGCAAACTGATTATCGCAGCGATTATCGCGCTGATTTTCATCGGGACATTCGTTTTCCTGTGGCAGAAGAGTCAGCCAAAGGAAGTGGTCTATAACGAATTTACGCCGAAACTGGATAGTATCCAGAAAACAACGATCATTACAGGTAAGATTGAGCCTCGCAACGAGGTGAACGTCAAGCCGCAGATCTCTGGTATCATCTCAGAACTTTACAAGGAGCCGGGCGACCGTGTGAATGCAGGCGACGTGATTGCCAAGGTGAAGGTGATTCCCGACATGAATCAACTCAGTTCTGCCGAGATGCGTGTGCGCTTGGCAGAGATCAACCTGAAGCAGGCTCAAGTCAACTTCCAGCGCGAGGAGAACCTCTATAACCAGAAACTTGTCTCTGCCGATGAGTACGACAAAAGCAAGCAGGCTCTCGATCAGGCCAAGCACGAGAAAGTGGCTGCTGAAGATGCTCTTCAGGTGGTGCGCGACGGTGTGTCGAAGTCGAATGCCTCTGCTTCTTCTACCCTCATCCGCTCTACCATCAGCGGTATCATCCTCGACATCCCTGTGAAGGTGGGTAACTCCGTGATTCTCTCGAATACCTTCAATGATGGTACGACGATTGCCACCGTTGCCAATATGAACGACCTCATCTTCCGGGGTAACATCGACGAGACCGAAGTGGGACAACTGGTGGATGGCATGAATATGAAGATCACGATCGGCGCCTTGCAGGATCTGCATTTCGATGCAGCCCTTGAGTATATCTCTCCGAAGGCCGTAGAGTCGAATGGCGCCAACCAGTTCGAGATCAAGGCTGCCGTGAAACTCTCTGAGGATAGCAAGATTCGTGCCGGCTACAGCGCCAACGCAGAGATCGTGCTGGCCAAGGCCGATAAGGTGCTTAGTGTGCCCGAGAGTGCTATCGAGTTCAATGGCGACTCCACCTTCGTCTATGTCATCAAGGGCGAGGGTAAGGATAAGACGTATGAGCGCACCCAGGTTGTAACGGGTCTCTCCGACGGTGTGAACATTGAGATCAAGAAGGGTATTACGGCTAAGGACAAGGTGCGTGGCCCTGAGGTGATTGCAGATGATAAAGAGAACTAAGACAGTAAGAAGGTAAATAGTAAAGGATATGGTTATGAAGAAGATAAAAGCGATCAAGGTCCAAGGGTGGGTAAAGGTCTTACCTGTTTACCTGTTTACCCTTTTACCCTCAGGGGCGCAAACCCAGTGGAGCCTGAGAGACTGCTGCGAATATGCCGTTGCCAACAGTATTACCGTGAAACAGAAAGAGAAGGCGGTAGAGAAGCAGGGCTACTCGCTCTCTACAGCGCGAAACAGCCGCTTGCCGAACCTGAGCGGTACTGCTAGCCAGAATTTCTCCTTCGGACGCGGATTGACGGAAGACAACATCTACGCCAATACCAATACGAGCAACACTTCGCTGCAGCTACAGACGGCTGTCCCCATCTTCACAGGTTTCCAGATTCCTGAGAATATCAAGCTGAACCGCCTGAACCTCGAGGCTGCGACTGCCGATCTCGAGAAGGCCAAGGATGATATTCGTATGGAGGTGGCCAAGGCTTATGTGCAGATACTCTATGATCAGGAGATTTCTGCCGTTGCCCATCGACAGGTAGGTATCGACTCTCTGCAGGTGGTCCGTCTGCAAGCCTTCGTGCAGAATGGCAGAGCGAGTGAGGCTGAACTCTCGAGGCAGAAAGCCACGATGGCCAGCAGCCAGCTGACGGCTACGCAGGCAGATAACAATACGCGACTGGCTATCCTGACGCTGACACAGCTGCTCGAACTCACGACGCCTGAGGGTTTCCAGATAGCCACTCCCACAGAGGAGGAGATGCTGCATATCGCTGATCTCTCGCTGACGCTGCCTGATCAGGTCTATAACGAAGCTCTGAGCGTGAAGCCCGAGATCCATGCACAGGAACTGCGCCTGAAGGGCTCTGAGCACAGTATCAACATCGCCAGGGCTGGGCACTACCCCAAACTGAACTTCAGCGCAGGACTGGGTACGAACTATTACACCACAAGCGGATTCCCCTCAAACAGCTTCGGTGATCAGATTAAGAATAACTTCAGTCAGTTTATCGGACTGAATCTCACCATCCCCATCTTCGACCGCTTCTCCGTACGTAACAACATTCGTAGCGCCAAGGTGGACAGGGAGAACCAGAGGCTGACACTCGACAATACGAAGAAGAAACTCTATAAGGAAATCCAGCAGGTGTACTATAACGCCCTGAATGCTCAGGCCAAGGAGAACAGCTCGCGCCAGGCCGTCGCCAGCTCGAAGGATGCCTTTGAACTGACGCAGGCGAAGTACGAGAATGGCAAGGCCAACATCACGGAGTTTAATGAGGCCAAGAATACCTATATGAAGTCTGAGAGCGACTTGGTTCAGGCGCGTTATGAGCATCTCTACCAGCGCGCACTCCTGGAGTTCTATCGTGGAAAGGAACTGAACTTCTGATACTCGGCTCTTAATAGAAAATAAGCGGCCCTTATCGCGCAATAAGGGTCGCTTATTTTTCAATAAGGGTCGCTTATTTCACAACGACCTTTTTCTGGTTCATGATATAGAGCCCCTTGTGGCTGGGTTTGCCTTCGAGTTTTCTGCCATCGAGGGTGTACCATACCTCTTTCCCCTCTTTGCTGATGGCTGACGAAATGGCCGTCGCACCATCGTTGAATTCCTTCAGCTCATAGAGCGCAGGCAGCGCCTTGCCTGTCTCGTTATCGAAGAGCGAGGCGTTGTACCAGCCCTCTTTCAGGTCTCCGGTACAGCCTTTGGCATTGGCTTCGGCATACCACCACGAGAGTCCGTTCACCTGCTGGTGTTTCTTGAGCATTGTGATGAGGTCGGCAGTATATTGGCGCTGTCCTTCGTGCGAGTAAGGGTAGGTCTTCGTGTAGTCGAACGTCGTGCCCTGCACTTCCCACTTCGAGGGATAGCCTGTCTCCACAATTTGGATGGCCTTATCAGGGAAATTCTTCTCCAGCTCTGAGAGACCCTTGTCTAACTTCGAGATTTCGCCTTTGAAATAAGGGTAATACGATGTGCCGATGATGTCGTAGTCGATCTCATACTGCTTGATGTGCTTGAAGAAGGCTACGTCGAGTGTCGGATTATTGGCGCATTGCTCCGTGTGGATGATGATCTTCGCCTTTGGGCAGGTGTAACGGCATATACGCGAGGTGGTCTTGAGATATTGGGCAAAATTATCCCAATGCTTGTCTGTATAGTCAGTCCAATCAGCATTGGCTTCGAGGTGCGCGCCTTGTTTCTCCCAATCTTTGTCTGGTCCCCAGAGCATACCGAAGCTGATTTCGTTGCCAATCTGGATAAGATCTGGCGTTGCTCCTCCTTGCTTAAGGGCTTCAAGTGTCATCTGCGTATAACCATCCAACATCATGCCGATCTGTGCATTGTCCTCAGCTACTCCATTAGATGCTTCAACATTCGTCCATTCCGTCCATTCTTGGGGGATGAATTGCTGTTTAGGGTCTGCCCACGTGTTCGAATAATGGAAATCGAGCAGGAAGTTGAGGCCTGCTTCCTTAATCCGCTTGCCGAGTTTGATGACGTAAGCTTGGTCTTGAATGACATCTTTGCTGGCCTTGTGGGGATTGCAGAAGATTCTTACGCGTATCGTATTCCATCCCTGTTCCTTCACGAAGGCGAGGACATCGGCGATTTCCTTGCCGTCCTTATCAAGATAGGTGGCATGCTGCTCTTCGTATTTTAATAACATGGAGAGGTCGCCTCCCACGTATTTCTGTGCCTGTGCGACCGTTGTCAGGCAGAGTAGGGCTGTGGCTAAAAGACACTTGATTCGTTTCATATTGATAGAATAGAGTTTTGTTTTTCTTGCAAAGATAGACTTTTTCGGGGAAGAATCCAAGGATTCAGCTATTTTTTTTGTCGATTGTTTGCAGAATTCCGCGAAAAGTAGTACTTTTGTGCCCTGTACAATTTATGGATCAGTTTATTCGTCACCATATTTCGTTGATCTTGTCTGTCGTTCTGCTTCTGGTATCGACAGAGGTTTTTTCTGCCGATGTAGGTCCTGAGGATCTCATGGGCGAGGATAGGGTAGAGTTCGACCGTTTCCGTCAGCTCTTCCAGAATGGCACCCCAGATGAGTTCTTTCCTTTTGCTCGCGATTATGAGAAGCACCTGAGGGATAAGGGTTACATGATGCTTTATTATAAGCTGTTGAACAACGAGGGATTCTTCGCCCTGCGCCACAATATGATCTTCCGTGCGATGGAGATTGCCAAGCGCCTCGACAGCGAGTTGCGCAACGATGGTGCCAGCCAGTTCTATTATCTGGCCTCAGGATTGCTGGGCGATGTCTATAGCGCCAGCCACGATCGCATCAAGGCAGAGCAATACTTTACGCAGGCTCTGAATGAGGTGGGCGATAATGATCCGAAGTTCACCATGCGCACCTATCACAGTATGGCAGAGATGTTCTGCCTGAAAGATAGCCGTAAGTCGCTGGAATGGTTGCAGCAGGCTCAGCGTATCGCTACTGAGCAGGGTAATACGGAGTATCTTTCCCTCTCGCTGGCTATGACGGCCTATGTGTATTTCATGGAAGGCAACAGGACTGGTTTCTACTCTGTCTTCGAGGAATATCAGCAGCTGCGCAGTCAGAATATTCCAGGCTTCAGCCATCGTTATGATAAGATTCTCGAAGTGGCAAAGCTGGCTTTCGACGGTCATCTTCAGGAAGCGAGAAATGTGCTGGGCGATAAGCGCACCACTTATGTCGACAGCTCATTTGTATCCATCTGTCTTTACGAGATGTCGCACGATATCGAAGGTGGTTTCAAGGCCATCAGGCGCCTCCAATTGGAGAACGACTCCATTTATAGCATGATGCAGAGCGCTAACTTCGATCAGATGGTGGCTGAGAGTGCCATCTCAAAATCGCGCGAGGAGGCTGATCAGAGCAAGAGTCTCGTGGATAAGCTCGCCATGTGGATCGTTGTCCTGATTGTTGTGTTCCTGATCGTGTATTTCATGGGGCGCCGACGCTTATGGCTGAAGATTAAGTCCCAGAACCGCGAACTGAAAGCAGCATTGGCTAAGGCTGAGGAGAGCGACTTGATGAAGACGGCCTTCATCCGCACGATGAGTCATGAGATACGTACGCCTCTGAACGCTGTCTCTGGCTTCTCCCAAGTGCTTTGCTCATCCCTGTTCCAGCTCTCCGACGAAGAGAAGCGCAACTTGCAGCAGCGCATTTCGAGCAATGTAGGGCAGATTGTCACCATCGTCAATGAAGTGCTGGAACTCTCGAAGAGCGAAAATGCGGAACGTGTGGCAGAAGCAGATAAGAGCAACATTAACTGCAACGAATTTGCACGCAGCGTGGTGAACGAGTTCAAAGGCAAGCAGAATACGGGAGTCAAAATACAATTCACTTCCTGCGTAGACGATGATTATCAGTTGCGTACCAATGCCTATCGCCTGAAGAGTGCCCTCTCTCACCTGATTGATAACGCTGTCAAGTTTACTGAGGCGGGGCGTATCGAGGTGCGTTGCGAGGAGACTGACAATGAGTTCCGCTTTATCGTCACCGATACTGGTATAGGCATCAAGGAGAAGGATCGCGAACGTATCTTCGAGACCTTCCACAAAGCCGACGACTTCAAGACAGGCATAGGTCTCGGACTGCCTATCAGCCGTCGCCTGCTTCATTCCTTGGGAGGCGATGTGACGCTCGATACCACCTATAACTCAGGTGCCCGATTTGTCATCACCCTGCCTATTTCTTGTGGCGGTTAGCCCGCTGCTCGCGGTACTTGGCCTTTTGTCGTGCGCTGCCGCTGCCGTGAGCCCCAGTGATATACTGTTTCTTCTTGGCTTTGGTCTTCACCTTGCCTGAGTCCTTGGCCTTATCCCCTCCGCGTCCGAAGTTGATGCCGTTCTCGAGGATATTCTGAAAATCGTCCATATTAATGGTGGAAAAGTCTTACGCCTGTGAAGGCCATTGCGATACCATACTTGTCGCAGGTCTCAATCACGTTGTCATCGCGAACTGAGCCTCCTGCCTGAGCGATAAACTCTACACCGCTCTTATGGGCGCGCTCGATATTGTCGCCGAAGGGGAAGAATGCATCGGAACCCAGAGCCACCTTCGTGTTCTTGGCTATCCACTCTTTCTTCTCTTCCATAGTCAGCACTTCGGGCTTCTCCTTGAAGAACATCTGCCAGGTGCCGTCGCGAAGCACGTCGTCGTGATCCTCCGAGATATACACATCGATGGTGTTGTCACGATCAGCGCGGCGGATATTGTCGACAAAGGGCAGATTCATCACTTTCGGATGCTGGCGCAGCCACCAGATGTCAGCCTTTGAGCCTGCCAGACGGGTACAATGGATGCGGCTCTGCTGGCCTGCTCCGATACCGATGGCCTGTCCGTCTTTCACATAGCATACAGAGTTGCTCTGTGTGTACTTCAGTGTGATGAGGGCGATGATCAGGTCTCGCTTAGCCTCTGGCGTAAAGGTCTTGTTCTGTGTCGGCATGTTCTCGAAAAGCGCATCGTCGTCGAGCTTGATCTCGTTGCGTCCCTGCTCGAAGGTGATGCCGAATACCTGCTTGCGCTCGATGGGCTCAGGCTGGTAGGTGGGATCGATCTTGATAACATTATAGGTACCCTTGCGCTTGTCCTTCAGGATCTCGATGGCCTCAGGCGTGAAGTCGGGGGCTATCACGCCGTCGCTCACCTCGCGCTTCAGCAGCTTGGCCGTCGTGGCGTCGCAGGTGTCGCTCAGGGCTACGAAGTCACCGTAGCTCGACATACGGTCTGCACCGCGCGCTCTGGCATAGGCACAAGCGATGGGACTCTCGTCGAGACCCTGCACATCGTCTACGAAGTAGATCTTCTTCAGTGTGTCGCTCAGGGGCAGGCCTACGGCAGCGCCAGCAGGACTGACGTGCTTGAACGAGGCAGCAGCTGCCAGACCAGTAGCGGCCTTCAGTTCCTTCACCAGCTGCCAGGCATTAAAAGCGTCGAGGAAATTGATGTAGCCAGGGCGACCGTTAATCACTTCGATGGGTAATTCTCCCTCTGTCATGAAGATGCGCGAGGGCTTCTGATTCGGATTACATCCGTACTTGAGTGCTAATTCTTTCATTTTTATCGCATTATTTTTGTATTTGGCTGCAAAATTACAACTTTTTTTCGTAATTTTGCCCCAAATTCTAGAGAAAATATATGGAGAAGAAACGTAAAGCCCTTCGCAAACTGCTTGAGGCGGTAGAGAAGGAAATACTGAAGAAGCCCGATAAGAAGGCATTAGACCGTCTGTCGCTCTTTGTGGGATTCCAGGATTGGGAGTCGTTCCAGGAGGCTCTTCATGGTGAGACCAGTGCCGATGAGAACTACAAATGAAAAAGAGAGGCTCCTGTTGTGGAACCTCTCTTTGTTGCTTTTCTTATTCACCAACGTTGTGGCGCTTCTCCTTAATACGGGCAGCCTTACCAGTGAGCTTGCGCAG
>JAEEGJ010029887.1_pt1 | contig 10709 bp, 8 predicted proteins | sample 8958761 | NCBI WGS metagenome assembly JAEEGJ01 (sample SAMN16246546, study PRJNA631951) | gut metagenome | biome: gut microbiome; feature: rumen; material: RS-attached | host: Bos | place: Iran: Karaj | collected 2018-10
AGGTAACCAACATTGGTGGTCTCCATGCTCAACGATCGAACACCGGTACTACTAAAGTCACCATTACGGGTGGAACCATCGGTGTCGACGGCCACGAGAACGGTATGGTCTTCGGTTCTTCACGCGGTGAAGTGGATGTGCCCGGCAAACGTCCTGACTGGCTGGCGTGGGTCAACACAGCCAATGTGACGATTGGTACGACTGGTCATAGCTATGACGCTCCTGAGCCCCAAATTATGGGTTCTGTCTACGGTAGTGGTGAGAACGGACATACCTATGGAAACACGACTCTAAATATCCATAGTGGTGTCATTGGTGACAAGAATGCCACGAAAGAGACTTTCTATAAGTTACATGGTAATGTCTATGGTGGCGGTTGCGGTGAGGACAAGTATTGGGTTGATGCAAACAGTAATGGAGTTAAGGATAGTGGCGAAGAGCACTATAACCCGACGGCCGGTATCGTACGCGGCAATACCGAAATCAACATCGACGGTGGCTTGATATCAGGCAGTGTCTATGGTGCCGGTGCCGTAGCGTCGGTGGGCTATGTGACATCGAAGACTGAACATCCTGCCACAATCGTAGAAGGAAAAGAAGTCATCTATAACTTTGGCCTTAGCTGGCCCTACGAGTTTGTTTTTGAAAATAATACTGGTAAGGCAACCATCAACATCACAGGCGGCCACATCGGTATCGATGGCACCGATGGCGGTGATGTCTATGGTAGTGCCCGAGGTGAAGCTGGCGACCGCTACACCATGGCTCAGTATGCCTACGTTAATAATGCTGAGGTGAACGTGAACTTCCCGAGCACAGCTTCACCATCAGACATTGGTACGCTGACAACGCCCTGTATCACTGGTGCTGTACATGGCAGTGGTGAGAACGGCTATGTCTATGGCGACACCAAGGTGACTCTGAACAAGGGTCTGATAGGTCACTCGCTGTATGGTGCCGGTAAGGGTATCGGTACCTACACTGTTTCGCTTCCTGTTCTTACAAACAAGGAAACGTCCAAGGACCGCAAGATATATGGTCTGTTGTCTGGTAAAGTGCTCGGCAATACCCTCGTGACCATGAACGGTGGCCAGGTAGTACGTAATGTCTATGGCGGCGGTAACATGGCTTCTGTAGGTAAGGGCAACTATGCCGGCGGTACTGATGACTATTCGACAGGCGGTTATGGTGAGCTACCACCAAGTGACAATCTGGCCCTTTGGTCGAATGATAACTTCCTAAACAGTGGTAGGGCCAATGTAAGGGTCTTTGGCGGTACGGTGGGTGACCAATCTGTGACAGCCAACCTGAGAAAGGTGAAGAATGGCCTGCCTTACGGTAACGTCTTAGGCGGCAGTGCAGGTGAGGCAGCTCCAAACATCTACGAATCGCCACGCTATCATTACTGTCCCGCATTCTTCAGCGGTTATGTCAACGAGACGAAGGTGACTATCGGTGGTGGCTATAAGTGTATACAAGCTTGCAATGACAAAGATAGCAAGGCACACGCTGTAGGAGAAACCATGAGCATTCAGGATTTGCAGATGTTGTTTGCAGGAACGTCTTCGTTGAATGGAGACGGCACACCGAATGCCTCTTATTGGAAAGCAATAGATGCTCCGACCATCTTGTCTTCTGTCTATGGTGGTGGTCAGGATGGACACGTGCGCCGAGATACCTATGTCATCGTCAATGGCGGCACGATAGGTCTGGCCTATAACGCTGCCAATCAGTCGCTCATGGGAATTGACAACCTTGACAATCCGTTGTGGCTGTTCCGTGGTAATGTGTTCGGTGGCGGTTCGGGTGTCAACACGTACAAGTTCGACTTCGACGGCGATGACGAGTTTACGAGCACGGTGAGCTATGGACGTGACGCAGAGCACTTGGCTCCGACCAAGGAAGAGGACTACAGCACCTCTGCTGGTTCGGTGACTCGCTTCACCGATGTGAAGGTTCTGGGTGGCACCATCCACCGTAATGTCTATGGCGGTGGTTCCATCGGTAGTGTGGGTGCTCCAAAGACTGGAGGACAGACCTATGATCCTTACAAGCCTGGTCAACCCAGTATCGACGGCAAGCCTGAGAATGTTCCAGGTCGCCAGTCATTGAACAAGGTTACCATTGGTGGTGCGGGTGCTGTGACCATTGGCACACCAGAAGAATATCAGGTGCATTATGGCGGCGAGGTTTATGGTGCCTGCCGCGGTTTGTCAACACTGGATGCTGATCAGTTCTCTACCTCTGTATGGACACTGGTGAACATCAAGGACAAAGCAACCATCATGGGTAACGTCTATGGCGGTGGTGATAATGGTAAGGTGAAGAAGGACACTGACGTACGGATAGGTGAGAGTGAATAGAAGATATCTGGCGAAACAGCTGTTCCTGCGTGTAGCTTAGCTGTTCTCGCATGCGAGACAGCTGTAGCCAGTGACGGGACAGCTGTAGCGGTGGAAAAGTGGTAGGGCTTTTGCAAAAGTGGTACGACTTTTCAGAAAGTGGTACCACTTTTTCGTGTATTAGCTGTTCCCGCGCGCGGGAACAGCTGTCCCGTAGCTGGGACAAGCTAATACAGCGCTGGGATGAGCTGATACGGAGATGAGACAGGCTGATACAGAGGCGTGTTGGGCTGTCTCGCGCTCGTGCGCGCACGCCTGCGCCGCGCGCAAGGAGTTTTCAAAAAAATGCTTTCACCTTCCACAACCCTTATGTAGAAAGGGATTGCGGCAATCTGACGTTTCACATTGGTTTCACAACGCCATCACACCTATATATCGGTACGAGTATGACTATCCCACACATGGGATAGGCTGTCTCGTGTGTCGGAGAGTCTGTCTCAAGATAAAACGGTGAGCGCTTTTCCGCAAACGGTGAGCGCTTTTCAGCAAACGCTCACCGTTTTTGTGCACCTACAGCTGTCCCATGTTCAACAACAGCTGTCTCGTGAACGAGATACGCTATGAAATGTCTGTGAAAGCAATGTGAAACGTCTGGAGGCCCCTTCCACCCGCAAAGCACACGCAAACCGCTTATATACAAGCACTTTCAGAAATGCGTGAAAGGTGAAGGCAATATTTTGTTTACAACGGTTTGGCACAGGGATTTTTTTCTTACCTTTGACCCTTGGTCAAGGTAGGCGGCACCTCGAAAATGAAAATAAATGCAAATTTATTTTGCATTTTGCTCGGTTTGCACTACCTTTGCAGGCTCAAATAAATATAATAAGGTGAATCAGGAAATAGAACGCAGGCGAACATTCGCCATTATATCGCACCCGGACGCTGGTAAGACTACGCTGACAGAGAAGTTTCTGCTGTTCGGTGGTCAAATCCAGGTGGCAGGTGCTGTGAAGAACAACAAGATTAAGAAGACCGCTACTTCCGACTGGATGGATATCGAGAAGCAGCGTGGTATCTCGGTGTCGACATCCGTGATGGAGTTCGACTACACGCCTGAAGGGTCCGACATAGAATACAAGGTGAACATTCTGGATACCCCAGGACACCAGGACTTTGCAGAAGATACCTACCGTACGCTGACAGCTGTGGACTCAGCCATCATCGTGGTGGACAGTGCCAAGGGTGTAGAAACACAGACACGTAAGCTGATGAACGTATGCCGCATGAGGAATACGCCCGTCATCATCTTCATCAACAAGATGGACCGTGAGGGTCGTGACCCCTTCGACCTGTTGGACGAGTTGGAACAGGAGTTGGAAATCAAGGTGCGCCCGTTGTCGTGGCCCATCAACCAGGGTGCGAAGTTCAAGGGTGTGTATAACATCTACGAGAACAAGCTTGACCTGTTTACACCCGACAAGCAGCGCGTAACGGAAAAGGTCAGTGTGGAGGTCAGTTCTGCTGAGCTCGACAAACGCGTCGGGGAAACCGACGCGAACAAGCTTCGCGAGGACTTGGAACTGGTGGATGGTGTATATCCTGAGTTCGAGGTAGAGACGTACCGTTCTGCTGAGGTGGCTCCCGTGTTCTTCGGTTCGGCACTGAACAACTTCGGTGTGCAGGAACTGTTGAACTGCTTCGTGGAGATAGCACCCAGTCCCAAGCCTACGAAGGCTGAGGAGCGCATGGTGCAGCCCGAAGAGCAGAAATTCACGGGTTTCATCTTTAAGATTACCGCCAATATCGACCCGAACCACCGCTCGTGTATCGCCTTCTGCAAGGTGTGCAGCGGTAAGTTCCAGCGCAACCAACCGTACCTGCATGTGCGTCAGGGCAAGACGCTACGCTTCTCCAGTCCTACGCAGTTTATGGCACAGCGCAAGAGTACTATCGACGAGGCGTGGCCAGGCGATATCGTGGGTTTGCCTGACACCGGCGGTATGTTCAAGATTGGTGATACCATCACTGAGGGCGAACAGCTCCACTTCCGTGGTCTGCCTTCGTTCTCACCTGAGCTGTTTAAGTATATCGAGAACGACGACCCCATGAAGTCGAAGCAGTTGCAGAAGGGTATCGACCAGTTGATGGATGAGGGTGTGGCCCAGCTGTTCGTCAACCAGTTCAATGGTCGCAAGATTATCGGTACGGTGGGTCAACTGCAGTTTGAGGTCATCCAGTATCGTTTGGAGAACGAGTACAATGCCAAGTGTCGCTGGGAACCCGTCCACCTGTATAAGGCATGCTGGATAGAGAGTGACGACGACAAGGAACTGGATAACTTCAAGAAGCGTAAGTATCAGTACATGGCGAAAGACAAGGAGGGTAGGGATGTGTTCCTGGCTGACTCTGGTTATGTGCTCTCGATGGCACAGCAAGACTTTGAACATATCAAGTTCCATTTTACAAGCGAATTCTAATGACGAGAGAAGAAGATATTAAGAAAGCTGTGGAGGTATTGCGAAAGGGTGGGGTAATCCTCTATCCGACGGACACGGTGTGGGGCATTGGCTGTGATGCGACGAATGCGGAGGCCGTGAAGCGCGTGTATGAGATTAAGCAGCGCGACGACTCGAAGGCACTGATATGTCTGGTGGACAGCGATGCCCGTATGCAGCGCTATTTCCGCAATGTGCCCGATGTGGCCTGGCAGTTGATAGATAGCCTGAAAGAATCCGACGGAGAACCGTCGGGAGTGGTGGCTGGCAAGCCCACCACCATCATCCTTGATGGAGCCATCAACCTCGCACCGAACCTGATTGCTGAGGACGGCAGTCTGGGTATCCGTATTACTAACGAGCCTTTCTCCAAGGAACTGTGCTACCGTTTTCAGAAGGCGCTGGTGAGCACGTCGGCTAATATCAGCGGCGAGCCTGCTGCCCAGAACTACTGCGATATAGACCCTCGCATCATCGAACAGGTGGACTACGTCTGCTGGAGCCGTCGACAGGAGCATAAGCCCCATACACCTAGCAGCATCATTCGACTGAAAGCTGACGGTGAAGTGACGATTATTAGAAATTAGCGGCCAAACGGGCTTTGCCCTAGTGAATAATGAACAATGAATAGTGAATAATGAATAGGGATGTACGACCACAGTGGCTGCAGCGCTTGCATGAGTGGCGCGTGGCGAATGTCAGTGACAAGACGTTCTTGCTCATTCTGGCATTCTTGGTGGGTGTGCTGTCTGCTGTGGCCGCCTTTGTACTGCACGGACTCATCAACACCATCGTGGCGCTGTTGACGGGTAGTTTCCATGCGGACACCTATAACTGGCTTTATCTGGTATATCCGGTGGTGGGTATCTGGCTGACATCACTGTTTGTGCGTTATGTGGTCAGAGACAATATCTCGCATGGTATCACACGCATCCTCTATGCCATCTCCTCGAACCGTTCCCGACTCAAAGGACATAATACGTGGTCTTCAGTCATCGCTTCTGCTATTACCATCGGCTTTGGTGGTTCGGTGGGTGCCGAGGCACCTATCGTGCTTACTGGTTCGGCCATCGGTTCTAACCTGGGACAGTTGTTCCGGCTGGATAATAAGACGCTGATGACGCTGGTGGGGTGTGGTGCCGCAGGTGCTATTGCGGGCATCTTCAAGGCCCCGATAGCAGGACTGGTGTTCACGTTGGAGGTGCTGATGATTGACATGACGATGTCGGCACTGTTGCCTATCCTCGTATCGTGCGTGACGGCAACTTGTTTTACTTATTTGTTTAGCGGCAATGCTGTGCTGTTCTCGTTCCACCTGGATTCTGACTGGACCGTAGACCGCGTTCCTGCCTGCATCCTGCTGGGTATCACGTGTGGACTCATCTCGCTCTACTTCATCCGCACGATGACCTTTTGCGAGAATCTTTTTGCACGCTTCAAAAACAAGCCCTACGTCAAACTGCTCATAGGCGGCATCATACTGAGTACGCTCATCTTCTTGTTTCCTTCGCTATATGGTGAGGGCTATCATTCTATCAATCTCTTGCTCAACGGAAAGACAGAAGCAGACTGGAACCAGATACTCGATGGCTCGTTGTTCTATGGACACAGTGAATACATCATTCTCTATCTGGCGCTGGTGCTCTTTACAAAGGTCTTTGCTACCTCAGCGACGAATGGTGGCGGAGGCTGTGGCGGTACCTTCGCACCCTCGCTGTTCATAGGCTGCTTTACGGGTTTCCTGTTCTCGCGACTGTGGAACATGAATCAGATAGGTGTCTATGTGCCAGAGAAAAACTTTGCCTTGCTGGGTATGGCCGGTGTAATGTCGGGCGTGATGCACGCTCCGCTGACGGGCATCTTCCTCATTGCAGAGATAACCAGCGGTTACAACCTCTTCATGCCATTAATGATAGTTTCTGTGGCTGCCTATCTGACCATCAACATCTTTGAGTCACACAGTATTTATGGCATTCGTCTGGCTCAACAGGGCCGACTGGTGACGCACCATACGGACCATGCAGTACTGACGCTGATGAGTCTGGACTCTGTCATCGACCGCGACTACCAAGGGGTAGACCCTGATATGGAACTGGGACAGATGGTTCATAAGATCAGTCGTTCGCATACCGATGTGTTGCCGGTGACCGATGCGGCAGGAACGTTGTTAGGGGAGATAGACATCCGGAAGATACGCCATGTGATGTTCCGCACAGAGCTGTACAACCACTTCAAGGCGCAACAGTTGATGGTGGAGCCCGCTGCGGTGCTGAGCGATGGTACACCGATGACGGAGGTGATGAAGACCTTTGAGCGTACACAGGCCGACTGGTTGCCCGTGCTCGACATGGAAAACCATCTAAAGGGTTATATCTCGCGCAAGCGTATGTACACGATGTATCGTAAGATGGTCCATGACTTTAGTCAAGAGTAGGCGGACAAGGCGGGCAAGGCGGGCTTTGCCCTAACTGATAAATGATAATTGACAAATGATAAATTGCTACCGCCTATTTAGGCCAATATAAAAAAGCATATTGATAACGACAACATATTGATAACAAAACAGATGACTCTACAATATATAAGATAGCAGATGACCCAAGATAATTTATTGACAGAGAAAAGTATTGAGTTTGCCATAAGAATGACAAACTGTTATAAATATTTGACGGAGGAGAAAAATGAATACATTATGTCTAAACAGATGTTTCGAAGCGGTACAAGTATCGGGGCAAATATTCATGAAGGAATACAAGCTCAGAGTAAGGCGGATTTTGTCAGCAAGTTAAGTATAGCTTTGAAAGAAGCTAGCGAAACATCGTATTGGTTGGTCGTCTTAAATAGAGCAGATTTTTTAGACGAAAAATTATATCTGTCATTAAAAGCAGATGTTGATGAAATAATACGTATATTAGTAGCCTCCATAAAGACTACGAAGAAAAATATGGTATGATCGAGTATCCAATAGCGGTAGCAATTTATCATTTATCAATTATCATTTATCATTTAGCGAATGCGTAATAGCGGTAGCAATTTATCATTTATCAATTATCATTTATCATTTAGCGAATGCGTAAGTCAGATTTAAGAATTGTATTTATGGGAACCCCGGAGTTTGCGGTAGAGACGCTGCAGGCACTGGTGGAGAATGAATATAACGTGGTGGCTGTGGTGACACAGCCCGACAAACCCGTGGGACGGCACCAGACAGAGATGCAACCCTCGGCAGTGAAGCAGTATGCGGTGGCACATGGATTACCCGTGCTGCAACCCGAGAAGATGAAAGACCCGGAGTTTGTAGAACAGCTCCGATCGTACAATGCTAACTTGCAGGTGGTGGTGGCTTTCCGCATGTTACCTGAGGTGGTGTGGGCGATGCCGGAGTACGGCACATTTAACGTCCATGCGGCGCTGTTGCCCCAGTATCGTGGTGCGGCCCCCATCAACTGGGCGGTCATTAATGGTGAGACAGAGACGGGTGTGACCACCTTCTTCCTCGACCATGACATCGATACAGGACGTATCATTCTGAAGAAGCCTTTTCCCATTCCCGACGAGGCTGATGTGGAGTATGTCTATGACGGACTGATGCACCTCGGTGCCCAGCTCTGTCTGGAGACTCTCGAGGCTATCGTTGCTGCTGACGGCCATCCCGCCAGCATCCCCCAAGACAGTGTGCTTGATGGTTCTCCCATCAAGAATGCCCCTAAGATCTTCAAGGAAACCTGTCAGATAGACTGGACGAAGACTGCCAAACAGGTCTACGACTTCGTGCGTGGCCTGAGTCCTTATCCTGGTGCGTGGACCACATTGGTGGGCAACGACAAAGAGACTGTCCTGAAGATTTACAAGACTCGCAAGACCGGAAACGCTACCGACCAGAAACCTGGCACGCTTCGCGTAGAGCAGAAAGCGCTGCAGGTTGCTGCAGGTGACGAATGGCTGGAGATTGTAGAGCTTCAGATGGCTGGAAAGAAGCGCATGACAGCCCGTGATTTCCTGAACGGTACAAAGATTGAAAATTTTTTTGTACGATGAGATAATAAATGGGTATTACTGTGCGTTTCTCTAATAGAAACTCAAATACAGTATGCCTATGAAGAATTTTACGCTTAACGAATTTACTCCCAATCCATCCACCATTCTGTTTATCAAACAGTTTGCGAGAATGTGTAACAACAAGAAGACTCAGAGAAATGGCTACAATGGTTTCGCCGTCGCTGCTTGCAGCTGACTTCCTACATCTCGACCAAGAGATAGACATGATCAATCGCAGTGAGGCCGACTGGCTTCATCTGGATGTGATGGATGGTGTGTTTGTTCCCAACATCTCGTTTGGCTTCCCTGTTCTGGAGGCTGTTGCCAAGAAGTGTAAGAAACCGCTGGATGTGCACTACATGATTGTGCAACCGGAGCATTACATCCAGCAGACGGCGAAGCTTGGGGCAATGATGATGAACGTACACTACGAGGCGTGTACCCATCTGCACCGTACTGTTCAGGAGATTCATCAGGCAGGCATGAAGGCTGCTGTGACGCTCAATCCCGCCACACCCGTCTGTGTCCTGGAGGATATCATCTGCGATGTTGACATGGTGTTGCTGATGAGTGTCAATCCTGGCTTTGGTGGACAGACGTTCATTGAGAATACTATCAAGAAGGTGCGGCAGCTCCGTCAGTTGATTGCTGAACGTGGCTCAAAAGCACTGATAGAGATTGATGGTGGGGTACAGCAAGAAACAGCACCACGTCTCGTTGAGGCGGGTGCCGATGTACTGGTTGCCGGTAGCTATGTGTTCCATAGCCCTACGCCGGAGGCTACCATTAGTGCACTTCGTGCTTTGCGGGCTACGCCCTAAATGAATGCGCTATAGTTCCATGCTCAGTTGAATCTGGTGATGCTTGGCCATGCGGCGCATGTTGATAAGTGCGTAGCGCATGCGTCCCAGTGAGGTGTTGATGCTCACCCCCGTCATCTCGGCAATCTCCTTGAACGACAGGTCTTGATAGTAACGCATATAGACAACCTCGCGCTGAGGGGCGGGTAGGGCGTCCATCAGGTGGCGTACGTCGTCCATTACCTGTGTGTTGACATATTCGTTCTCGCGGTTCAGGTCCATCACCTGATTGCCACTCAACTTGTTCAGGTCGTTGTCTTCCGACGGTTCAATGATGTGGGCCGAGCGCTGTTGACGATAGGTGTCCATAATGATGTTATGGGCAATACGCGTCAGCCAGAAGGCAAACTTACCGGAATCGGTGTACTTACCTTCCTGCAGTTTCGTGATTACCTTGACAAACGTTTCTTGGAACACGTCGTTAGCCAACTCGGGGTCACGAACCACGAACATGATATACGAGAAGAGTTTTTGCTGATTGCGAGCTAATAACTCATCGAATGCCTTGTTGTCTCCATCTATGTAAAGCAGTGCCAACGCTTCGTCGGTACAACTTGCATAATTCTTCATATTTCCTTTTTATTAGTTATGAAGTAGAGCTTTTTCGATAGGCAGAAATGTTTAAGTTATTAACTAATTTTTATGTTTTATCGCTGCAAAAGTAAGCAAAAATATCATTCTCGCAAAATTTTTCACGAAAAAAATGCCCTTTTTAACGAAAAAAGCGTACCTTTGTGCAAAGATTTACTAGATATACTACTAAAAAGATATGATAAAGTTGTTTGTGCCAGGCCGTCTTTGCCTCTTCGGTGAACATACCGACTGGGCCGGTCACTACCGTACCATGAATGCTGATATTCTGCCAGGAGCGTCTATCGTGACAGGTATCGAACAGGGTATCTATGCCGAGGTGGAGAAGTCGCCTATCTTCGAGATGTACAGTGATGCTCCTGAGATTGCCGAGGTGTGGAGTG
>JAEEGJ010029893.1_pt1 | contig 10708 bp, 9 predicted proteins | sample 8958761 | NCBI WGS metagenome assembly JAEEGJ01 (sample SAMN16246546, study PRJNA631951) | gut metagenome | biome: gut microbiome; feature: rumen; material: RS-attached | host: Bos | place: Iran: Karaj | collected 2018-10
CAATCGATTGGCTCCTTGTTTTCTTTTGCCTTATTTCTCCGTGATTTATTGAATTTGTGTCCGATGGCTATCTTTGGAATGTAGCTTATTTGTTTTCAAATTCATCTTTGCGAAAACACTTCATGAACTCTCAAATTTTCGCTCTATGTTTCATAAGATCACTTTTGCGAATGGCAAAACTTTCCTATGCTAATTTTGCAAATGCAAGGCAATTGGTTCCTTGGTCTTCTCCATTTCTTAACATTGTTTATTCAATGTTTTTCTGAGCGAGACGCGGGTCCACTTACTAGTCAAGAGTGATGAAATTACAATCAAAAAGGTGAAATTATTGAAAAATGAAGTAAAGATTTTATTGATTTTGCAGACAAATTACTATCTTTGCGAACAGAATATAACTTTTAGAATAATGGAAAATAGATGATTAAGCAGAATCAAAGTTGCCTGAAGTAGAATTGGGAGGGCTTGACAACATGAGGTGGATTTTGTGGAATGATACCGAAAAGACGAAAATATTAGGCTATGCAGATAATTGAGACTAAAGGCAATCAAAATTTGATGAATAGAGAAAAACGCTATTTCTCTGTTCCAAGATGACTCCAATAGGACTGTATGACTATGTGTTCGGATGGGCAGACAACCTTACGGAGAGGGATTGCATAGTCTGCTTCAATTCTACCGACATGGAATCTGAGGTGTTGAAAGCACTGCTCGTTGCCAAGGTTCCTACCATCTTGTTTGTCATGAACCGCTTCACTGACGTTAATAACATTCTGATAGAGAGGGCATTAAAAGAAAACAGAATGCTCATTGTTATCCTGAGGCGTGATGAACCTAGAGGAAAAGGAACTACGCCCAGACTGAGAAATGAATATGTATTATCGTTTTGCCAACATGTCGTTTGTGGTTATGTCAATAAGAATGGCAGTGTGTTTTCTCTGTTGGCAGGACGAAAAGATGTTGTAAATCTTATTGATGAAAATGCATACTCGATGGCAGCAGAACCAGTATTATGCCATGAACGATGGACTGTGGCACAGGATAAGATGCTGCTTCGGATGTTTTATGATGACATGGGAATCCATGCCATCCATAAGCAATAGCAAAGAACATATGCTGCTGTCCATGCACGTATTCATTCCATTACGCAACCTGAAGAGTTATTAAAAGGACGAGAGTTTGAGGATTATGTGCTAAGCCTTTTCAACATTCAGGAGGGTGATGAATTCATTCTGCAAGAATGGCAGGGCGACAAGTCGTATGGAATGATTCAGCCAGAAAACAACAGCAATCCCGATTTCGTCTTCCGATACAGGCAAAACGAATTTGCCGTTGAATGCAAGTGGCGAGAGAAGCTAAGTCGTGATTGGTGCCAGGACTTGTTTCCGACAAGAAGGATTGAGAATTATAAACATTTCTCCGAAGTTCGACACATGCCAGTAACTATCATCCTTGGCGTAGGCGGTGAACCATGCAATCCAGAACTTCTTTATAAAATCCCTTTAGAGGAAATAGTTTCTATCACCTCCGGAGATCAATCGATAGTTGATTATCTATATCCTTTATTGTCTTTCAATATTTCAATGTTCTTACAGCAAGAGGAAAAGTCCAAAGAGAATGCCTATACGCTTGATGAGAAGCGCAAGCAATTTCCTAATGCCTATAAGCCATGGAGTGTTGAGGATGATAAACTACTTATTACTCTACATTATGAAAACAGAAGCATAAAAGATCTTATGTCTATATTTAAGCGTAATGAGGGTGCCATACATTCAAGAATCCAGAAACTAATTAGTAAGGCCAATGGAGAAAAATAGTATAATAAAAGATAACAGAAACAGACAAAATGAGAAATAATATATACCAGTTAGCATTAAGATGCAAAAACATCTCAGACGAAAGGATTGGAACGGATCGGAATCTGATTCCATATAGGAATATCTTGTTTACCGATTATACCGTTAAGGGGAATGTTGATGAATATCGGGAGGCAATCAGAGATTTACAGATGGCAATTGCAGATAGATATTCCGCTATTAGTAATGAACTAAAGCTACACAATGACGAATATAGTAATAGCGATAAAATAGTTCACTTTACAGCGATGAAAACGATTGTGGATTGTATATTAGCATTAGAAACCCGAAAGAGTGCCAAGCGAATCTTTATCAGTCATTCATCGAAAGACAAGGAAGTTATGGAGAGGTTCACGGACTATATCTTGCAATTGGGAATAGGATTGATTCATGAAGACATATTCTGTACTTCGATAGAGGAAATGGGTATCAGGAATGGCGAAGATATTCGGCAACATATCAAAGAAAATGTTCAAGGTGCGGATTTCTCTTTCTTAATGTTATCCAAGAATTACAAAGCAAGTGAGATTTGCCTGAATGAAATGGGAGCGGTTTGGGCTGCGGACAATCATGTACGATATTATTTACTTCCAAATGTGGATTTCAAAGAAATTGGATGGCTGTGTGACACCAACAAAGCAGAGAAACTCTATGATTCAGTCGTTCTTGATGCCTTAGAGGAAGAACTAACTGATTTTTATGGGCTACCTCATAAAGGCGGTATATGGAGTCGACAACGACAGAACTTTGTGGAATATCTGACAAACAACGCGAATAATGCATAAACGGATATTGGTTCTAAAAGCATGCGGAAGTTCCGATGAGCCACATGGCATGTGAAAAGATAAAACTGGCAACAGACCAGCTATTCTCATGTTATGATAGGGAGGAAGAGAGCATAAGCCTTCAAAATTATAATGAAATGCATTATGGTTATGAATATGATTAAAATGGATTGAATATTGAGGGGTGTGTTATCATTTTTTATTGACAATATGGATACAGAAAAGATTTTTGAAAATATAGGTATTGATGGGCAGATCGCCATTATGAGGAATGGCCTAGGAACCGTCTGTGATGGATTGTTCCATTTATTCTATAATTGGTGTCGTAGTAAGGGTGAAAATGATATATCTGAATCTGAGGCTATAGCTCAATGCATACTTCAAATCATTGTTTGCAAGATTCGTTCATTACTCGACATGAGCAATGGAATAAATGTAAGACCAGAGAAGGATACGATTAGGATTCTGGATATTCCTTCATTGATTTCTGTCCTGAGGAGTTTGTATGAAATGGCGTTCGTTTTCCACAATATCTATGCAGAACCGGAAACAAAAGAAGAGCGAGACATTGTTTTGTATATTTGGGAAATAAGAGGGCTGAATAATAGGCAGAATATGCCTATCGTTCCTTTGGCGTTTAAAGAGAAAGCAGAGAATGAAAAGAAACAAATAGAGGATTTGAAAAATAGAATTATCAGTATTGTTACGAATCTGGACATGTCTGATGAGATTAGAAAACAATTAATCAATGTCGCGTCCATGAAAACTGTAGAGATTAAAGGTTATCGATTTAAAAAAGATAGTGAGAATAACAGAATCATAGCATTTGAAGACTACCGATATGAGGAGGGAGCTGAAGCGTTACTTAGAACAGATGCTCCTACATATCGCTTTTTGTCAATTCATGGCCATCCCTCATATCTTGGTGTACTTCAGTTTGGACAATTGTTCCATAGTGATACTGACAAAGAGTTTTTAAGGACTATTTTGACTTGTGCTTGTAAACTATCTTCTACCATAGCGATAGATTTCCGTGCGCATGTTGATGGTGCCGATGATGTCTTCTCGCAGTTGAATGAGAATGAGAAAGAATTTATTATAACACTGCATAATAGCTAAAAGATGGATTTTTAGAGGACAGAAAGAGACTGGTGATTGCCTCGCAAGATGGCAGCGGAGGATATTCTAGAAGGGTGCGGAAATATAGCAACAGATAATACGTTATACAATATATGAGCAAGATAAGACCAAAGGAATGCCAGAACGTTGAGTTTAAGCGTATCTGGAAAGACGAGTACTTGAAGTGGATTTGCGGTTTTGCGAATGCACAAGGAGCCGTCATATATTTCGGCGTGGACGATGACCATGAGGTTATTGGTCTAAAGGACAGTAAACGACTGTTGGAAGATATTCCCAACAAGGTGGTTAACTATATGGGACTGGTGGTTGATGTAAATCTGTATGAGCGAGACGGCTTAGATTACATAGAACTGACGGTCGAGCCGAGCAATGTAGCCATCAGCTATAAAGGTAAATACTACTACCGCAGTGGTAGCACTATGCAGGAACTTAATGGTGTAGCCTTGCAGCAGTTTCTGTTGAAGAAGATGGGACGCTCATGGGATGACATTACCAATGAGCGTGCCACATTGGAGGATATTGACCGCAATGCCATAGACTATTTCCTGAAGAAAGGCATAGAGGCACAGCGTATTCCAGAGAGTGAACGAGACGCTTCTACAAAAGATGTGCTTGAAAGTCTTGGATTACTTGATGACAACGGCAACTTGAAAAATGCAGCCGTTCTTCTGTTTGGCAAGAATCCCCAGAAGTTCTTCCCAAGTGCCGTATTCAAGATAGGTCGCTTTGGCAAGGATGAAGCTGACCTAATGTTTCAAGATGTCATTGAAGGCAACATCATTCAGATGGCAGACCGTGTGATGGAAGCTTTACAAGCCAAATACCTCGTATCACCCGTACGCTTTGAAGGAATGCAGCGTTATGAGACACTGGAGATACCTAAGGAAGCCATGCGAGAAATACTATACAATGCTCTGGCACATAAGGACTACACAGGGCCAGATATTCAGATGCACGTATATAATGACCACATCGAAGTCTGGAACGAGGGAGAACTGCCTGACGGATATGACGAGACTGTGCTGTATGGCAAACATTCTTCTAAGCCGCGAAACAGAAACATCGCTGGCACTATGTTCAAGGCAGGCTTCATCGACACATGGGGGCGTGGCTTCAAGAAAATCCGTGAAGGGTTTGAGAAGGTTGGTATGCCCATGCCCAAAGTGGAGAATTTCTGCGGTGGCGTACAGGTAACGATAGAGCGAACGAAGTTTATGCAGATGACAAATGTCGGAGATAATGTCGGAGGTGATGTCGGAGGTCAAAAAGTGGCAAAACTTGCTGAAAGACAGAGGAAAATGCTTGATTTGATAAAAGAAAATCCTCGCATGTCAGCCAATGAAATGTCGGAGGTCTTGTCGGTGACGCAGAGGACGATTGAGCGCGATCTTGCAGCAATGCAAAAACAAGGAATTATCATCCGCGAGGGTAACGTCAAATCTGGACGTTGGGTCATTCTTCAAAAGTAATTTACTGGTATTACTGTATAAATACGCCTTGCGAACACCAAAAGTGTGTTCGCAGGATTTTTCTGTGTTCATGGGATGTCTGAGATTGCACTCGGTGTTCGCGCGGTGTTCGCAAAGCAAAAAACAAGGAGCTACATTTTTGATGTAACTCCTTGTCTTTCAGGGTGGACCAGCTTGGGCTTGAACCAAGGACCTCCAGATTATGAGTCCGACAGAATGATATTTTAAGATATTTTATATCATAAAGTTTTGCTGATTAACAGATAGTTAGTATCTTTGCGGTCGTTAATGATATTCGGAGAAATCCCTTATCAAAACGTCTCTGTTTTCCCATTGTTTTCCCGATATACGTCGGGAAACAAGGGTTTTAGGTGAATTGGGTGGGCAAATGTTTTCCCATTGTTTTCCCAAAATAGAGAATAAAACATAGTTGAGACCTACAGACTATTATGGCAAAATGGCAAAGAAACTGAATACCACTTACAAGACGGCTCGATATGGAGGATGCACATATTCTCTTATTCTGGACAAACGTCATCCGAAGAAAGACAAGGATACGTTCCCAGTCGCAATGCGTTATACTATAGACAGAAAGTCGTGGTATAGTTACGTGGCAGGAGAGTTCACCGAGGAAGATTTCGATAGAATATGCTTGCTTAGTGCAAAAGCTGTACGCTCTGATCTTTATGATAAGAAGGTGGAGTTTGATCGCATTTTTGAAGAACAGATTGCGATGGTTGAGCGTCTCGGGAATAATCTGACGCTCGAACGAATCAAGTCCACCATTACAGGGATAGATATAACAAAGGATTCTTCCTTTATTGGAGTATGGGAGGACATTATCTACCATCTCAATAATGACAACAATGGCGAGCGATGCACAACAGGGGAATCCTATCAATGTGCCCTTAATTCTTTCAAAAGAATCCTATGGAATAAGCCTATTGTAGGCTTTAAGATAGGGAAGGAAGAGATTGAGTATTGGAAGAATGGCATGGCAAATGGAGTTAAGGATGAAAACGGAGAAATCATAGGCCAGATTAGTGACACTACCAGTGGTATCTATCTTCGCAATTGTCGTGCTGTATGGAATGAGTGTATCTCACGAGGCTTTCTAACCAATCAGGAATATCCATTCTCTAATATCCGCAAGAAGAAACTCGTGTCCATCCCTATCGGCAATACAAGAAAGCGATGCTATCTCAATGTCGGACAGATGACAGAATTATATAATGTGTTCATGAGCAAGAACTATCCTGACACATGGAAGAAAGGATATGCAGAACGCGCCCACTACTCTTTGGGACTGTTTCTTGCTCAATACCTATGCAATGGCTTCAATCTCGTGGATGCAGCAGAACTGACTTACGACCATTATTACTTTGACACAGAAAGGAAAGCATTTCGATTCAACAGAATCAAGACCACAAACAGAACGGAAGGTGGTTCAGAGGTTATCATCCCAATCATCAAGCCACTTCAAAATATACTTGATGAAATTGCCGCAGAGCCAAAGTTGAATGGCTATGTGTTCCCTGAGATTCTGCAAGGAGCGACATTGAAGGCAGACAAACGCAAACGTACCGCTCAAGAAAACTCGAATATTCAAGATCGTGTCATCAAGATATGCCAAGATGTGTTGCATTGGGAGGTACGTCCGTCGGGCACATGGTGCAGACATTCCTATGGTACCAATCTTGCTCACGCTCATGTGGAGGAGAAATACATTTCCGAAAGCATGGGGCATTCAATGAATAAATCCATCACTGATAGATACATTGCAAACTATCCGTTAGAAACTCAGTTTGAATACAATAGCAAGCTGCTTGATACTGAGCCTAAACTTACAGCCGATGACATCAATAGTATGACAGAGGAAGAAAAGACAAGGATGATATTAGAATTACTTTCAAAACGATAATTATTATGGCAAACGAAATCAATACATACATCCATGACGGAATGGAACTCCCTATTGAGGATTGGAGTCAGAACATTCATTCCTTTGATGATCTGACTAAGATTATTCAAGATACTCATGATGCAGCACAAACCTCTGCTGTCAAAGCCATCAATCGCATGCAGACGATGCGTAATTGGCTCATTGGATATTACATCATTGAGTTCGAACAGCATGGCAAGGATAGAGCCGAGTATGGAACTCGGTTGTTGAAGAAACTTGAAGCAAGGGTGAACAGAAAGGGACTGACTGAAACCCTTTTTAAAAACTCAAGAAAGTTTTACCGACTTTATCCACAAATGGTTGAGAATATCACTGGTGTAATAAGTCCGGCAGTGTCGGACAAATTGTTGGAGCCCAAAGATACAACAGCGTTGTACAATACTCAAATAGCTGAAAATGATTGCACAGAAAAAAGTCCGACAGTGTCGGACGAATTTAGGACGACTGGTCAGATCATTATTTCTAGACTGTCATTTTCGCACATTGCCGAGATTATGACTGTTGACGATCCTCTTGCTAGATACTTCTATGAGCAGGAATGCATCAAATGCACTTGGTCTGTTCGTGAACTACGTCGCCAGATAAGCACGAACCTCTATGTACGTGCAGGTATCAGTACGAATCCTGAGAAGATGCTCTCCCTCCCATCCATGCAAGGTCACGATAATAACGAGTTACAGATTCGTCAGCCGTTCACTTTTGAGTTCCTAGGACTCAAAGCTCAAGATATTATCGATGAACACGATTTGGAGGATGCTCTCATCAGTCATTTGCAAGACTTCATCCTTGAACTTGGCAAAGGCTTCTGCTTTGAGTCGCGCCAGAAACGTATCATCATTGACGATGAATACTACTATCCAGACCTCGTTTTCTACAACCGCATCCTGCATTGTGGTGTCATTATCGAATTGAAAGACGAGGAATTCTCGCATCAGAACCTTGGTCAGTTGAATGCATACGTATCCCATTACAAAGAAAATGAGATGCAACCAGGTGACAACCCTCCTGTAGGTATTCTTCTTTGCACACGAAAGGGAAAGAAAATGGTTGAGTATGCCCTTGCCGGCATGGATAACCAACTGTTTGTTTCTACATACATGTTGCAACTCCCTGACAAGAAATCTTTGGAAGAGTTCTTGCTGAAGCAGTTGGCAGATCAATAAAAGAACAGAAAATGCAAACACTCGAAGATTTCAAGAAGACGGCTACAGACAGAGCATTTGCTGAAGTATATGCTTGGAAGCAGGAACACTGCGAGACATATTCCAACTTCGCATTAGATATGATGAAGGTTATGCACAATGACTTTGGCTGTATCGAACGTGTTTTCAAAATGGCAGTGCAGTACATTCCAGTACCCGTGCTCGTGGAATGTCAGAAGTTGTTTACTCCCACAGTAAAGGATGTTGACGATAGCGAAAACCTTTTGGAAACAACAAACAATGTCATCGATGATTTGATGGCACTGAAGGGTTATATGACTATAGCCGTGAGCAAGGAAGATTTCGAGGGTGAAAGTTTCCTTGTTAGAGAATTTGGCAGGTCTGACGAAGATTACTCGGAAACAGATGAATCGCGTTGTTATCTGCCTCTTGAAGCGGAGGAAGATTTCTGGGATTCATTACCATCAGTCATCCGGTTTATTGTCTTCAATCTGGCAAAGGGCAAAACCGCAGAGGAATTGTCTGAACTCATTGAAAGAATAATGATTGCAGCGAGTTGGACCTTGCCTAAGGTTTATTGCCAAATCCATGAAGATATTCACGAGGGTAACAACTCCTTGCTCATGTGTGCACTATATTATATAATGTATGACCACGGCTTTCCCAAGTTGGCTTTAGCACTGGGCAAAACAAGTCTTAGTGATAAGCAAAAGATATACATGCGTGATGGTATCAAGGCGGTCATTAACAAAGCGGTTGAAACAAGTATCCAGCAGGCTTACGACAAGAAGTCGGAGTGGAAAGAGACGGGTAAAGGTATCGAAGATACAGAGCTGCGAGAAGTCATAAGTTCAACTCTGGCTGTGACCAAAGGAAAACACGGACGACCTATATTGGAGAAGCAGACCCATAACCTTGATGACTATCTCATTGGCGACAAAGCCGCCTTAAAGAAGGAAATACTGCACTTCATTGATGATATTGAACGTATCTATGACCTTGCTCATCTGTGGTTCGTGCTAAAGGAAACAAAACATCTGACGGACATTTTATATCCCACTTTCCATCATGCCATACAAAACTTTACTGCTCGTAGGTTCAATCCAGACAGGGCTAGCCGACTCGCCACAAAGTTGAGTAACAAAACAGACCGTGAAGATTTCTGGCGAAGAAAGACGCAGAGCGGTGTGCAAAGCAAGAAAATTGTTACATATTGGACAAAAGCGTTTAGCATGATACATTGATAACTCTTGGTTAACCCAAAAGGCGTATCACCCACAATGGATGGTACGCCAATTTTAATAGAGGAGTAGCAAGCGTATTACTTGCGACGTTTCTGATTCTGCTCATGTTTGGCACGGATGAACTCGTTCAGCTCGTCAATCTGCTCTCGGTTGAACCTCACGTCCTCAAAGAGCAAGTCAACTCGATCGAAACGATTGGTCGCAGCGGTGTCCTTCATCACATAAGACCAGTTCCTAACAGTGACATATTTGGCATGGTCATGATGCAGACTCTTGTTGTCACTTGCAAGAAGTACAATTAGACAGAACTCTATCACCATCACAAAGAATGCGATGAGGAAGCAGAATCTGCGGAAGTACTTCGACTGCCAGGCACAAGCAAAAGCATACATTGGCCAGTGCCAAAACAAGAAAGCCAGACATGCCCAGGATGGGAATGGAGGTCGATTTGGCGTCTTGACACCCTGCGCATTTTCAATCCTACCAATTATGGTAGAAAGACTTTTGCAGGTCTCTTGCAAACCTTTCTGCGTCTCGTTAATCTTCTTCTGATGTTGGTCAATGGAAGACTTGTGATTAGCGTAAAGGTCATAATTCTTTGCGATAGCTTCCATGCAGTCTGTACATTTCAGACTTAATTCCTCTAATGTGTAGTATATCGTACCAGCGGCCTTTGCCTTCTCTATCCTTTCCTTCTCCGCCTTTTCATGAGCAATGTTACGATTGTCAAGAATCGTATTCAATGCTGTTTCAAAGAAAGTGCAGAATTCTGATACGCTGAGATTCCCCAGAGCAACATCAGAGAACTCGTCAGACTTCTGTATGCCTTGTGGTATATTAGGTGAATCCACATCTGTCTGACAGGCAGGAACAATGACATCTGTGTCCTCTCCCTGCTCAGAAGGTTCTGCAGGTGGTACTGTCATATCCTGTGTCGAGGCATCAAAGGAAGCTTCATTCTCCTTCTCCTCCTTTAGCTTATCCTTGCTGACTCTTCTTGCAGGTCTAAGCTTTGGTTTTGATTTTATTTCAGTCATAATCTAATTGTTTTAACGGTGAAACGAACTTGTACGTCCTTTCTTTTTCTTCTT